>OGJT01000222.1_pt1 | contig 35448 bp, 17 predicted proteins | sample 1572331 | NCBI WGS metagenome assembly OGJT01 (sample SAMEA2582094, study PRJEB24529) | metagenome | biome: Human gut stool | place: China | collected 2011
TGTTTCTCAGGCACTTGGAGTTCTTACAAGAATTTATGCTGCGGAATTAAGGTTTATGAGAACAGAAGGTTCTTTGTAAGGGCGTATGCATTCAATAAAGCCACCAGCAAGTGCAAAATTATAATATTTTTTTGTAGAACTCGTATTTTGATATTTGAAAATTTAGTGTAAAGCCAACCAGCAAGTACAAAATAATTTTTTATTTTCTTTTAGAATATTACAAAAAAAATTATATCTTTGCAACTGGGCATATTATATGCCCATACATTTTGGTAAAAAGAGGCGTTATGCCCTATTCTTGTATGTACGAAGCCTGAGAAACTTCCAAACAATGTGACAAGAAAGGTCGTAATGGTCTCCACGCATATAGCGTAGGGCTGTTATTCCCACATCTGTCACAAAAGGTTTTCTCAGGGCCTGTACATTAAGACGTGGAGCATACAGTTCCACGCTTCTGCATAAATACACTAATACCCAATAGGAACTGTAAGGGAATAACAGTTGCGCCCGACACGAATCAGGGAAAAAGAAATGATAGCAGATGTAATTCTGAAAAATGGTTGGTATCAATCATTAAATCAATCTGGTAAAAAGATTCAAGAAAAGCATGAGAGTTCAATGGGTGAACTCCAAGGGTTCACCGGCAGTTTTATGGTTTTCCACAAAAATGGATGGTTTCAAACATTTGATGAGACATTCCGAAAGATTGCAGAAAAACACGAAAGCAGTGTTGGAATGTTTAAAAATGCCACAGGGACATCTATGATTTTTGTTAAAAATGGCTGGGCTGTTACTTATGACATGACTTTCAAGAAAATTAGCGAAAGACACATCTAAATAATATTAACCAGCAGAGGGATATATGTGTGTAACTTTGCTGGTTTACCTATTTGCTTATGGAATCATTTACTAATATTTCTGCAATACTCTCTGGCAAGAGTATTACAGTACCTAATTATCAACGAGCTTATTCCTGGGATACAGATAGCTCTAACAAAAGCCCCAAACAAGTCAATACATTCCTGTCTGATTTACAAGATTATGTAAATAGCCACTCTTCTACGCCATACTATTTTGGTCATTTTCTCTTTGAGGAGAAAGGTGAGAATAAATATGCTATTATAGATGGACAACAGCGATTGACAACTACCGTTATCTTTCTGTCGGCTCTCTATAAGCGATTAAAACAAATTAGAAACATAGAGAAGGTGGACGATTTTGATGATGACTTGTATATATTATATTGCAACACCATCAAACAGAGAAGCCAATATCGCTTTTCAACTGTGGCTTATGACAATCAGATGTTCCGAGATTATGTGATAGACCAAACGATCCATAATCGGAATGAGATAGATACAGTTTCAAAGGAAAGGATAGCAAATGCTTTTGATTTTTTCTGCAACGAACTAGCCGATAAGACAGAAGAAGAATTATTACAGCTTCTTGAGGCTATGACAAAAGCATCTTGCACCACCCATGTAGTCAAAGATGAGAGTGAAGCTGTACAAATGTTTATTTTCCAAAATAATCGTGGCAAGAAGCCTACAAATTTGGAGATTATCAAAGCCCAGTTTATGTACGACATACATCTGTATGCGCCCGTGGGAGATAAGCAAAATCTATTATCTGAAATTACAGAACGCTTTGAACATATCTATAAATCAATCTCCAAGATTGAGGGAAACATAGATGAAGACAATGTATTAAGCTATACCATAAAAGTTTATCGAAACTCTTTGGACGACATAGGCTCAACAGACTTTGTAAACAAAGAATTAGGCAAAGCCGATAGTTGTATATCATTCATTAGAGAATTTACGCAGCTACTATCGTCTTGTTTTAGTCAAATAAGCAACTTTTTAGATGAAACAAAGAAAAATATCACTTATCATGCTTTGCTAATTGCAGCAGATCGAAGTATTATGTTCCCTTTTGTTATCAAAGCATTGTTAAAAGGAATGCCTCAAAAAGAACTAGAAGAATTAGCAAGAGCATTAGAACAAATATTCCTCCGTCATCGGATTATAGGTACACGAGCTAATCTTTTGTGGCGTTTAAATGAATGTTATAAGAATATGGATAATAGTGCTAAAACAGTAGTCAATCACATCCAATGGATGAAGAGTAGAAAAGACTGGTGGGGCTATTGGAATAATGATGAATTATTACGTACTCTAAATATGGGAATGAACCACAACACAGCCAAAATACTCTTATGGAAATATGAAAATCACCTTATTCAATGTGGGAAAGCAGGATATAAGATGTTGAGATATGACGACATTGAGCAACCTCATCTTGAACATATCGCGCCACAAACAGAAAACAAAGAACCGAATAATGGATATTGCTCTTATGATGAGGACTTCTATAATCGTTATTTGGAATGTTTGGGAAACTACTTGCTACTGTCTGGTAGCCATAACATATCATTAAGCAATGAAAGATTCCAGAAAAAGCGAGAAAGTTATACATACTTGCGGCAGCAAAGGGAAGTTTTAGGAATGACGGAAAAAGACCTAATTTGGGATAAAGATAAAATTCATCTACGTCATTCAAAGATCGTTGATTACTTAATACAAACACTTTAAAGACAATATTTATGAGTAACAAAATTGAAAAGACTATAGAGTGGTGCATATATCAAAGCCGATGGCTCCAAGTTCCTGTTTATCTCGGTATGTGCGTAGTAATGGGAATGTATTCATACGTCTTTTGTAAAGATGTCATACATAGCCTTATAAATATTGAGACATTCACAGAAGAAACTATGCTTATGCTCGCTATAGGGATTGTGGATGTCTCAATGGTTCTGAATTTAATCATCGTATGTGTAATTGGAGGATATTGGTCGTTTGTTAGCAGACTGGAAATCATAGAGAAAGACAAGGATAGTAATCAGTTTAGTTATCTTGGTAAGATAAATCCAAATGCATTAAAACATAAATTGATGATTTCGCTTATCAGCATTTCTGCCGTTCATTTGTTGGAAACATTTGTAGCAGAAAATATAGATACACAACACACGATTATGCAAATCAGTATTCATATTGTATTTGTTTTGTCTGCTTTGGGCATTACATATATGGATAAAATCGGAGAAACGCAGCATTAAATACAGGATAGAGAATAATGCTAGAGCGACGGCTTGTAGAAAGGGTATAGTCCTTCCCAATCCTTTGTATGCCATAGAATAAGCTCAGCCCCTGTATCCTTAGTTTGTCTATCTTGCAAAATAGCCGAAATGCAAATAAGGCGAGAAAGATTTTATTCCAAGGATTTGCATATATCGGATATTTTTAGTAGTTTTGCATCATAAAGCACTTATAATCTTCTACCCCCATGAGAGGTCAGAGAGATAAGAGAACTCCCAATAATAGTTTCTAATGATTGATGTTATAAAAGCAGCTTCTTATATCTTTAAAAGGTATAAAGATGAGAGGAATAGTGAGATAGACGAGATGAAACTTCATAAACTCATGTATTTTTCTCAGCGAGAGTCTATTATCCGCACTGGTCAACCCATGTTCGACGAACAGTTTGAGGCATGGAAATATGGGCCTGTAATCGTTAAGGTACGCAACAAATATAAGGCTAAGGCACTCAACGAGCTACCATCACAGACGGAGTTGGCTCCTTTCCTTGAGTCGTTCGATTATGTTTTCCAGCATTATGCCCCTAAAGATTCATGGTCATTAAGTATTCTTGCTCATGGAGAAAGTTCTTGGCAGCATGCCCGTGAAGGCTATGGAGACGACGACCGATGCGATGTTCCGATGGCACTCGATGATATCATACAAGACGCAGAACGCATAAAGATGCGGCGGTTCTATTTCGATGAGATATTACCTCAGCTCAACAAAGAAAACTAAATGTCTAAAGTAATAGAAGAAGCGTTAACCTTAATAGATGCCTTTGAGGTAAGAAGAGTACGCGAAATAGATAAGAGTATCTTGGACGCTATGACTGGTCCAACCGTTGAAGGTGTGGAACAAAGACATATCATAGCGTGGTTTAATTCCGTAGAATATGTAGAAGATGACTTTAAAGGTCATCTTGCCTCTTTTGTTGTGATGTCTCCAACAAATATCCCTTTAATCTTCTTCTCTATACGATGTGGCGAACTATTCGAGATGGCTCAGCCCGAAAGGATGAGAGTAGGCTATAATGCAAGGGAAGCGCTTCGTAGACTGATGAATAGAGATTTTTCGTCTGACACAGAAAAGGACCAATTATTAAGGGATGTCAAGGCAACCAAAGACTACAATATGACACCTGACGACATCTTTAGGTATGCTGGTAAGAAGGAATCTTGGGAGAAAGACGAGAAAATAGAAAGAACAAAAGAGGTTACAAAGGTGCTCGCTTCCTATCCAGCCGTAGAGCTGAAACTGTTTGGAATCAATGACGCTGCACGAGCGTATTGGGCGTCATTGGGTCTACCAAAGCATATAAGGATGGGCGAAACCTTGTTTTGGTTAAAGGTTGTGGAGACACTTGAAGCGATGCACAAGTATGTTGGTTGCCAATATGTATATTTATTTGCAGCCGACAAAGAAGCTGAAGGAAAATTAGTTCAGTATTATAGAGTGCGCCTAAAGTTTAAGTCTGATGCAAACTTATCGGCTAACAAGCCACAATTCGATTGGCAAAGTCAATTCCTTTACCAAAGCATTGAGGAGTTATTCGAGCAGAAAATTCGGTTTAGAGAATTGCTTATAAAAGATTAAGAGGAGTAAAGTTTTTTCCGTTTTAATAAACTTCTCCAGTCTAATACTTGCCCTTCATGATTAAAGAAGACGCCCTTCTTTATTCGAGGATATGCTCTTCTTGTGTGTAGAAGGGCTCCTTCTTCGAGCAAGGGGAGGCTCTTCTTGAACGGGGGAGATAAGTTACTGATTTTAAGTTAGTTGCGAAGTGTGTTTTGCGAGGTATCCCAGTTGTGGTTTAAGGAATAACTTGCGATATTCTGTCAAGTATTTTCATAAGAGTTAAGCGATGTTGGCAGATTTATTACTCACAGGATTGACAGATTTAACAGAAGCTTATCAGCATACGTCTTGATTCATTGAGAATGTTTTTTCTCACAGAGTTTAGAACGCAAGAGGCTCGTTGGCAATGTTATCTCTCACAGATTTTCACAGATGAACAGAAGCCTTTCTGCGAACAGGGAGAACACATAAACGTCTGCAAGCAGACGACAGATAACACAGAATTTATAGCCAATATGAGCTGTAAAGTTCTGTGATATCTGTATGCCGGAGGCGTTCTGTGAGATCGAAACTGTGCGCAAAAGGGTCTGTCAAATCTGTGAGTTCTGTGAGAGAAAAAACTCCGCAGCGAGTTGTTTGTGTGTTATCTCATAGAGTGGGTGCGTTCTCATTCTCACAGAAAAACACAGAAGAACAGAATACACAGCATTCCACAGAGACATTAAGTCAACCGATTTCACAGAACCTTACAGCCATCTTTGGCAGTTACGCTCTGTGAATTCTGTATGCCGGAGGCGTTCTGTGAGTTCGATACTGTGCGCTAAAAGGGTCTGTCAAATCTGTGAGTTCTGTGAGAGAAAAAACCTCTACGAAGTATGCAAGCAACCCAATAGGGGTAACCTCACATACTACGCCCCTCGCCATTCGGAGAGGGGTTGGGGGTGAGGCCGAACGGGGCTGGGGGTGAGGCCATCATCCATTTGTACAGGTGAAAGCGTTACAATGGTGATGACACGTTGATGTTCTTGCGTAAAGAACGGCTCATTGGTAAATTGTTTTATCTTAACTTTCGCATTAAATCTTTAGTTTTCTATCACAAAGAGGAAATCTTAAAATATGTTTTCCTGTCATTTCTGTCATCCAAAATAATGACGTAACTCTATAAGAAACAGCACGTTAAATCGAAGTGTTAAATGTGACAGCAAAACAAAATAAAACTTATCTTGTATAATACGTAATAATCGTGTTGTTGTCAGGAGGGGTTTATCAGTCCCTGTATCAAGTGAATAAAAAAGATTTGATAAGCCTGTATCGGGGAATAAATGTCAAACCATGCTTGCTATATCGAACGAATAATAAGAACATAGTAAGCCTGTGTCGAGGAATAAATGTCATACCATGCTTGCTGTATCGAGCGAACAAAAAGAATGCCGTAAGCCTGCATTGCGGTAGGAACCACAGCTGCATACTTACGGCATTAGCCATTTTTTGGACTTATCGCTTTTATTGTTTTATCTCTTCTTCAAGAATGCTGCAGGCTTAGCACTTGTGCTCAAAGGATGGAAGAGCATCACTGGTTGAAGCATATAGGAAACATTGTTAAAAGTTAGCGTGCGTCCTTGTTGGGCATACTTATAGATAGTGAGTGCATTTCCATTAAATGAATCAATAGGGAAACCCAGTTTTCCTAAAACTTTATAAGACTGGATGTGAGCAGCACTCGCAGCATTACTCTCAAGGAGACCAGCAACCATGCCATCCTCCTTAGAGTAAGTCATTCGTGCTGTCATTGACAGATTAGGTGAAGCATAGATGTCATAGATAGCAGTAACCATACTCTGGAATTTAGCAAAGTCATCATCACTCACTTTACCAGCGTTATGTGCTGCCGTCTGCTGTTGGATAAGGTTCATCAATACAGCATAGTGTTTAATATCCCAAAAAGCTGTACGATAGCGATATGACGTATTATCCTTCGTTTGTGTAAGGATATATTCACCACCCTTCAATGTCAGTGAGAGGTTAGCAGGATCGAAATAGAAAAGCATCCTCAAACCTGTATCATCAGAGGCGAAAGACAACTTTGTATCAGATTCCTTCTTAAAAGTACCAACAAACTGAGTGACCAATGAGTTGATATCAGTTGTTGAGTTTGTCATCTTCAACAAGTCATACCCATAGAGACTATACGTTTTACCATCGAAATCATCTATGCTACCCTGTGTTACAGTAATCGTATCACGCTGCTCTTGGTTCTTAAGAACGAGCAAGAACGTACGAACCTCGCCTGTTGAATTGGCATTGATATGTGCCACAAAAGCAGAGTCCTTATCCTCAACAGATGATACCGCAGAAGCATCAGCAGAGTCAGCAAGCATTAAGGCAGGCTCAGCACCTACCTTTGAATAAGGCAACGTAAGCGTTGTATCTTTGTCGCTAACAACAATATTCTTAGCTCCTTTATATTTAAAGACAGCTCCCGACTGCAAGATAGGCAGATTAGTAGAGTCATTCCCATTCTTGATAGTCAACACAGCAGAACGACTGTCGACAGCTGGGTTGTTAGTAACACTGACAACGACCGAGTCATTCAGCAGTTGTGCCGTAGCCCATGAGTCACTGACAGAGACGGTTGAGCCAGCTGGTGCAGTAAACTTCACCCCACCCTTCTGTGCCGCAGCAGAGAAGAAAAGCTTAGAGCTTACCACATTGACAGGATTCTTACGCAAGTAAGTACTACCTGCATCATTGTCGTCACTGCAGGCAATAAAGCCTGCAGCAACAGCAAAGAGAATACAAATATTAAATATCTTTCTCATAAAACATTTACTTGTTTAGTTTTACTTGTTTCGCTACAGATGTGGTAAGGCGTGAGCTAAAGTCTACATCAAAGCTTGGAATACGATTTGGCAGATACTGTGGCATCTGTAATGACAGAGTATTGTCGGATGTCTCCTCTGGTAAGATAGCAGGCTTAGCAGATGAGGATGAAGAAGACCTCTTCGTTATCACTGGGTTAATCCACATATCCAACATAGCAACAATATTATCATCGCTAAATGGTTCGCTCGAGTAAGCATTCAGAATGAAGCGTTCAGTAGTCAAATTCACGTACCTTAGCTGTCCGTTAACTTTGACGAACAATGGACCACAAAGTGATGCACTGATATCACCATTCTCATTTACAGAGAAGGTAATCAGGTTATAGAAATCAGTATCTGTACCCGTACCACGATTTGCATCAATATTAAAAGAATTAGCAATGTAGTAGGTTGCTCTACTATTTCGTATTGTTATCACATTCTGACAACTCTGCATTAAGAACGCCTTTGCGGAAGCCACGTAGGTCAATGGGAATACAAAGTCATCACCATAAGGACTGGAAACATTCAAATAGAACTTACGGTTCGCACCAGAGCCTTCATATCTCAGTCGAGCTTGGCGTGTATTGACCTTGAGAACATCCTTGTTATTGTCACCAGCAACGTATGAAGTCATCTTGAGTTCATAGTAACCCATGAGAGCAGAGAGGTCATATTGCATAACCGCTGCACTTGCTTCATCAATACCATTAGAAATCTTAATCTTAGCACCACGAGCCTTGGTAGCAATCGCGTTGGCGTCTACATCGATGGTAAGCGTGTTGCCCTCCTTTGTTAGGTGAACCCATGAAGCGTCACAGCTGACGTTGAGCCAACTAAGATAAGGTATTGTCTTCTTAATTTTCTTAGCACCATTAGAGACATCAACAGTACCAATCAGATTGGCAATAACGTTGACATCAATCTTTGAAGAAGTAGTCTGAACACCGTTACCAGAGAGTTTTGCAGTCTCTTTATCAAAGGTCAAGTCATAGACAACAGCCCCATTAATCGTGATAGGTTCGTACAAACGGATTCCCCTATCAGTAAAGGTATAAGCAGACTCAGCAATAGGAGTATTGCCATCATAGATAGCTAACTGACGATTATCCCTATCGGTAATAACGAGCGTGTAAGTCTTTCCACCGATACTAAGATTGAAATCAGAGAAAACAAAGAGGTTGGTGAGGTCGGTCACCTGCTCTATATAGTCAGTTGCAGGCTCAGAGAGCTTGCGAAGATACATAGTATTCAACGAACGTTTGCCATGAACCTTGATGTAGTCAGCCTTAATTTCGTCAATAACAAACTCGAAATCGCCTTCCATACCACGATACTCACCCTTCTTTGGAGTAGCATACTTATGAAGGAAAGCATTGTAAGTATCGAACGACAAGACAGGTCCGTCGTCCTCTTTCATCTTATACAATGACTTCACTTCGCCATCATCAGGGTTTTTCTCATAGCGTACGATGGCATCATCATGAGTGAACTTAATAGTATAAGCCACGCCACCGTACCTCTGATTACTCTGTGGGTAATAGTCTAACACCCAGCCATATTGCGATGCTGTCAATGTATCTTGAGCCTTCTGCAGGAACTCTCCCATGCGCTCAGAATAAGGCTTATCAAAGACATTATCCTCCTCAGTCTGACAAGACTGAAGGAAGAATGCTGGCAAAGCAAGTAGGAGATATATAAATAATTTAGTTGCTTTCATTATAGTAATCCTTTCTTGTTAGTTAAGACTTGTAAGATTATAACTGCCATTGACAACGTTGTTCTCACGTCTGATGACAGCATCACGCACCTTATCAAGGTCGACATTAAAGGTCTCCTTATAGTAACGTTTGCAAATCTCAAGCTTCTTCTCAAGCGCTTCTACGCCTGGTTGAGGAGCAGGTTTTCCTGTTCCCTGATCCTTGATAGGGTCTCCATTCGCATCAACAAGAGTAGCCTTCTTAATAATAGCATTCCATTGCGCAGGTGTTGAGATAATGTAAGTACTTACCATCTCGGCAAAGTCCTCACGCTCTTCCTTCTGTGAGTATGCTGAAACGAAACCACGCTTCTCAAAGCCTTCTCCATACGTATCAGAACTCCATGAGTCATTAACATAACCATTTGGAGTCACCTTACCGAAGTCACGTGGGTAGTCCTTGGTCTGGTTAACGATATGAACAAACTCGTGGTGAATGGTCTTAAGGAAATATTCATCAAGTAGAGGACGATTGGTCTTATACTTATCAATATAGTTAACACCCAAGAGACGTATCTTCTTTCCACCCTCTGCAGTACCGAGTTTCTGGCTACCACTGTTCTCGTATTCGAACTCACCTAAAAAGCTAAAGAGCTTTGGGAAGTAACGACGTGTGAAGTCAATGCCTGCAGCTTCGGTATAAGCTTCCACACAGGTGTACTTAATGATATGTGCTAACTCGACTGACTGAGCCGAATCAGCAGGTACGTCATAGTAAGACATGTCTGACTCATTGTCCTCATAACGCCACTGAATCTGAATGTTATAAGGTACTACGAAATTCTTATACAGCCACTTATCAAAGGCTGTGTCTGCTGTCTTAGAAGACTTGATAACGCTCTCACTTGACAAAGCATCATCTGAACAAGCAGTGAAACCAGCTGCTACTGCTGCCAAGAGCGATAAAGCTAATATGTTATTCTTCATTTCTTAATCCTTTAATTAGCTATTAAAAAGTGTGTGCACCAGCCTGAGCAGGATACTGATTGACAACTGAGAAACCTGGTCCGCTGTAGGCAGAAGGGTTGATGAGTGTTGCATTTGGTACAGCTGTCTTGGTAGGGTTACCTTCAACACCAGCCTCACGAATACTCTGTGGAATCTGAACTGTCTGACGTGGGTCGTCCTTCACCAACCAATCAAGGTTCTTAGAAGGTTTACCATTAGCACCGATGAGTCGACGTGGTATCTCGATGTTGTAACGTCGGATATCCATCCAACGCAAGCCCTGATGTACTGTCTCGATACGACGGAAGTTCAGCAAGCACTGCAAGAGTGACTCCTGTACTGACCCTTCAGCATCAATAGCGAAGCGAGGACTGATGTGCTTCTTGAAACTTGGCACCATCTTATCGGCATCAGCGTATGCGTATGGCACTGAATTAAAGTAAGCTTGTACACTTGAAGGCGTCAGCGTCACGCTGGTATTGAAGTAGTTATGCATCCAAGTGTTCATATCTGCACAGGCTGCATCGTTCTGTCCAAGCATGATTTCAGCCTCAGCACGATTGAGCAAAGCCTCATCCATAGTGAAATCAACATTCAATGTGCGGAGAAAACCCGTACCAGTTGTCGTATTGATAATCTGTATCTCACGTGGAAGTTTCATCAACAAAGCAAAGTTAGCTTCACCTTGATTAGCAGTAAATGGCTTCCAGATGGTGTTTGCAGCTGAACCCCAAATATTATTACTCATAAACAACTCGGTGTTTGCCAAGTAGTTAGTGAGGGTATAACGCTTATTTGATACCCATGGAGCAAGTGCCATACCAGCACTGCTGACACTGGTCTGAACGAGGAGATTACAGCCTGCAGAAGCACTACAATAAGCCTCAGCAATCTTCACTGCCTGGTCTGAATTACTCAAAGGCATAGCCTGCAAAGTTTTATAGTCACGCAGATAAGCAGCAGGATTACTACCCAACAGTTTGTCTGCATATTCCTTTGCTTTCTCCCACTTCTCATAATAAAGATAGAAGCGAGTAGCAAAGGCGTAGGCAGCCTGCTTATTGAAGTGATACTTTGGCACCTCGTATGTATCGTTAATCAATGGTATACCCGCCTCGATATCAGCAGCAATCTTTGCATAGACATCAGCTACCGTACCACGATTACTCTGCTCAGCAGCAGCGGTGAAATCTGCTATTCCGGTTGCATAATAGAGTCCCGGATCAGTCTGACTGGTCTTACCATTATAAGGACGGCAGAACTCATTGGAAAGAATGAAGTGGTTATAAGCACGGAGCAGCAGCGCCTCACCCTTGGAGTTGCTGAGTTGCTCATTCTTTGCACCACCCTGTTCCTCAATAGCAGCCAAAGCCTCATTAGCTTTGTAGACGCCATCATAATATAACATCCACACCTGTTCAGGAGAGTCATTACCTCCCTCTGTCTGCTCTTGCCAGAAGAAGTACTGGTCATTACCACGACTTCCAAGGCTATTATCACGTCCCATATAGTCCGTATTATCAGACATCCACTCGTTAAAGAGGGTCGGCGTACGGTCTGGATAGGCTGTTACGAGCAGCCCCGCAATCTTCTTTGGTGTATCCAAAGTAGTACGGTTATCTGGCAACGTATCCAATTGGTCAGAGCAAGATGCAAGTATCGCCACAGATGCAAGCATCAAACTGCCCATATATATGATATTCTTAATTTTCATATTCGTTCTATATTAAGTTACTTCTGGTGCTGGTTCAGCTTCTTTCATATAGCCTGTCAGTTGTCATCTGACAATCCTCAGTCTTGTTAGGGTTTATCCTTATTATCATTATATATTGTGATATTCCCAGCTGAACCTATCCCTCAGTTAAAATATTAAAGACCTAATCTCAATGTCAAGGTGAACTGCTTTGGAACTGGTGCAGCCACACCACCTGTATTGAAGAACTCTGGGTCCTGACCATTCAGTTTCTTGTCTGAATAGAACAGGAAGAGGTTCGTTGCCTGAAGCTTCAATCCTAAACTGCTAACACCAATAGTTCTAATCATTGCTGCAGGGAAGTTATAACCCAATGAGATTTCCTTCATACGAATGAAGTCGCCCTTTGCGATACGAACATCAGAATAGTTATAAGCATTGTAAGCAATATCCAACTGCGTGTTGTTACGGTTCTGACGACGTGAAGCAATCACTGGGATATTCGTAACAGCCTCATCACCACTGTATGCCCATCGATTACGGAACTCCTTAGGTAGGGCGTCCATATCGTCATAGCGGTTATTGAATATATGGTTCAGTCGAACTTTATTACCAAAGCTATATGTTACAAACACATTAAGGTCCCAGTTCTTATAACGGAAGACGTTACCAAATGAGCCTGTTGTCGTTGGCTCAGCAGGACCTTCATACTTCAAGTACTTAATCTTCTGCTGGTCGCGCTCTTGAAGGTTAAGGTCTGAGACCGTTCTTCTACCATTCTCGTTCATATATGTTGGTAGACCCTCACCATCAAGTCCTGCGAATGGGATACTAAAGATAGAGTTTGCAGGATAACCAACAAGACTATAACCAGTTCCCTGTACGAGGTCAACGACACGAGCATGGGTAAAGAGACTTGTAATCTCATTATGTGTCCATGAGAAAATGAAGTTTGTTTCCCAACTGAAGTCCTTTGTCTTGATGTTTTGTGTGTTCAATGAGAACTCCACACCATTTGATTTCATTGAGGCAACGTTCGCAAGGTTATAAGAACCCAACTGTGGATGGTTCACGTAACCGATAAGGTCACTATTGCGACGCCAGTAGAAGTCTGATGTAAGATTGATACGGTTATCAAGGAAACCAAAGTCGAAACCAAGGTTGAACTCACGTTTCTTCTCGTAAGTAAGGTTACTATTACCGAACTCCTCATCGTATCCTGTCTCTTGAATAGAGGTGAATGGACGCCAAGGCACTGTTGCTGTGAAGATTGGCAATGAGTTAGTTACAGGAGGACGGTCACCAGTAAGTGAGTAGCTGAGGCGCAATGTTGCATGTGTCAACGCCTGCTTGAACAGCTTACTGAACCAACCTTCCTCATGTGCATTCCATGCACCAGAGACGTTATAGGTTGGCAACCAACGAGCTGAGGTAGCTTTACCCAGATAGTTCGTACCTTCATAACGGAAGGTACCCGTTACCTGATAGCGACCCTTATAAGAATAGGTACCCGTACCGAAGTAAGCAAGACTGCGGATGTGGGTATTTGACAAACCATAGTAGTTAGATCCCTGCTCTTGGAACATCTTGAAAGCACGATAGTTCAGCTTTGCAATCTCACCAGCATCGAACATCATACCCCACTCACGGTCGAAAGTTGCCTTACGGTCAACGCTGTTACTCTCCACACCTGCGTAGAGGTTTACGATATGAGTGTCGTTGAATACATCATTATAAGCGGCAGAGAGACGTGTGTCCCAGCCGAAGAAATTGTTACCAGTCCTATCGAGAATACCGCCTTCTTTGAGGATTGACTCTGGAAGAGCAAATGGGTTATCAGGATCAGTATAAAGGTATGGATTCGCATCACGGATAGTTGTCGTACTCATAGCACGATAAGCCAATGCTTGATTAGAGTTCTCTCGAACAATATGTTCCATCGTTGAGGCTGCACTCTTCACTGCTATCAAGGCTGTAAGTTTAACTTTTGTGATAGGCTTATAGTCTACACTGGCCTGAACACGGAAGTCGTGCACATTAAGATCCATATAGTTATTGTCCAACTCATTGAAGATGTTGAACGGAGCATAGTTACGTGTGTAAGACTCGTTAGGGTCGAGAGTACGTGAGGTGTTCAGAGAGTAAGAGTAAGGGTTGATGTCGAAAGCACGACTAACAGCACCCGTTGTAGGGTCGATCGTACGGCTCAACGAACCTGGAGCTCTCTGTTTACGATAAGAAGCATTAGCGATAAGGTTCAAGCCTATCTGCTTGTTAATATTATAAGTTGTGTTGATATTACCTGTGTAACGCTGAACACGACTTGACTTATACCATCCTGGATCATACATTGCAGAAAGGGAAGCATAGTACTGACCCTTGTCTGTACCACCAGAAGCACTCACTGAGTGGTTGTGCATGATTGAACTTGAGAAAAGCTGGTCGAACCAGTCTGTGTTGCGATACTCTGCAGCACGCAGATAAGCGTCACGTGCAGCCTGTGTATTCTCAAGACCGAACTGTCCCTTAGTAGCATCATACTGTGAGATGAGCTGATACATACGACCATAAACGCCACTTGTAGAGGCGTTAGCGATTTCGGCATAATTCAAATAGCCCTTCTTCTCCAACTCACGATAAATCTCCATCTGGTCTTGTGAGTTCATGATATTGAAGTTCTTATAGCTTGGCTTCAAACGGAGAGTGTACTCACCGGTATAGCTTAAATGGCTCTGACCAGCCTTACCCTTCTTTGTTGTCACAACAATCACACCCGCCATAGCACGAGCACCATAGATAGATGTAGCCGAACCGTCCTTTAATATCTGGAAACTCTCAATGTCGTCAGCATTCAGTCCTGCGATAGCAGAAGAAATCAAAGTCTTTGCATCACCTGATGACAACGAACTTGCATCTACATTAGCAATGTCTTCCATGATGACTCCATCCACAACCCATAATGGTTTTGACGAACCAAAGATTGACGTATTACCACGCACACGAATCTTAGGTGCCGTACCGAACGTACCAGATACGTTCTGAACGCTCACACCAGCAGCACGACCTTCGAGCGAACGGCTCACATCCGCCATACCATCGAGCTTTGCTTTTGAAGCATCAATCTTTGTTGCAGCACCAGAGAAGAGGCGCTTGTCTTGTTGAGTCATACCAGTTACAACAACCTCAGTAAGCTGATGATTGTCGTTACTAAGGACAACCTTCATGCCGTCTTTGGCTGCTACGGTCTGCGTGACCATACCAATGTAACTGACTACGAGTTTCTTTCCTGCAGGAACATCAAGTGTGAAATGACCGTCAATGTCAGTGACAGTACCCGTCGTAGTACCTTGTACCATGACAGACGCACCGATAACGGCCTCTCCATCGTCCTGAGAAACTACAGTACCATTAATCTTTGTCTGACCAAATGCTGTCCCTAAAGACAGAAGAAGACCAAACAAAAAGAGAGTAAATCTTTTCTCCATAGATCTCTTTTGATTATTATAAATATTATTGTGTAGTTGTTTCGCTAAACGTTACCCTTATGTTTCACAATGAAACATATCATCAGAGATAGGTCGTAAAATCAAATATATTATCGCTTTCCAGCTTAATTTATAAAGATTTTTACGTCCAATAGATGCAAAATTAAGTATTATTTATAAAAGACACAAGACTTTCCTGATTAAAATTACATTTTCTATTAAAATTTAACTGATTACTTACTAAATTCAACAAAATAGTATGCAAAACACCTATAATTATTAATCTACGCAATTAAAAGACGAGTTGATGGGTTTAGTAGTATGTTGGGTAGTCCTTTAACTGATTTTTGTTTATGACAAGTAAACTTATTGACAAATTAACAAAGTTCTGTTTTCATTCGGCCTCACCAACAACACCAGCAAGCCAAACCTACAATCCCAGCAAGCCAAACCCACAACACCTCTCGGCCTCACCCCCAACCCCTCTCGGCCTCACCCCCAACCCCTCTCCGAATGGAGAGGGGCGTGATTACCGAAATAGACCTGTCGTTAGGAATAACAAAACCAAATTCTATCGGCTTTACCGCCAAATTCTGTTTATACTTTACACCCAGTCTTTATTTGTCATTATGTCATTTTGTCTCTAAAAAAACTCTGTCATTACTCGTCCCTATGTTATTCTGTCTCTAAAAAAACACTCTGTCATTATATGTCTCTATGTCATTTTGTCTCTAAAAAAAACTCTGTCATTACTCGTCCCTTTGTTATTCTGTCTCTAAAACATCCTCTGTCTCCATCTGTCCCTATGTTATTCTGTCTCTAAAAAACACTCTGTCATTATATGTCTTTATGTCATTCTGTCTCTAAAAAAAACTATGTCTTTACTCGTCACCATGTTATTCTGTCTCTAAAATATTCTGACTAAAACACGTATAAATGTCTGGGGAAAACACTGAGGGATATACATAAAAAGCAAGTCTATAACTCACCGACAATCAGCAAGTTATAGACCGCAAAGAAGAAGACGCCCTTCTTGCCTCAAGAAGGGCGTCTTCAACGTTCAAGAAGGGCATATTCTTAAACCAAGAAGAGCGTCTTCTTAATTCTTAAAGAGAATGTATAGCTTTTATGTTGTCTGTCTTTTCTTATCATCAGATGAACAACATACCCACTTGGAAGACCACCGCACTGACTATCCAGGCTAAGGCTGTGGTGTATCCAGCAGCAAAGAGTGCCCATCCCCAGCTACCTGTTTCACCCTTGATAGCCGCTATCGTTGCTACACAAGGGAAATAGAGCAGTACAAAGAGTAGGAAGGCAAAGGCCGTCAACGTTGCTATAGGCTCAGCTTCCTCATAGCTTACATGGTGCATGGTTGCCACATCCTTTGTTATTAGTTTATGCAGTTTGGAGTATTTACCCACCTCACTACTATAACCACTGTCGTCAGAGAAGCTATCATCATTAGAATAGAGCACACCCATTGTTGATGCTACAATCTCCTTCGCACCCATACCTGACAGCAAGCCGACATCCAATTGCCAACTAAAACCTTGTGGACGGAACACTGGTTCGACGGTTTTACCGATTCTACCAATATAACTGTGCTCCTGTCGAGCCTGTTTCCCCATGTTCGGATCATCAGGAAGAGGGAAATAGCCTAAGGCCCACACGATAATAGAAGCTACGAGAATGATACCTCCCATCTTCTTGAGATACTGCTTACCCTTCTCCCATGTATGGCGACCAATAGCTTTCCATGTTGGGAAACGATAAGGGGGTAGCTCCATTACGAAGGGAGTGTCCTCTCCTTTTACTACAAAGGCAGAGAAGAGACGACTCATCACTACTGCCATCAACACACCTATTATATATAAGGAGAGCATGGCCAGCGAACGATACTTCAAGGCAAAGAACGAGCCTGTAATCATCACATAGATTGGTAGACGAGCCGAACAGCTCATCAATGGGAGTATCAGCATTGTCACCAACCTGCTCCTCCGGCTTTCTATCGTACGTGTTGCCATCACGGCAGGTACGTTACAACCGAAGCCCATGATAAGTGGGATGAACGACTTACCATGTAGTCCCATCTTGTGCATAAGCCTGTCCATGATGAAGGCGGCACGTGACATATAGCCACAATCCTCCATATAAGAGATGAAGAAATAGAGTATCAAGATCTGAGGAAGGAATACGATAACGGCACCTACACCACCGATTATACCGTCGACAATCATATCCTTCACCGGACCGTCAGGCATATTCGTAGAGATAAACTGCCCTAACCAGTCCACACCTGCCTCTATCCAGTCCATCGGATACTGTCCGAGAACAAAGGTAGCAGTGAACATTACCAACAAGACAAGGAAGAAGATTGGGAAACCAAAGTATTTATTTGTCAAGACATGGTCGATGACATGGGTGGTCTGATAGGTGTCTTTCTTATCTCCTGTCGAGTAGTTCGCCTCTTTCAGTGCTCCATTAATAAAGCCATACTTGGCATCCATTATCGCAGTCTCGCTGTCATTGCCTGTCTCTTCCTTAACTCTTGCAGCCGCTGTATCACGATGTTTGAATATCTCGACCGAGTCGCCTAACGGACTAATGAGCTGTTCTACATCCTTGTCATGCTCTAACAGTTTGATTGCGAGATAACGGGTTGAATAGCGCCGATAAAGTTCTGGGTACTTCTTCAGGTGCTCTTGCATCTCTTCAATACCATGTTCTATCTCATGACCATGGTTGATATGGATGTGACGGAACTTCAGTGACTCGTCTTCTGTACCTTCATAAACGGCTATTATCTGTCGGAAAAGTTCCTGTACACCCCTACCATTGGTGAACACCGTCGGTATCATCGGTATTCCAAAGAGCTCTGAGAGCTTCTGCGCATCGATATGGTCGCCACGTTGCTCAGTCTCGTCATACATGTTAAGGGCGCAAACCATACGTATGTGCATATCTATCAACTGGGTTGTCAGATAGAGGTTGCGCTCAAGGTTTGAGGCGTCTATCACATTGATGACGACATCTGGCGTTTTGTCTACCAACTGTTTACGCACATAGAGTTCCTCCGGACTATAAGCCGAAAGACTGTAAGTGCCAGGAAGGTCTACGAGGTTGAACTCGTAACCATCAAAGGAAGCACGTCCTACCTTCGCATCTACCGTCACTCCCGAGTAGTTTCCTACTCGCTCGTGTGCACCTGATGCAAAGTTGAAGAGCGATGTCTTACCACAGTTCGGATTACCGACAAGGGCCACATTGATGGTGCGACTCTTTTGTCGTACGGCATCTGACAGCTTCTCTGGGGTTAGTTCTTTGTCGGTGCTGTCGTAGGATGTAGAGCCAGCTGATTGCTCACTTTCCTCATACTCTACGTCTTCTACCTGCGTAGAGTCCGCTGTGTCGGGCAATACTTCTATCTGGTCGGCCTCGCTATGACGGAGACTAACCTCGTAGCCCATAATCTTGTATTTGACAGGGTCGTGCAAAGGCGCATTGAGCAACACCTCAACAGTCTTGCCTTTGATAAATCCCATCTCTATTATTCGTTTCCTAAATCCACCGTGTCCCGATACCTTTACGATAACACCAGTTTCTCCTGTCTTCAATTCTGATAGCTTCATAAGCCTCAATCATCATTTTAATTCTTATCCAAGAATTATCGTTACTTATTCTTAGTTCGCCATGTGTAACAAGCTGCTCGTCTACTTCTTCTCTCGTAGACTCGTCTACTTGTACATATTTGAACAAACAAAGGTAATGAAAAAAAACAAGATAGAAAGTGTTTACAAGAAAAATACCTAATAATGGGGATGGCTAACGACCCTAAACAATGGTTTTAGCTGCTCTATTCCTCACTATAATAACAACACAAGAAATGGCTTTTGCTGTTCTATTCCTATCTATAATAACAACGAGAGATTCGCTTGCAAAAGGAGCTAATAAAATGTCTCTAAGATGACAAGAAACATTACTTAATATACAAAAAAAGTTTTATTTTGTTTTGCTGTCACATTTAACACTTCCCGTAACTATGCTGTAAACAAGCAAGTTAACATCCCTCTCCGACTGACAGTAATGACAGCAAACTTCGTTTTAGGTTTTTTCTTCGTTATTAGAATACAGCAGTAAGAGCATGTAAAAAACCTCCAATTCTTACAAAAAACAACAGGTTTAGGCTGAGACCAAAGTCAAACGCTAAAACTAACATTATCCCCACTACTCGAACAAAGTTACTACATTTATTACAGATTATCAATGAAATAGACTGAATGTTTAATGTATTTTAACTACATAAAAACACTATAAGATTTCCAAAAAAGTCACGGAAGCCTCGGTTTTAATTGGCTTTTTGGTCAATTATAAGGTTTTGTTTTATTGCTCACGGACATACCAAAAAGTAGGTATAAACACTGAGATACACGCTCGCTGTGATACGACATTAATATTACTAATGCTGTTTGGCAAACTATGAAACAATCGCCTTTGTAAAGATAATTCATCTTCTTAAAACCAGACTACGGTCTTTAAGGATTAAGAATACGCCTTTCTTGCTCGAAGAAGACGCCCTTCTTGGATGTAGAAGACGCCCTTCTCCACCCTTGAAAGGCATCTTCTCCTTTACTACTACTTAAATTATTGAATACAAAAGAGTTACAACACCAATAGAGACTACTATCCCCATCCTAAAAGAAGGACGCGAATACGCAGCTTTGTAAATATATTTTATTATAAACAAAAGCAGCGTTTTCTGTTTATCTCAGCTTTACAAACGACAAACACGCAATTTCTCAACCATATAAAAGACAGACTTTCTGGCACAGAAACAGGGAGAGAGAGCCGAGAGAGGATAGTCGACAAGATACCACATAGATGGTATTTTCATCGCTTTCGATAAACTTTCACAACGTTTTTAAGGATAGAAAGGAGAATTATCTCTATCTTTGCAACTATAAAAAAGATAAATTCAGTGCGATTAGCCACACACGTCTATCCTTATATAGAGGGTGTGAAAGGTGCGCACTACAAGTTGAACAACATAAAAAGAAAGGATTATACGATATGAAAACAGCAGAATTATTATTCCCAAAGGTTGAGAGTACAAAGGCATCCCTCCTTTTGTTGGCATCACGTCTCGTGTTCGGTTTGACCTTTGCGAGCCACGGCCTCGAGAAACTGCAGCATTTCACGGAGACCGTAGCACATTTCCCTGCACCCTTCGGATTGAGTGGTGAGGTAGCTGTAGGACTAAGTATTTTCGGTGAGTTGGTATGCGGTTTGGCCTTTGTCTTCGGTTTTCTCACTCGATTAGCACTGTTGCCGATGATATTCACCATGATAGTAGCCTTCACAACCGTCCATGGCGGTTCGGTTAGTGGTGGTGAGTTAGCCTTCCTCTACCTTATCATCTTCGTCCTCTCATGGTTCGCTGGTGCTGGTAGATTCTCTGTTGATGGCATCATCAGAAGCAAACTTTCCCATTAAGCGGTAACCAGTTTCGTAGCGATTCATCCGTTTACTCTGGGAGAGATGTGCACAAACAGAATAGTAGCCCGTCCCCCTTGTGGGATCAAAACGTTGGCAGAAAAGTTCTTTTAGATTTGTGTACTCTGTGAGAGAAAAAACTCCTCAGCGAGTTGCATGTGTCTCATCTCATAAAGAGGTTGCGTTATTTTTCTCACAGATTAACACAGAATAACAGAACACACAAAGTCGCACAGAGACATTAAGTCAACCGATATCACAGAGCCTTACAGCCTTCATTAGCTGAAACGTTCTGTGTTCTCTGTATGCCGAAGGCCTTCTGTGGGCTCGAAACGTGCGCAAAAAGGTTCTGTTAAATCTGTGAGTTCTGTGAGAAAAAAAACTCCGCAGCGAGTCTCATAGGCCTAATCTCATATCGAGGGTGTGTTCTTTTTCTCACAGAGTTACACAGATGAACAGAACACACAGCATTCCACAGAGACATTAAGTCAACCGATTTCACAGAACCTTACAACCAACATCCATCACCCAACACCCTTCTCTGGCTAATCATCAACACCCAACATCCATCACCCAACACCCAACAGAAGCCTCACCCAGCATAACTCTAAAAAAGGAAAAGAGCTTACCACCAACACAAGTAAGCCCCTTCCCTCCTACCAACATTCAATATCTTTTTCGATATCAGGCATTGTCTCGCGTTTGAAGACAGGACTCTTCACACCTGCCCGCTTCTGTTGTCGATAGTCATCGAGTAGGCGGAAGGCATATTTACCAAGTGTGATGATAGCTATAAGATTGCATATTGTGACGAGCGCCATAAAGAAATCGCCAATACTCCATACAAGGTCAAGACTGGCGATAGCACCAAACATCACCATCAAACCGCCTGTGATGATACGCAGAACGAGGATGGCTGAAGGACGCTGGGTGAGGAAGCGCACGTTAGCCTCACCATAATAATAGTTTCCAATAATACTACTAAACGCAAAGAAGAAGATAGCGATAGCAACAAATATCGGTCCACTCGAGCCTACCTCATGCTCTAAGGCATTCTGTGTAAGCATAATACCCGACGCTGAACCGTCTGTATAAAGTCCGCTAATGATAATAATAAAAGCCGTACAACTACAAACGAGCAGCGTATCAGTGAACACTCCGAGCGACTGAATAAGTCCTTGTTTGACAGGATGGGTCGTTGATGCGGTTGCAGCAATGTTCGGTGCCGATCCCTCACCAGCCTCATTACTAAACAGTCCACGCTTTATTCCATTCATCATCGTGGCACCTAAGCTGCCTCCCGCTATCTGTCCAAAGCCAAAAGCATTCTCAATAATAAGGCGGAAGACGTGTGGAATGAGTTGAATATTCATAACGATAACCACCAAGGCAAGGACGACATAGCCCACTGCCATCAATGGAACGAAGACACTACTGACCTTCGCAATGCGCTGAATACCACCGAAGACGATGACCAAAGAGAGTACTGCAAGGGCAACACCCATCCATGTGGGATTGATAGAAAAGGCCTTCTGCATTGCTCCACATATCGTATTACTTTGTATAGAGATATAAGCCATACAGAATGTCATCGTTATCAGGATGGCAAAAAGCTTCGACATCCATTTGCAATGCATACCATGAAGGATGTAATAGGCGGGGCCACCAATGAACGAGTCGGCATGGCGACGCTTATACAATTGGGCCAGCGTTGACTCGATGAAGGCCGTGGCCGACCCAAGGAGAGCGATAATCCACATCCAGAAGACAGCTCCCGGACCGCCAATGGCTATGGCACTCGCCACACCAGCAAGGTTTCCTGTCCCAACACGGGACGCAATAGAGACTGCAAAGGCTTGAAAGGAAGATACATGCTTCTCCCCTTTATCGTGTGTACCTGTCGATTCACCCAATAGGCGAACCATCTCACCTACCATACGAAACTGCACGAAATGCGTACGAAACGTAAACCATAACGCACAGAGAATAAGTGCCGCAACAAGAATATACGACCATGTAAAATCATTGATTGACACGATGCTCTTATTCAACCATCCGTCAGCAGAAAAGATATCAACCATAGTATATTAGGTTTATTACTGACCACAAAAATAATAAAAACATCTGAAAGTTGCCCTATTATCCCATAAAAGTTTTGCTATTCACTTGACATTCACAATATTTTCACTAACTTTGCACAAAGCTAATGGTTGACAAACACATGGTAAGAAAAAGAAAGAATAAGTTAAGAGATGTACGCGAGTTCCTGATGATTGCGTTAGCTATGCTCATTGGGAGTTTCGGCTGGTGTGCTTTTCTGTTGCCCCACCACATCACAATAGGTGGTATTGCGGGTATTGCGTCTGTCATTCAGTGGGGTTTCAACATCCCAGTGCAGTACACCTACCTTATTATTAATGGCATACTGCTCTTTGTCGCGTTAAAGATATTGGGTTGGAAGTTCTGTGTAAGGACAATCTTTGCCGTATTGGTCTTTGCCTTCTCGACATCAGTATTGCGTGAGGCCTTCTCTAATCACCCCTTGTTTTCTGACGAGCCATTCCTTGCCTGCGTCGTAGGAGGTGTGCTCTTAGGGGTCGGAGTGAGCATTGCTCTGCAGTATAATGCCAGTTCGGGAGGTTCAGATGTTATTGCCGCAATGATTCATAAGTACCGAGATATATCGCTCGGACGTGTCATCTTGGCATGTGACCTTTGTATCATCACCTCCAGTTATCTTGTGTTAGAGAACTGGGAGAAGGTTATCTACGGTTATATCGTCCTCTTTGTGATGACCTACGTGGTAGACTATCTTATCAACGGTATGCGTGGATCGGTGCAGTTCTTTGTCATCTCTGACCATTGGGGAGAGATAGGTTCTGCCATAAACAACGATGTCGACCGTGGTTGTACGGTCATTGAAGCACGCGGTTTCTACACGGGTAAGAAGGTGGGAATGCTCTTTGTCATCGCACGACGGTCTGAAGCCCACTCTATCTATCAAGTGATTGACGAGATAGACCCTAACGCCTTTGTTTCACAAGGTGCTGTCAACGGTGTCTATGGTATGGGATTTGATAGAATGAAGGTGGCACACAAGAAGAAAGTGGCCGATGAGAAAGTAAAAGAAAAAGTATAAGCAAGAAGGAAAGATAGTAAAGATGGATATTCAGGAACTCGAAGGTAAGCGTATTGCCGTTCTCCTTTCTGGAGGCGTCGACAGCTCTGTTGTGGTCTATGAGTTTGCACGCTTAGGACTACATCCCGACTGTTTCTATATAAAGATAGGACCAGAAGAGAAAGAGGACTGGGACTGCAACTCAGAAGAAGACCTTGAGATGGCTACGCTTGTGGCACGCCGCTTTGGCTGTAAGTTGGAGGTCATCGACTGTCATAAGGAGTATTGGGACCAGGTGACACGCTACACTATGGAGAAGGTGAAGGCTGGCTTTACACCAAACCCAGACGTGATGTGCAACCGACTGATAAAGTTTGGGGCCTTTGATGAGAAGATGGGACATGACTATGACCTCATCGCAACGGGCCATTATGCACAGACCGAGTGGATTGATGGGCGTAAGTGGCTCACAACAAGTCCTGACCCAGTGAAAGATCAGACCGATTTCTTGGCACAGATTTACGACTGGCAGCTGAAGAAAGCAATCTTCCCTATTGGCCACTACGAGAAGAATGAGGTGCGAGAGATTGCCGAACGTGAAAATCTCATCAATGCCCATCGCAAGGATTCGCAGGGTATCTGCTTCCTTGGGAACATCGATTATAACGAGTATGTACGTCGTTATTTAGGCGAACAAATAGGCGACGTCATCGAACTTGAGACGGGAAAGAAGATAGGCGAACACAAGGGACTATGGTTCCATACCATCGGGCAACGTAAAGGGCTCGGTCTTGGCGGTGGCCCTTGGTTTGTTATTAAGAAAGATGTAACTAAAAATATCCTATATGTAAGTCATGGTTACGACCCTGCTACAGCCTATAAAAAAGATTTCCCGCTCCATGACTTCCATTTCTTAACAGAAGGTATTACAACCTTACCAGAGAAGATTACCTTCAAGATTCGCCATACACCTGAGTACCATCCAGCAACTGTTGATCAGTTGTCGGACGGTAGGTGTTTGATTCACTCTGCCGAAAACATCCATGGGGTGGCCCCTGGACAGTTCTGTGTTGTCTATGATGAACAACATCACCGATGCTTTGGGTCAGGGGAAATAGCGTTGTCAGTGGACGAGTGAACGAGTGGAACTGTTAGCAAGTTGACGAGTTAACGGGTAGACAGGGTATGTCTTTTGCTGAAAAGAAGACAGGGTAACAGATAAACAGGGGTTTTTGTAAGTTAACGAGTAGACGAGTTTACAGGTAGACAAGTTATATGTGTTGCTGAAAAGTAGACGAGTTAACGGGTAGACAGGGTATGTCTTCTGCTGATAAGTAGACAGGGTAACAGGTAAACAGATTTTGTCGTAAGTGGACAAGTAGACAGGGTAACAGATAAACAGGCTTCGCTACATGGTAACAAATTGATAAGGTAACGAGCTTAAAAGTTATATCTCTAACAAAGGATATATTTTTCTCTCACTGAGATGATTCTCTTCTCTTACAGAGGGTATTTCTTCCTCTCACAGAAATCACAAATTTAATAGAGCGTTTAAGCACATAGCTTAATTCTTGTGGGTATATTATCTCTCACAGAGCGCACAAATTTAACAGAACGTTTTAGCACACTGCTTATTTTCTGTGGGTATATTATCTCTCACAGAGTACACAGAGTTAACAGAGCGTTTTAGCACACTGCTTATTTTCTGTGGGTATATTATCTCTCACAGAGCACACAGAGTTAACAGAGCGTTTTAGCACACTGCTTAATCCTTGTGGGTATATTATCTCTCACAGAGCACACAGAGTTAACAGAGCATTTTTGCGCACGTTTCGAGCCCACAGAAGGCCTTCGGCATACAGAGCTCACAGAGCGTTTCAGCTAAAGATGGCTGTAAGGTTCTGTGATATCTGCCGGCCGCAAGGCCTCTGTGGAATGCTGTGCGTTCTGTTCATCTGTGTAAATCTGTGAGAAAGAAGAAACCTGCGTACTCTGGTAATCTGCGTAAATCTGTGAGAGAGAAGAAATCCTGTGTGTTCTGTTCATCTGTGCTCCTCTGTAAGAAAGAAATCCCCTTCACTCCCTAACTCCTTTACCCCTTGTCAGGAATTTTCGCTTCTCTCGAACAGAACAGACGCCTTTCATGGGTGAAGAAGAGGCCCTTCAACGTTCAAGAACATGCCCTTCTTGCATGCAGAACATGCCCTTCTTAAGGCAAGAAAGGCATGTTTTGCAAAGCAACTTGTAATATACTGATTTATTGAACGTTATCACATCACATACACGAGACTTTATACACAGATTTAGAGCGTATGATAGTCGAAGTTTTGTAATGCTTTTTTATCTTCAATGGGTTCCTTTGCACTATAAAGTGCAGGCATATAGACTATGTCGACTCATTGTTAATAATCTTATTATCCCATATTTTAACAATCAACTAAGACGTCAGCATAGATATGTGTATTCTGTCAACTCGTCGACTAAACCAGCTTATTTTATAACAACAAGTGTTTTAGTTACGATTTTGTTTGAAATAGATACAAATAAGACTAATTATGAATTAAAATATAATTTTAAGCGAAAAAACTTTGTTCTAACCATAAATAATAACTACTTTTGCAATAGATTTATAAAAGAACAAATAACCTGTAAAAGTGTTTGCTCGGTATTTATCACAACAACTCCTCTGCTTTTAGTGCAGAAACCATAGTGAAAAAGCTTATATCCGATATTTGGTCAATAATAAAATATATGTCTATGAAGCAGGTTTACGCTTATCTTTTTTTAGTACTATTGGTGTTCTCATCAGTAAACGCAAAGGCTGATACGCCCGTTAAAATCAATATTGATGACGTTAATAGAGTTACCGTGAAGGTTAATTATGTCCCAGTGGCTGACCTTGCAAATGGTACAAACACGGTTAACGTACCGCAATATGCCTCTTTAAGCATAGAGGCTAAGGATGGTTACTACCTTAAGGATGTTACAAAACAAGATAAAGATGGAGCATTAATAACTCAAAACATCTCAAATCTCACGTCTTGTAATATCTATTTATCAGATGCAGATAAGGATAAACTATTTAAGGTTAAGAGTGGTGTCTTAGCTGCTGCTCGCACTGGTTCATGTACTGTAAAGGTCGATAAAGCCTCAAAAGTGAGGGTATCTCGCTATGAGTCACAGACGTCAGTAGCGTTGCAAGATGGTGAAAACACGGTTAAATGGATTCCTAATACCGAGAAAACGCTTGTGATAACCAATGCTAATTATGGCGATGCACCTATATATAAGGTGACTCTCGACGGTAACGACGTAGCTTCTTCAGGTGGTCAATACTTTGTAACATTGACTGCTGGCTGTGTTGTAGATATCAAAGCCGATTATCCGGACGTATCTTATCCAGTGAAGTTCAACTTTTCTAACGAGGCTGCGAAGGGCGTTATCTCAAAGGTAATGGCTGATGGTGTGGAAGTTAAGAACTACAATGACGCTGATTTCAAGCTGAAAGCAGGAACAAAATTGTCATTAACTTTCGATCAAAGCAACTATGCCTTAGACGCTTTTAAGGTCAATGGGACTGCCGTTACGATATATGGTAACTACGAATGTTACGTGAAAGACAATCTTGTCTTTGATGTTCAGGCACATAAATATGCTACTGTAAAGGCTGTGTTGACTGTTGATAACGCAGCAAATATCACCGCTTATGAGGGTCAAAGCTATAATAATAAGGTGATAACCCTACAGAATGGCAGCAATAATATTGAATTAGGAGAGAAGAACAACCTTATCCAAATAAAGCCAAATAGCGGTTGTAAGATTGAGTCACTGAAGGTAAATGGAAATCCCGTAACCGCCAATTACGAAGGAGCATACGAGATAAGATTAACCGAAGGAATGACGATTGAGGTTACGACATCAGCCATTGTACGCGACCAGAAGGCAATAGTTGTGATTGACGACATCAGCCTTGCGAACTATGGATTCAACTTCTACCGCTCTGACCACTCAACGGTAAAGATGCAGACAGGCGAAAACACTGTCATGTTCTCAGCCGACGACCATCACTTCATGCTTGGTGCATACGGCAACGACTTGAGTAAGATGGTGGTTAAACTCAATGGAACGAAACTTAACCCATCCTACCCTGGTGGCACAAGCTTTGAGTTTGATTTGAATAATGGCGACCGTCTGGAGGTCTTACTCAAGGGCGACACAAATGGCATTGACGCCATAGAAGCCGTAAAACAAGGTAAGGCTGTAGTCTATCGCCTTGATGGAACACGTGTAGAAGGTAGTCAGCTACCTAATGGAGTCTACGTAATTAATGGTAAAAAGATTATAATAAAGAAGTGATGAGAAAATTTCTACTTACAGTATTAAGTATCTGTACGGCAGGAATGGCATTCGGTCAGTCGAAACTCGACCTGCAAAGTCAGTTGGAACTGTATAAGCTCCGCAATACAGCCATACCTACCTACAATAGTCGAACACGAGCGTTTGAGCGACCTAAGAGTGTACCAGAAAACACAATGGCAATGGTCGAAATGAAGGATCAGAACGACCGAGCAGACTTAGAGGCACAAGGAGTAAAGGTGCTGCGTGTACGTGGTAATATTGCCATTGTCGTGGCTCCAATAAAAGACATAGAGCGTATTGCAGGCTTAAAGTGCGTTCGTCGTATGGAACTCCCACGTCGTGTCTATCAGAAGATGGACGTCGTACGTAAGGAGATTGGTGTCGATAAGATTCACCAAGGTGTCGACCTCCCACAGGCCTACACTGGTAAAGGCGTTGTAACGGGTATTGTTGACGGTGGTATTGACCCTAACCATATCAACTTCCTCAAGCCAGACGGTAGCACACGATTTGGTTATATCAGTAAGATTACAGCCAGTCAGTCGAATAAGGATGGTTATCAATTCGATAACTATTACCCTCGTGCCGTACTTGACACCCTGACTAATCGTGATAATGCATACGCTATTGAGGACTTTACAACCGATTCCTACACTACGTTCCATGGTACTCACACTACTGGAATCATGGCGGGTGGATACAAAGGCAATATCACCTATGCTAAGACTAACGATAACGACAAGTCTTATAAGGTGGTTGGTCCTAATCCTTTCTATGGTTGTGCGACAGAGTCAGAGCTTGTTGCTTCATGCGGAGACTTGCGTGACCAGTATATTGCATTTGGTGTTGATGATGTCGTACAGTATGCACAACTATCAGGAAAGAAGCCTAAGCCATGTGTTATCAACCTTTCGTTAGGTAGTAACATTGGTGTACACGACTCTACAAGTGTAATGAATCGCTTCCTTGCAGAGGAAGGAAAGCACGCTATTATCTGTGTTGCAGCAGGTAACGAGGCGAACATGGGCATCGCATTAAAGAAGGATTTTGCTGCTGCGGGAGAGACAGTTAAAACTTTCCTCACGCCAATGCAGCCAGATAGTTTAAGTTCTGGAGGTAAGACCTACTATAATCTTCGTAACGGACAGATAGCTGCTTATAGTAATGATTCTACTGCGTTCGAGCTACAAATAGTTGTTACTAACACGAAGCGTGGCAATAAAGCCGCTGTCAGAATCCCTCTTCAGAATAATACAAAAGGTCAACCTATTACCTATGCATCAGGTGGTGACTATTCAATGTCAGGTGCTGTTATCAACCAAACCTTTGCGAAAGCGTTCGATGGATACGTCACAGCAGCTTCTATGATAGACCCTGAAACAGGCCGTTACTACGCTATGGCGCAGATAATGACCAGTGATAACCAGAAAGACAACAAGGATGGCAACTATAAACTGGCGTTGGAAATAAAGAGTAAGAAGCCTGGACAGCGTGTTGAAGTTTATAGTGATGCACAGTTTATCTACTTCGATAGTAACAAGCAGGAGGGTTTCGTAAGCGGAACACGCAATGGTTCTATCAGCGATATGGCATGTGCTGCAAACATCGTTACTGTTGGTAGCTACAATGTACGTAACCACTGGTCATCTCTTGACGGCTTTGTTTATGGTTACAACAAGCGAGGTGATGAGGATGACTTCCCTGAAGGCGAGGCTTCACGTTTCTCTTCTTTCGGTACATTAGCCGATGGTAGAAACCTTCCACACGTATGTGCTCCAGGCGCATCTATCATCTCTTCTGTCAATACATACGCTGTAGAGAATCCCGACTTAGGCTATTCTGACATGGCATTGCAGGGTAAGTTGGAGAAAGGTGGTAAGAAATACTACTGGCATCAATCCCTCGGAACATCCATGGCTACGCCTGTTGTGGCTGGTGCTATTGCCCTCTGGCTTGAAGCAAACCCAAGTTTGACAGTCAAGGACGTAATCCGTATCATCCAGCAGACCGCTCGCAAGGATAACTATGTCACTAATACGGGCGACCCAGTACAGTGGGGTGCAGGTAAGTTTGACGCTTACGCTGGCTTAAAGCAGGTACTAAAAGAAAAGGAAACCGATGGTATTAATGGCGTGAAATACGCTGAGAGTCAAGAAGTACCTGTCATCACAATGACTGGCGAACGCTCTTTCTCAGCCTTCCTTGCTGGTGCAAAGCAGCTGAACTTACGTGCTTATTCACTCAGCGGACAGTTAGTTCACTCGCTCTCAGCACAAGGTGACGAACTCAATGTCAATGCTTCTTCATGGAACAAGGGCGTTTACTTGATTCAAGTAAATGGTGGTAAGGCACAGCGTATCGTTATCTATTAAGGCTTGATAAACGTCGGATAATATTCCCAAAGGATAGGAAGAACACTCCTCATCCTTGGGAATACGATAATTAATCACATGCTATAATATAAGAAAACAATAATATTTATAACTATATGAAGCATAAATTTACTTTTCTGCCATCCTTTCTTCTCTTAGTGATGGCAATGTTTTGGAGCTCGCTTGCTGCCCATGCGCAAGACGATCAACAGATCATCAAGTTCCATACTAACATACCTGCTAAAGCTAAAAGTAGTGGAATTACAGCACAAGTATCCTTTGTGTTGGGCGCAAAAGACAATGCAACTACCGTTAGCATCGACTGTGGTTCAGGTGACGAAGAGTTCGATGTGAATAAAACCATAGTAGAGAATGAGAATGGCGAACAGACCATGAAGGGCTCTCTCTACACTGGTACAGTGTCAGATGATGGGTGGGTAACGATTAAGGGTGACCCAGCTAACATCTATTACTTTAATGCCTCTGGTAACGAGATCGACCAGATTGAGTTTAATGACGACCTAAAGCTACAAGTATTAAACTTGGAGCATAACAGCTTAAAGTCACTCAATATTGATAAGTTACAGAGCCTAAGTGTTATCTACCTGCAGGACAATCCGTTCACAGCCGAGACTCCATTGATGATTGGTCGTATGCCTAATCTTATGGTGTTGGAGGTTCCACAGATTGGACATATCTCTCCTAACTTCACACTGAAGAACTTTCCTAAGCTCCGTTCGTTTGATGCCTACCACACACTCAGCCTTAAGGTGGCAGACCCAACAGAGTGTCCTCTGCTGCAGCGTTTGAGCCTTGACATGACAAGTGTTGAAAGTGTAGACCTCTCAAAGAACCCAGAATTGCAGATTCTCAATGTGGGTGACTCTCGTGTAAAGACCCTTGATCTTAGCCATAACCCAAAGATTACACAGCTCTATATCTCTCACTCTTCTGGAGCAGTCAATACTGACGTAAAGTTTGAGACCATTGATGTGTCTCACTGTCCGAAGCTCTACTACTTCTATTGTGGTGGTAACAACTTGAAAGAGCTTGATTTAAGACACAATCCAGAGCTCTTCACACTCTCTTGCGACCGTAACCTCCTACGGAGCCTTGATGTTAGTCAGAACGTAAACCTATATAGTGTCAACGTAAGATACAACTACATGGACTTTGCGACACTACCAGAACCAGGCAACTGGTTTGAGTATTACCACGAGCAAAACCCTATGGAGTTGAACGATACATATAAGGTAGGTGATGTCATCGACCTTAGCAAGCGTGTACTTCGTAAGAACACAAGAACAGATGCAAGACTTTACCGCGTTCCAAAGGCCGACCCAACAAAGCCTGTAGAGTTGGATGACAGCTACTACTCATACGAGGCTGGTAAGGTAACATTGAAGAAAGCACTTAATGAAGAGGTCTTTGTTCTGTTCAATAATAGCCGTCTTAAAGACTACCCTATCCGTACTGAGAACTTCAGAATAAAGACTGTTGCCGAGTTTGGAAAGGACGAGAAGGCTGTTGAAATGTCAAGTCTTGGATCTGAAGGCGACCCAGTTAACATGTCAGTGGGTATCCTTGGCGCTACTGCAGCTAATCCTGTAACAGTAAAGGTTGACTTAGGTAATGGAGAGACAAAGCCGTTCCAGATTAAGGATGAGCGTCCTGCTACATCAAACATCGTTACCACACGTACTGGCGCTGGTAACATTATCATATATGTTCCACAAGATAAGTACGTAACAAGTCTTGAGTCTAATGGTCAATACATTGATAACATCGACCTCTCTGCACTTACAGAACTTCGCATACTGACGCTGAAGAACGCAGGACTACCATCTATTGACCTCTCTTACAACAATAAGCTTGAGAAGCTCGACTTATCTAACAATCAGCTAAGACGTGTTGATCTCCGTGGTCCATCATCTTATTTTAATAAGAGTAAGTTGACTGATATCAACATTAGTAATAACCAGATTGACTCATTGCTCTACTATACCATCTATGGTGTAACGAAGCTGAATGTAAGTCATAACAACCTGAACAAGCTGGATCTTAAGGATGCCGACAACTTGCGTATGCTTGATATTTCTTACAACAAGTTCACTCGTCTCCTCCTTAACCACAGTGAACTGATAGAAGACATCAATGTTGCTAACAACGAGTTGACTGAGATTGGAATACCAACCGTTGCACCTGTAAAGAAGTTGAACATCAGTGGCAACTATTTCACATTGGCTAATATGCCTAACGACTTCGGCCTTTCTCGTGGCAAATTCATCTATGCTCCACAGCACGTTCTACAGATTTCAACCTCTTCACCAGGTATCGACCTCTCTGAACAGTACATCACAAAGAATGGTGCTAAGACTCAGTTTGTATGGAAGAAGAAGGATGGTACACCGCTACAGTTGGGTACTGACTATACCATTACCGATGGTTCTGCTAAGTTCAAGAACCTTGCGCTCGACTCTATCTATTGTGAGATGACGCATGCAGCCTACCCTGATTTCGAAGGCCAGAACGTCTTCAAGACAACAAACGTTCATCCTATCGCCTTCCCACAATATGAGTTGGCTTCATTCACAACGCTCAACCAGACTGACAGCGTGGCACTTTCTCTCGCAAGCTATGTTCCTGGTAAGTCTGTCTACATCGAATGGGAGGGTAATGGTAATGTCACACAGTATGCACTTGGAGAGACTTACAAGCTTTTCCGAGCTAAGTCTAAGGCAAATACAAAGGTACGTGTACTCGTTGCTAATGCCGATGACAAGGTGAAAGTCTTCAGTATCTCAAACGTTAAGATGGCCGATGCTGACTTCACTGGTATGAAGGAAGCAAAGCTTATCGCTGTTACGAATGCAGGACTTACATCTATTAAGCTCCCTGCAGCACCAAACCTTACCGACTTGAACCTTGATGGTAATGAGTTGACAGACATTGACCTGTCACCGTTCCCAAAGCTTTTCTCAGTTTCATTGATTGGTAATAAGATTAAGACCTTCGACTTATCAAAGGCGCCAACCCTTGGTTTTGCTTACCTATCAAGCAACAAGATGAAGGATATCAAGCTTGATAACCCTAAACTTGAGAGCCTTGACTTGAGCGATAACGACCTCGAAAGCGTGTCACTCGACAAGCTTCCTCAGTTAGAGCAGTTGTGGTTGAACGCTAACAAACTTACAAAGGTTGATGTGTCAAAGAATACCAACCTTAGAATTCTCAACGTTGTTGGCAACCGTCTGAAGTTCTCTACAATGCCATTGCCAAGCAACAACGGCAAACGATTCGACAAATACTCTTACAACCTTCAGGCCCCAATTGATGTTAAGTGTGTTAATGGTAAGGTCGATCTCAGCTCTGAGGCGGTTGTTGGAGGTGAGCCTACTACCTACCGCTGGTTCGATGGCAATGTGCAATATGTTGATGGTGTGTTACAAGGAGAAGAGCTTGCAACCAATGACGAGTACACCGTTGAGAATGGTGTAACTACTTTGAAGCTTAGTGAAACCTTCACGAAACTTGTTTGTGTGATGGCGAACGATAACTTCCCTAATGCCCTTCTCCACACAAACTACATCACATTCACTCCTTCAGCAGGCATTGATGCAGTCAGTGCAGATAAGGATGTTAAGATCCAGTTCTACGATGGTGCTATTAATATCCTGGGTGCAAAGAATGCTACAACAGCTATCTACACTATCGATGGTAAGCTCGTTTACCAAGCTAAGATTGCTGACGACAGCACTCGCATCTCCCTCGCTCGTGGTACCTACATCGTACGTGTAGGCAACAAGGCTGCGAAGATTAGCGTTAAGTAAGAACGATAACACGTAAATAAAAAGTCCCCTTGTTGGTTGCTGAACACTTGTTCGGCAAACAAACAAGGGGATTTCTTTGTCTAATTACCCCACCCTATACCCTCTGTCATAAGCAACAAACTAAACTCATGAAAGGCTTGGTCATAAGTTTCTAAAAACCTTTGTTATAAACATCAGAACACTTCACTATAAGTATCAGAAAGCTTTACTATAATCGTCAGAAAACCTCACTATAAGCATCAGAAAACTTTACTATTATCATCCGAGAAACCTTCTTGTAAACCTTTTTCGCTCTACTCCCTCCCTGTACATGCCCGTCAGCGTTCAAGAAGACGCTCTTCTTGCTTCAAGAACATGCCCTTCTTGCATGTAGAAGACGCCCTTCTTGATGCTTATTAGGCGTCTTCTTCTTTGCTACCCATAACCATCTGAATACATGATAGTTACATACTCACTTCTTATACATATTCCTCTCCTTTTTTCAGGACCCTTATACGCCTCTTTGTCAAGACTTTTCAATACGATACAGACAGAATAAATGGGAGACAGAGTAACATAAGGACAAATAAAGACAGGGGGATTATTTGAGACAGAATAACAGAGGGACAGACGAAGACAGAGGAGGTTTTTGAGACAGAATGACATAATGACAAATGGAGACAAATGATTTTTTTGAAGACAGAATGACATAATGACAAATGGAGACAGATGATTTTTTTGAGACAGAATGACATAATGACAAATGGAGACAGATGATTTATTTGAAGACAGAATAACATAATGACAAATGAAGATAGATGATTTTCTTGAAGGCA
>OGJT01000223.1_pt1:20000-25000 | contig 35388 bp, 29 predicted proteins | sample 1572331 | NCBI WGS metagenome assembly OGJT01 (sample SAMEA2582094, study PRJEB24529) | metagenome | biome: Human gut stool | place: China | collected 2011
CAGGCAATTCTAAACATTAACATAGAATGACTTATTATTAATGGCTGACGAACTACTTACTTGTGTTTGGTTACTACATTAAGATTTCAATCTCGCCTGCAGGCAAGGCATATCTCATCTCGTGGATCTGGAAAGACAGTCCTACTTCTCCTCTTACGCTTATGCGTCTATTTCAGCGTATTCAGTCTATGTTTATTCTTCTGCCTTTGACTTCTTTTGATGCTTCATAGGATGATGACTCTAACTCCGCTTTATAAAGAGGGTCAGTCAGCCCGTTGAGCTAGCTTAAAGCTCAAATAAATTCCTCCAGACGTCATTACTAAGTAAATTGGAACTTCCTTGCTAACGTTGAGTTGGGAGAAGCCCTTCTGGTAACTTATTGAAGTAGGCAAACCAAGCTGGCTGGAAAAGACGAGCAAGGAAAGATTTCGGCTAACTCCATGGCACAACTTGCCTCGAGCTTCGACGTTCCCTAACGCTTCAACAACAGAACAGACCTTCACTGTCAGGCAACGAAAGGTATTAGTTATTGGATGTGATGATCCTTCCGCATACCGAGTTGCCATCACCTCGTAAAATGTTTACAGAATCTGCCATCCTTGCCTTTACAGCAGATTCTGTAAAGGCAGTTGAATCATCAGTTGATCTAGTTGATCTCGTTTCATCAGCTTATGTTGATTCTTTTGCTTCTTCAGATCATCGCTTACGCTCTGTTGCACATCCTGCATCTACTGAGTCCCTAAAGGAACACAAAAAGCTTACTCTTCAATCTCTCTTCTCCTCTCTTTCATCTCCGTCGTCCCTCTCGGAACTAAGTCACTCTCTTTCATCTCCTTCAGCTTCGGCTAATAAGGCAACTACTGATCTTAGCGCGTAGGCACTGACTACACTTGATATTAGGCTTTGAAGCCCCCTTTTTACTAGTAGGCTAGGCCCTTACGGAACGTAACTCTACCTAAGTAACTGACGGAACTACACTACTTCTATTCGGCCAGTTAGCAAACTACTTTATTTGAAGCCTACTTTATATGTTCCAATTGGTACTTTGGCCAGGTCTCCTTCCTCTCTTGCTGCATCTCCTTCACCTCTAAACTCGGGAAAGATGTCTTTTCCTTTCCCTATGGTCAATCTGTTTCACACCTTAGCACAAGCGCTAAGCGATAATAAGACCTTCTATCCAGCAAGAAAACGGAGGAGCAAACAGATGATGCTACTTGAAGTACGCCTCATCCGCCCAACGTTGAAGTTGCCAATGCCCTTACGTAATAGGGCGCATCAATTGGCACGGTTCAAAGAGCGAGACCGAAACAAGCAAACTACCTAGCACGTCCTATTGCCGTAGCGAGCCGAGCTGCTTACTACGAAACACTCGCAAACGGCTTCAGTAGCTTATCCAGTAAGGCAACTAGCAGTTTTCATGAACATTCGATTGGGAAGTTGGGGTAGCGCGGAAACAACCTGACGCTCTAGGCACGTCAAGCGCTAACCTGATGAAGAGTCATGAAACAAGCAACAGCTTTCGCGCTAAGGTGCTCATCTACTGCACTCCGGCGCGTAGTGGGAGCGGACTAGCCATCAGACGAGATCACCACTTCTCTCAGTAATGGACTTCCTTGAATTCTTCCTTAGCCGATTCTGGGAAGAAAGTCCTACTTCTCCTCTTCTGCTTCAGCTGATGCTTCTGCGGATGTTTCTTCGGATGCTGATGCGGATGTGTCTGCTTTATCATACTTTGGAAGTGAAATTGAATTCCTTTGGGGCATTGCATCAATAAAGGGAAGGCTTATGGTCGTTAAGGGGGTGGGGAAGGAAAGTAAGCCCACCTCTAAAGTGACGTAGACCCGGTCCCTAACGAAACTCAACTTGAGCAATAAAGTTCCGTTCGTTCGGTATACCATTGATCCCTTTGGGAAGGTGAAAGTGGAATCATACCCCATCGAAGAATAGCCCTTCGTGACTCTCCCCGCTTAGTTAAAAGGGCCCTGGAATTAATTGAATTGGACAATTCCTAATAAGCGCTATAGCTCGAGCTAGAGCTTCTTCTCCTGTATGTGGTAGTATCTGCTGCTTGAGCTTAGGTATTCTTTCGCGCAATTGCGTGAAGCATCTCGCTATGCTACCTACACCTTCCTTTGGGCGAGGTCAGATCTAGAGAGGAAAGGACTCAAAGCTTCGCAAGGCAGGCAGCAACTGTCACCATTCCCGGGCGAAGGAAGGCTGGTGAATAGTGCTCTGAGGAGATCTGATTCTGGACAACTCCGATTCGACTTCTTCATGAGCTAGCCCGGTGCCATAAACCAGCTGTTGTCAGGATGGCCAGTGGGAGGAGAATGTAGTAAATGAATGTTCCAAAGCCCTTAGATAAGCTTGATGCTGAAAAGCAATAGCCAAATCAATCCACCGGGGAATGAATCTTTTTAATGGGCATCCGTAGCAGATCAAGCAGACGAAGAAAGCCTTTCTTCTAGGCTAGGGGAGGGGAAGAAGTTCCAAAAGGCTCTGAGTCCTTATATATAGGGGCTATTATACTCGGTTCCAATGGCTTTTCCTAAAGAGCATTTTCTGGAGCGAAACTTCAATCTTGGAGGAAGGGTAGTTTGACACCCGTTGCATAAAAGCGGATGGGGCAACCGTCAACATAAAGCTAGATAAGCAAAGGGAGAGGGAAGGGCACATTGCAACAACTTAAGCTAGTCACGCTAATCGACCTCAGGGTTAATCAGCGAGAACACCTTAACCCAGGCAATCACATCTATTAGCGTACAAGAATCACTGAACGCACTTATCGCAGCTTGGCTAAAGGTGAGCTAAAGCCCAGGCCTCCACTGCGCGCTTAGCTTAAAGCAGCAGATTGCCAATTCCCCTCTTGAAAGCATTGGCAGGGAATAGCTTCACACCAAGCGCGAGAGTGCACGAGAAGGCAGTGATACGCACTAGCGCAAGTAAAAAGATCGGTGGAAACTACCTGTGCGCCAAGGAGAGGGAACTACGCTCCCAAGAAAGAGCAAAACCTCGCCAAGGCATGCTACAACCTAAACTGCGACGATGGCTCCAAACCGGAAGTACTACGAAGCAAGCGAAAGCGCCCTACGCTAAGCACAGCACGCAAAGCCAAGGGAAACACCGAATGAAAAGAGCTTATTCGATTCCGCATGACCCTATCAAGGGCATTGGTTTTTCCTTCATTTTTTTGTTTTGTTTCACTACTAATAGCTGTTCGCCTAAAAGAGGAAGTCTCCCTTAAGCAGCATAGAAAAGAGCGTACGTAGCCAGCGCGGATAGATCAATCATCACTGTAGGCGTTCTTTCATTGATCATCATAGGCCCCAGTTAACTACTCTTCGCCGAGTATCAATGTCCTTCAATTGATGATAAGCCCCTCCATCTTTTACAACAACCGATATATTCTCTTCCAGACCCATCACCCAGCTATCTATAAATGGATGATCTTTGTTGTGATCCCATCGATGGGAGCAGTCTCGCTTTTTTAGAGTTAAGTGGTGCACTGCAATTCGTGGGTCAAGCCCAGGGTTAAGATATTTTGATTTTGCATCAAGAACTCTTTCTATTATTCCCTTTCATCTTCAGATAGGTTAGCACTGATGAAGGCCTTGGTTCTTCACTTGTGCCAAGATTTCTTTCCGTCGACCTGACCACCGTCTTCTAGTTTCGGGGGAGCAGACTGATGGAAAATCATTAGTAAGCTAATCGGCTGTCGGCTTCTATTCTCGATCACTTCCTTCCCCACTGCCAATAATCAATGCGCATTAAAAGCGCTTCGAATGCCCTTATCGAGTGAGAGTTCAGCAGCTTACGAGCCAACCTTTCCCGATCTCTCAGATCCTGAATCTCCATCTTCAGTACCCGCATCATCTCCCTGCCCTCGAACCCTTGCCCAGATCAGAAATGGGAGCTTCGGTTCAGTCACATCGGTCTTTCGATGCTATCGTCCTTGGTCTCCTAACTGAAATCTCGGACAACGGTTCGTTCGACGGCTAAGTCTCTCGGTGCGTTCCTGTAATGTATGTCCCTCAGCCTAGCAGATCCTTTTGAATGTCCATCAAAGGTGATCCGGGAAGACGATTTCCGACATTCACCATCAAAAGGAGGGGCATACTTCTGTCCATGCCTGTTTCAAGTTCCTTATCACCCATATGCCTATTTTTCAAGAAGAAGGGCTTAGCCTTTAGAGCGAGGATTGGGCGAACTTAAATCAGAATACCTTTCGCTTCTTCTGTCAGCTAATTCAACAATGTCAGCTATTGCCCTTGGGCTTGGTTCCGTTCAACCATCAAGAAAGAAGCAAGCCTTTTACTGGGTTTCCCTCTTTCTGGTTAAAATCAAATGCCAACGTGCTTAAAACATGAAGAAGTGGGATGGGATCTAGCCTTTGGGCTTAGTTCAGAGTTATGCCTTCTTCCTTAATCAGGAAAAGCCTTTCCGCTTGGAGCCGGGTATGAATCAAATAAATAAAAAAGTGAATCCGGATCCTTCGCCACCTTCTCTCCTTGGTTCTGAGATTGTAAGGATTTATGCCCTCTTTCTCTTCCAATTAAACCGGCATACTGCACTAAGGGGCTTCGATTTTGCTGAAAGAAGGACTTCGTTGACAAATCTATTGGTTACATCTCGCGTACTTGCCCATATTACTTATATGGGGTGACCTACTTCTACTTACGCTGATTCAAAAGCAGCTCCCATTCCTCAAAGCAAAGCCCGGCAGCGGAGTCAACCCCTCCTTCGGTCGGTTCATGAGAAGGTAGAGTAGAATGAGCACTCTTAGCTTTAGATGGCATGAATAAGCTCTTTTCAAATGGTAGTATAGAATTCGTCAGACTGACGAATTCGATTGATTGATTGCCTTTCTAACTGAAGCTTGAAAGCGGATTCTGTCCTGACTAATGAGATCTTGAGCTTTTCTTGACTTCCCCTTCTCCTTCAACGGCTAACTAAAAGCTATCCCCTTAAACGGTGGTCCACATGTCCCGCTTTCGCACAAC
>OGJT01000224.1_pt1 | contig 35376 bp, 33 predicted proteins | sample 1572331 | NCBI WGS metagenome assembly OGJT01 (sample SAMEA2582094, study PRJEB24529) | metagenome | biome: Human gut stool | place: China | collected 2011
GTATTCCTATCATGTGCGTGCTCGCCTTCTTAAATGGTTGGTTCCAAGGTATGGGCTATCCTCCATATGCGAAAAATATGGTAACTTGGTTCTCCCGTTCTGAACGCGGTGCTTGGTGGTCTTGGTGGAACGTATCCCACAATCTTGGTGGCGGTATCATCGCACCTCTCGCTACGTTAGGTATCTATCTATTTGGTACATGGCATAGTATTTTCTTCTTCCCTGCTCTTATTTCTATCGTTTTAGCTGTGGTTACATTCTTCTTGTTGAAAGATACACCTCAATCTTGTGGCTTGCCACCTATTGAAGAATATAAACACGAAACAGTAGCAACTGAAGTAAAAGATGAAAATAAAACTACTTTCAAAGAAATCTTCTACAAATATATTTTGCATAACAAATACTTATGGTATCTTGCAATCGCAAATATCTTTGTATACTTTATTCGTTATGGCGTAGTAAGCTGGGCTCCTACTTATTTGACTGCTGTGAAAGGCTTTACAAAAGAAGGTTCCCGTTGGGCTTACTTCTTATACGAATGGGCTGGTATTCCAGGCATGCTCGTAAGTGGCTATTTGAGTGACCGTGTATTCCGCGGCCGTCGTGCTCCAGCTACCATCTGCTTCATGCTATTCGTTATCTTGGCAATCCTTGTTTACTGGTTCAACCCAGCAGGCAATATCCTTATCGATAACTTAGCACTTATCGCTATCGGCTTCCTCATCTACGGCCCTGTTATGATGATCGGCCTTCAAGCAGCAGACATGGTACCACGTGTAGCAACAGGTGGCGCTACTGGTCTTACAGGCCTTCTTGGTTACCTCATCGGTTCTGCTGGTGCTGGTGCGTTCATGGGTCTCATGGTTGACCTTTATGGTTGGGATGGCGGCTTCGTGGCCCTCGTTGGTGCATGTATCCTCGCTATCGTATTCCTACTCCTCACACTTGGTGATAAATCCCAAGCAAAAGAATAATCTACAACTAATAGTTGTAAGAACCTAAAAACTCCCCTAGTAACACATCATTACTAGGGGAGTTTATTATGTCTTAAAATATATACTATACTAAATTCTATGCTACACACAAAGAACCATTTAAAACTTTCAAATTATACACGAGACCAAGTCGTGCCAAACCGTGCAATGCAACGGCCGTAACAGGATCGATAAGACCAAATACACCAGCACCAATGATAGCAACGTGGAACACAATGGACACGATGAGTAGACCTAAATGAGACTGCTTTGTTACTTTTGAAAGCTCCGATACAGGAGATGCGTCATCCACAAGAGATCCCATCATGAGCGCTACTAAAATAAGTTCCAAAGAACATGGGCATAGCACCAATAACAAGGTTACAGTATGTATGAAATCCTGTGTCAATGCAAAGGAACCCATAGACAATAGCAATACAGCTACAACAATGACGGACGAATAATTGTTAATACCCTGACGCAATGCCACCAGTTGAGATGGCATCATAGGAAGCATATCATTATCTACAGTGTAATGTGACTCACCCGTAATAAGCTGCTCCAAGAAGAAACCAGCCTGTACGATGAGCCCCACATAGGCCGCCGTATGATAATCGCCAATGGAAATGAGCGCCACCATGGCCACTACAATGAGGAAATTAGCATGGATCTCTAAACGCTCCCAAATACTTTGAACACTGTTAATAAATAGTGGTAAACCACAAACTAGAACCGTTACCCACGCCAAGTCAATTACGGGATTTAGCACCTCTGTGATTACATCTAATAGAATAAATACAACACCTAGTGCCAAAATAGCACCTTGCGTAAATAGCGACACCTGCGCTGATAAAGACTGTAAAAACTTCATATGGACCTCTCTATACACTAGAACCGGCCTTGCTTACTCCGGAAATAAAATACAAAACAACACAATAATAATTCAAAATGCTTTATACCTTAAGCAATTTGAAACTCTCTGTGCCTAAAGTAATTTAAAACACTTTGTACCTAAGGTAATTTAAAACGCTTTGTACCTGAGGTAATGTAAACTTTATATACCTGAGGTAATGCAACCTCTATGTACCCATAGGGGTATATCTACAATGTAAATATTATACAAAACATACAAACTATATACAAATTAATTTTTTTGATAAATAATAAAGAACTGCATTTCCATTACAAAATAGGAAAAGAATAAATTCATAAAAATGACCTCTCCCATTAAAGCTCTAGTTGAAAGCTCTTATTTCTTTATTAGATGTAAAAAAAACAGATCCCTAAAAACGACTTAGCTCGCTTTGGAAACTCTTCAATAGGCCCTAGTTGAAGATGCTAATTTCATATAAAAAGAAAAGCCCCTATCTCTAAAAATGACTTAATACTAAGAGGTATTAGTTGATAGCTCTAATTTTTTTATTAGATATAGAAAGAACAGGTCCCTAAAAACGACTTAGCTCGCTTTGGAGTCTTTTAGGGACCTGTTCTTTCGATTACTGATATGAAATTAGAGCTTCAACGCCTCGATCCATTCTGCTTCTTTAAAGCCCACTAGAACTTTGTCTTCAAGAACCAAGATAGGACGTTTTACAAGCATACCATTGGATGCTAATAAAGCTAGTTTTTCTTCTTCACTAAGGTTTGGCAATTTATCCTTCAATTGTTGTTCACGATAAATCATACCAGATGTATTAAAGAATGCTTTCAAATCTTTACCAGATTGTGGATACCAAGCTGCGATTTCTTCTGCTGTAGGTTTTTCAGATTTAATATCACGATCTGTGTATTTAATATTATGATCATCTAAGAATTTCTTTGCTTTTTTGCATGTTGTGCATTTAGGATATTCAACGAATAACATAGCGTCTCCTTATAGTAATACATAATGTTATAACCACATATTTATAAATTAAGTGTACCAAATATATCGAAAATTATCAATCAGTAATAGATTGAGTTGTAATACATATAATATTTTTTAAATCAGTTTGCAATCCCTCTGTATCCTCTGCTTCAAGCAAATCTAAATCCATCTGCAATCTTAAGAAAAACCCTTTAGACATGCCAAAATATTTACACAATCGTAAATCTGTATCTGCCGTAATTTTTCGTTTATCTTGAAGAATTTCTTGTATTCGTGATACAGGAACCATAATATCCTTCGCAACACGGTACGCACTTAGCCCCAATGGTTGCATAAATTCTTCACGTAGAACCTCACTCATTTTAGGTACTGGGATTAGTTCCTTCATACTTTTATCTCCTTAATGATAAGTATCCACGATAAAAAATGCGTTCTGTTTCTTTATCCTTAAATCCGATAATCATAGAATCTCTCCTTTGATTATACCTGTTAAACAGGTATAATTCAATAATATCTACCCGAATAACAGTCATATGGGAAATTAAAATTATTCTGCTATTAGTTTTGGTAAAAGATTTCTAGGTAATACCAGTCAAATCCTACTTTGGCAGTGACTCTATTGGTCACCTATTTCGGAACGTAAGGATCTATATCTATCAACTTAATTGGGTTGAGGGATGTCATTAACTTGATTGAGTGGAGAAATATCATAAGTTATTTTATTACAAAATAATTTCAGAAAATAAAAAGACCTATATCCTCCACCTCATGTACAAGGTACATATCAAAGGTTTAGAGAATATAGGTTTCTTATAATGCTATTTATAGTATGATTTACAGCAAGAATGTAAGTCCCATAGCCACAAAGATGGCTGGCAATAGGTTGGCAATACGGATTTTACCAGGCCAGATGAGGTCAATACCGACACAGAAGATCAGAATAGATCCCACGTAGGACAGGTTATCGATAGCACTCGGCGTCATTAGCGGCGCAGCGATGTGAGCCATAGCGGTAATAATCCATTGGGTAATTCCTACAGGAATAAAGGAGAACAATGCGCCTTTGCCCATAGAGGACACCATAACCATAACGATGATGCCGTCGAGGATGCCTTTCAACAATAGCGTTTGATAGTTACCCGTCAAGCCGTCTTGAATAGAGCCTAGCACGCCCATGGCCCCCACTGTAAATGTAAGGGATGCTGTAATAAAAGCGTGCGTAAACTGCGGATCACCAGTGTTACCAGTTTTTGCTTTCACCCAGTCACCAAAAACAGTAATCCAACGGTTAAGGTCGATAAGCTCGCCAATTACAGCGCCTGCCACCATGCTAATAATCATGAGCATAGGCCCCGTTGTTTGCAGCGTGCCGTTTACAATGACTAGCATATACTGCATAGCGCCGCTCATCCCAAGAAGGAGAACGATAATGCCGCTCACCATCATGAGCGTCTGTTTCAAATTTTCTTTCATAAACCGACCAAATGCGAGGCCGCACAAGCTACCGGCTATGATGAGGCCAATGTTAATGGCCGTGCCCAAACCAATCATATATTTCCCTTTCTAAATTGTGAAAGTAAATGCTTATTTCATCATCAGTATACCAACTACATCGAAATAAATCAATTTGTCGTGACATACAATCTAACATTCCGATATATAGCAAAAAGCCCCTATCCAGTAAAGGATAGAGGCTTTATGTCGTGTTTATAGCTTTGAGAGAGAAGTATATGAGAGACCCGCTTTGGAGAGAGAGAATATATGTGTTTGTATATAAAGCGGGCCGACATATGATGGAACGCTATCTTTCCATCGACTATAGTATACACCTTAAGGTGCGGTTTAACACAAATTCAACTTTGTAAAATGAATTATGTATAAAAACTATTGTTAACTAATCATTATATGAATACGTTACAACAGACATTGAAAAGCAAGTAAAGAAATATAACGCTAAATACAGAATAATAAGAACTATATTAATTCTCACCATCCGTAGGTAGTCGAATAATATCAGCATTTGCATTAATATCGTCAAAACAAGGACAGTCCTTGCCGTGATCGTTGATGAGACCACTAGCTTGCAGGTGGGAATAGATGGTAACAGGGCCTACAAACTTAAAACCTCGTTTCTTTAGGTCCTTACTAATCCGCGTGGACAAGCCATTCTTCGCAGGTATATTTCCATCAGGGTGGCTTTCATAAATAATAGTTTTATTGTCTGTGAAAGCCCAGATATAGTTGCAAAACGAACCAAATTCATCTTGAATATCTTTAAAAGCAGAAGCATTATTGATGATAGCCTCAATTTTAGGTCGAGACTTGAGCATACCCTCGGTCTGCAAGATTCGCTCTACGTCGCTTTCACCATAACTAGCAACCGTATCAATATCAAAATGATCAAAGCAGCCTCGGATAATGTCTCGTTTATTCAAAATCGTAAGCCAGCTGAGTCCACATTGGAGACTTTCAAGACAGAGATGTTCAAACTGCAACCGATCATCATGAATAGGCCGCCCCCACTCATGATCGTGATAGGCCTGATACAAAGGCGTCGTAGGCCACTCGCAAGTCGCCATCACACACCTCCATGTGCCCACACGAGGACATCATACATGAGAGCCACTACGAGACCCATCACGAGATGACCGCCTACGTAGAGCGGGATTAGCAAATAGATAAATAACAATAAGGAATGTAAGGTTCTGCGGAGCCATACAATCGGTGTGGACGTACCGCCACCAACCTTGCCATCAAGCCAATTGTGAACGATGTAGATAGGCGTACCTAAGCGGCGAATCCAATCAGGAACGCGCTTGCCATGGTTCAACCCAGGGCAATACAAAATCACCAATGGCAATGCCACCGCATCAAGGATGAGTAGCACCGTTAAGGTCAAGGAAAATAAATCTATTTCGCCTTCCCACGTCACTGGATGTGCTATAAAGCGGAGGGCCCACAAATAGGCTTTATATACGATATACGGTTCTAATAGCCATAATAAGGGCTTCACTACACTCATGGGACTACCTATACCAAACACAAAATAAGAAAACTACGCATCTGCGTAGTCGTTTCATATATACAACGTTCCGATCGCATCGATTTAACTATAAGAACTACGGATATTTTTAGGTCCAAAAGTAAGTCTAAAAACATCAATTCACACTCACAATTTTTAGTCCTTTTATACATCGATTTCTATACTATTATTATATCAGATTTTGGCCTTTTTGTGGGGTTAAAATTCACAAAATTTTGCTAAAATATACAATTTATAGTAGTTCTCACTGAAGGAACCCACTATATAAGCTATTCCTCACTATTGACTCATATATACTAATTTTTCATCAAAATTATGACTTATTTTGATAAATCCCTTAGAAAAATGCGGCATCCAAAGTAACATAAAAACCAAAATAAAGAACTAAAATTAAAACTAAGAATTTGTATCAATACTATGTGGCATTTTATGCCCATACCCTATGTTATTATAAATACAGGTAGTAAATACCGTCTCACTTTCTTTTGATAAACAATGCAAAAAAGGCAGCTCCTAAGGGCTGCCTTTTTTGTGTATTAAATGGATTGTCTATTTCTCTATAGCCTCAAGTACTTCGCCGATGTACATATAATGTGGTTCCCAACGATCATGACCAATTTGAGTATAGGCAGTAGGGTTTGCTGCATAATATTCCTTTATTTTATCTGCCAAATGAGCTTCATCGAATTGGTGTTCATATAATTTTTTACATACAAATGTTAAATCTGCTTCTTTGAAAGTCACTCCATCACCGACTGCCACTGGTGTTAAACCAGAATTGGCAACCTTATCTTCATCGCGACCAGAATGAGAGCCTAAATAGCCAAGAGCCTTACGCTGGCTGTTAGGGAATAAGCTAACTGTAAAAGTATCGTATTTCGCCATGAATTCTTGAGTATAGCGAGCTGGATGAATGTACACAGTCACGGTAGATATATCATTGCCAAGCATGCCCCACATGTTACCCATGCTGGCCCAGCTAACTGTACACGTATTAAAATCATCAAGCGTACCCGCTGTAACAAGAGCCCAACGTTCCTCAAACATGGTAAACGCTTTATAATCTTTTGTTTCAAATGCTTTCATAATAACCTCCGAACATAGAATTTAATTAACAATAACCTCATCAAAATGTTCCTTATATACTTTATAATACACCGCATCAGCGATATCGTAAAACTCATTATTTAGAGAATCTTTCACAACGGGTCTGCGCAGAAAGGCACCTCGATGGATAGGCCGAGGCGTTCCGTCAAAGCCAAAGCGACTGATTTCCTCTTCATCGCGCATAATACCTGGATTAGACCACATATCTTCATTCATATTCGCATCCGCATCAGTATTAATCGCCATTGTCCCTTGCTGTTGCGCCCGATAGGCCTTGCTAGCTGCTGAATTGCTACTGTCATAGGTGAAAGTCATGTCCTTAACGGTAATCACTTTCTCATCATTCCACTGATACGCTTTATATACCGTCGCCTTAATCGTATAAATAGGCGGCTCAAAACCGATTACTTTCACCGTATTCACGTCAATATAGGACGCGCCACGCTCGTCTACATTAGGAATATCTGACACAAACTGAGATACCTGCTTAAACTGCGGCTGAGACGTGAGCTCCTCAATCGTAATTGCTTGGGCTTGGATGGTGAAAGCTAGCATAAGCCCTAGCGTTATTAAAAATCGATGTAACATATATTCTCTCATCTTTCTAAACATTTACAAAATAAATAAACACAACCTTATTAGCATAAGTATACTATGCAAATAAGACTATGCATATTACGTATTATTTATAAGTTTATATTTTAGAATATAAAGGGATTAGCGCTATTAGTACTTATAATGTTTATCTTAATTTGACGATATATATCTTTACCCCTATAATATAAGTAGATAGTCAGACGAGTAGTTACGTCAGGCGCATCTCGAAATTGAAAAAAGATTAGGAAATGGCCTTTCAGTTATCTAGTCACACTAGGCAACGGAGGGCTATTTGCTTTTTGTAAGGCAAATAAGGGCTACTAAGGCTCCAAAAGCAATGACAATAGCCAGTACTTGTAAGAGGAGCATGATTATTTCATAATCACTCATAGACTTATCCCTCCCTTCAAAAACGAAGAGAGGCCCAACCTCATCTAACTATCCTAAGTCTATTATAGAACGAACTAATATACGATACAATAAGCATTACATTATATGAATATACGAATAAACTAATAAAAGCTGAGCTACTTAACCAACGCAGTAGCTCAGCTTTTTAGTTAATTTAACGTTTGATAGAATACTAATAATCTATCAGTGGAATGCTTAAAACAGTAGAGATAGCGATTAAGATATACACTACAAGACATAGTTTTAGCAAAAGCAGTAAACTGCCAAATAGGACTTTATAGATAGGTGCTTCTTGTTTCTTGGATCGTATCCAGTCTTTAATTTTATAATATATTTTTGGTTTGTTAAAAGCTGGCGGTAATCGCTTACACCATAAAACAAGCCACAGAATACAACATATATTACCAAAGAGAAAGAATAGAAATAGGTCGAAATGCTCCAGTGAATATACTTTTAATACATAGATATTATAGAGTAGCTGAGTAAAGGTCTCTACAAAGTTAATCCATAGATAGACAAGATACGCCTTAAGCAAAAGTACTAATATAGTTTTGATATATTTGAGTTTACTCATTAGTTCACCCCTATCAAAATATACAAACTAAATACACACAACTATATTACATTTTTTCTTGACTTTGAATGCGGATTACCTTATTTCTCAATGTTTCAATATTTGCAAAGTCAGAATATTCTACTGTATTACGCAGCTGAATATGAGAATATGGCACTGCTCCGTCAGTATAAACTAAACTCATAATATATATATTCTTGTCATCCCGTAAGAATCGATGCATTAAAGATTTTTTACCTGGTTGATAGTTATCTACTAAAAGACTAGGCACGCCATTATTCCAAACAGATGCTGCCTGAATAGGTGCATCACCTATAATTTGACTTTCTGGCTTTACCTCCGAAATTTCGTTAATAAAGGAGTAAATATATTTATCATCTACCTTTACAGATTTCTTGGCCACAACAAGTCGCATACCTAATCCACGATAGTCCCTTATTTCGGCAGAGTCCTTTAATGACTTCTGTGCTGTTAGTTTAAGTCCTTTAGGAATGCGATACAGGAGATTATCCCAGTTGATACTTTCACTATACTGATCCATATCATCTAAAGAGTGAATCGACGGAATTACATAATTACTCATAACACGCTCAAGCTTGTCGGTAACGGGCTGATTTTTGTAGCTAAGGCCTATCATATATTCTTGATTTGGCTGATTATCTAAACCAACTACGGCAACCATAGCAGGCGTATTTTCGCCAAAAGCCTCTGTTTCAATAGCCCATTTACCATGCGGGATACCGGGATATATAAACTCCCCTTTTCGGTCCGTTTTTAGTTTGCCTAATGCATCATCATAATTCTGTTTCGTACCGATGGCAAAAAACACAGAATGTTCTCTTACAATAGATAAACGCTCACCATCACTGCGTTTTGGATAGTATTTACTTGCTAATAGTAGTCCAGGAACAGATGCTCGGATGTTATTACGATCATCATGCAACAACACAACTGCAGACTCATTAACTAACAAGTCCATCACCTTCTCAGAATCGCTTGCTATCTGATTGACTTCATCTTGTGTTAGTCCCCAGTCAGTTCTATACATTTCCATACGCTTATCAGATTCAGAATGTAATTTTATAACATCACTAGCCCCCACATTACTCAAGCTACCTGCCCGATAATTCTCATATGCATTGGCAGGAATACTCGCATCAGCCCCTGGCATAGGTGGCTGTCCGGCTGGGGCTTCGATCTGCACAGCGCTTACATTCATGGTGAAAGCAGCTGCTAATACCATCATAATTAAACTTTTACGTAACATAAAATCCTCTCTCAACTTACAACATAAAATAAGCACAACCTTATTAGCATAAGTATACTATGCAAATAAGACTGTGCCTATTATTTTCATTTATATTTTAGATTGTATAGGAATTATCTCTAATTAGTATGTATAAGGTTCATCTCCATTTGACGATATATATCTTTATCCCTATAATATAAGTAGATAGTCAGACGAGTCGTACCGTCAGGCTCATCTCGGAAAACATAAAATTTTGAGAAATGGCTTTTTCGTTTTATACTAATCTCCAGGTTAGTGGAAATGAAGGGCTATTTGTCTTTTGTAAGACAAATAAGCACCACAAGTGCTCCACTAATAAAAGCCAAGCTATTTCTAAATATGAATAGCTTGGCTTTTGCATTGTGTAAATAGGTTTAGAGCGTATCAGAAATAAAATATGCGTGTTCAAAAGCTTTCAAGAGCTAACGAAATATCAATCCAAGAATCATAAGCAGAGGCATAACTAATATAACACCAACCAAAATAAAACCAGCTAAAACAGCCATAGTGCCATACGTTATTAGACATAACTTTATTAAAAAATCTATACAACTATATATACACATACCCACGGTAGATTGTTCTTTTAAAGAAATGAACCATGCTTTCACTCTATAATACATTTTCGGTTTATCAAACACAGGATATAGTTTCTCATACCATAAAATTACCCATGGTAAAACCCAAATATTCCCAAAGCAAAAAATCAATACCGGCACATAATCTCTTAATGGGTATGCTTCTAATACATATCGATCATAGAGTAATTGATAGAAAACCCAAATAGAGACTCCCCAAATAAGTAAAAGTATAAGCTTTAACAAGAGCCCTAAAACAAGTTTAGTACTCCACTTAAGTCTATCCACGGCTTTAACTATTCTAGTACTATTCATAAGCTATCACGGCTCATCATCGTAGGCAATACCATAGGCTTTTTTATACATCAAATTAGGCAATTTATATTTTTCATCACCAAAATCAGCAGGTAGAATCATAGCATTTAGATTTTCTTTATATACACGTTGTTGACGAATCTGTCCATCATTATAATAGGTACCGCCATCATTAACAGTTCCAGTGATTCCTGAGTTCCCTTGTTTTGTACGCCAAATAGAGATATACGGTATCTTATTGCCTTGTTTTAAAGCTTGATCATGAGCATTAATTAAATGGCGCAAAGAACGATCCATTTGGTAATCGTATTGTACTGAAAGTCCTTGAATCATATTAGCAGCAGGCATAGAAACATAGATGACCGCTTCGATACGACGATGACCATTCGGTGCCGATACAGGCTTAACAGATGAAAGGTCCAAATATTTTCCATCCCCTCGTCCAGAGTCAGCACTCGAATCGATGTGCTCAAATCGCTCTGAGTTTAATAAGTCAGCCTGTGCTACGGCTTGACCTTTCATAGGCAATACGAGGCAGGCTAATAACCATAGTGAAAGTAAATATATGCGTTTCATCGTCCACCTCACTGTACAACAATATCATCAAAATACTGCTGATAGGCAGCCATAAACATAGCCTCTGCTATACCATACATAATGGTATTATTTCGCTTGAGTGGGAACTTGCGCATATCATTTCGATACTGCATTTGCTGTGCTGCCCCATCGAATGAATATTTTGCCACAGCTACGTCCACTAGAGATAAGCCAGATTTACTTTCACTAGCCTCAATCAAAGCCAACGTAGACGGGCTTGGATTCATCATATGAGACGAATGGATTAAGGTAGCTAGAGAATAGTTTGTATCATAATCCACAGTAAGTTGTTTCTCTTCAATCGTAGATTGGTAATCTGTATCTATTACGACATAATAGGTACCACGCAAAGAATATTGTGGGGGTGCATAATGAGTCGCCTCAATAGAATAGGTGTTCAAATAGATATATAAACCACCGCGCTCCATCGTAGGATTCATCGCCTGAACATGAACTAATTTGAACTGTGGCGATGTCTGTAATTCTTGTAATGTGATTGCCTCTGTGGGCATGGTGAAAGCCAGCAACACAAGGGCTAGCATTAAAATACGTTGAATCATAAAAACCTCTCTCAAACTAAATAGTCAAATACAGCTTATTTACTTAACAGCTTAACCCATTCCATATACCATGGAATAAAGATGGAACTATTTTCAAGACTCTCCTTATATGTCCCTTCTTGTCGCCATTGTGGCTCTTTACGTAATCTTGCAGCATCATCAAAGCCTACATATTCAATCATATCTCTTAGCTGCTTATGCGTATACGATGTTTTACTTTCATCATAATTAATGCGATAACTGTAATAGTATACAGAATCTTTCACAACATGACGAAGATAGGATTCACGATTGGGCTTATAGGCATCAACTAAAGAACCAGGAATTCCGTTATTCCACACTACGGCGTACTGTGTAGGTGTATCCAAATCATTATATTTATGTAAATAATATATTATTGGAACCTTAATCAGCGTGTTATCTGTCTCTTTGCTCATAATTGCGCTACGTATTACCCGTATTTTAACCCCTGTATCCTCATAAGTTCTCACCTCATGTCTCTCATTTTCTACGGCTTCACTGACTAACTTAGCCGTCTTAGGAATGCGATAGTGAAAGTTCCCCCAATGCTCAATCTGACTGTAATTATCTAATCCAGATAAGGATTCTATGGATGGAATAATATAATTACTCATCACCACTTCAGGTGCTTGATCTTGATATGGATCTTCTGTATTAACCCATCCCCCATAAGTAACTCCATACGTTGTCTTTGTATCATCCGGAGTGAATTCCGTATACATTATACGAGAATTGTTTGACATGAACTTCCAAGATGCATTCCTCAACCCTGGATAATTATATTTTCCTTCACCTTCAGCATATTTACTAAGCTCTTTACCATGAGGTGGTCCTACTACTAAAAACGAACTGAGACTACGAACAGCAAATAATGGCCCTTTTCCAGGCTCAGTTTCTATCACATCACCACGGAAGCTAACATTTGGTACGGATAATCTGATATTTTTATCCCCTTCATGAATCAATACCACTGTAGACTGCGAATAATCTGCAAGCTCCAAAGCCTTAGAAAAACCAGGATGTTCCAGATTTAGCTTATCAAGCGTAGATGGCGGATTTTTAGGATTCGATTTTGCAAATTGACTATATGACTCTGCCTCTTGCTCCGCTACTTTATTAATATGCCGATAATTCTCATACGCATTGGCAGGAATTCTCGCATCTGCTCCAGGCATAGGCGGCTGTCCGGCTGGCACTTCGATCTGTACAGCACTTACATTTATGGTGAAAGCAGTTGCTACTGCCATCATAATTACACTTTTACGTAACATAAAACCCTCTCTTTTTCTTCTCTCACATTACAACAAAATAAGCACAACCTTATTAGCATAAGTATACTATGCAAATAAGACTGTGCCTATTATTAATAATTTTATAATTTAGTATATAGGATTTACTTCTAATTGCTATTTATAAGGTTGATATTTATACGATTTATCTCCATTTGACGATATATATCTTTATCCCTATAATATAAGTAGATAGTCAGACGAGTAGTGACGTCAGGCTCATCTCTAAACTAAATGAAACATGTAGAAATGGCCTTTTCGTTTTATCTAATTTCCGAAGAAACGAAGGGCTATTTTGCTATTTCTAGACAAATAAGCGCCACAAGTGCTCCAAAGGATATCATGACTGATAAAATCCCAAGGATAATCATAATGATTTTATAACCACTCATAAGCAACCCTCCCTTCAAAAACGAAGAGAGGCCCAACCTCATCTAACTATCCTAAGTCTATTATAGAACGAACTAATATACGATACAATAAGGAACGAATAATAGAAATATATAGATAAATACAAAACTCCTATCGGTGAAAACCAATAGGAGTTTTTCTTATTTTCCCACTACATCATCAAATTGTACGCCATACATCTGTTCATACAGTCGATTAGCCAAGAGGTATCCTGCAAAGCCAAAGTCTACAGGGGCCGTTGCCATTCGTCTATCGCTTGCTTCACTTTGTGTGTCATAGCGATTTCCATCTATATGATACTCTTTGAAATCAACAACACTAGATGTTACGCCTGAGTGCTTTTGTTTAAACAGCCACAGTTCTTTATACGATCCTAATTGATGAGCATCCAATTTCTTAATTAAATTAGCAAGGGATTGCTTTGTATCAAAGGTGTACAGGACTTGCTTTTCTTGAATCATGTCACCAGCAGGCATGAGCACATACTGCGTGACAGCAATTTGCTTGGAGCCATTCGGTCCGTTAGAGGCCTTGATGGAATCCTTATCTATATAGGTTCCATCACCATTGCCGCTTTCACCAAAGCCATGAAGCATTTCAAAGCGGTTCGTATTTTGTAATTCCTGCATAGACATGCTGTGCACGGGCACCACACAAGACAGCGCCAATGCCATTGCTATATATAATACTTTCATCATGAGCCTCATTTCACCACCACATCTTCAAAATGCATACGGTACGCTTCATAGAATAACGTATCTGCTATATCGTAACGCGTCGTATTCGGTGCCGTGCGCAAAATAGCACGAGTTGAGGCTTTCACCTGAATCGGCAGCGACTGTCCATCAAAGGAGAATTTCCCCAATGGTGCCTCAGTGCCCGTCATACCTGTTTTCGTCTGTGCCGCATCAATAACCGTCGTCAACGAAGTTCCCGCCTGTTTCGCACGGTATACCTGACTTGCTAAGGACTGACGCGTATCATAGGACACAGTCCAGGCATCACTAAAAATGACATGTTTCCGCGGCGACTGATACGCATTGTACACAGTGGCCTTAATCTTATACATAGGCGGCGCGTACTCTAGCACCTCAATAGAACTCGTGTCTAAATACCACGTAGTATGCTCATTAGCATTAGGAACATCAGGCGTTACCTCAGCAACTACCTTAAACTGCGGTGATGACTTGAGCTCCTGTATTGAAATCGCTTGACTATTCATAGTAAAGGCTACCATCAGCGCCATCATCATGAAAAATCGCCGTAACATATATCTCTCCTTAAGACTCATAAACTATCATGTAAACTATACTTATTATACATCATATATGTAAGCTCAAATATCTATAAAACTAATATAACGGTACTCATTTATCACAATTTGACGAGTAAGGCAAATAAGCGCCACAAGTGCTTCAAAAGAATGCATAGAAAAAGCCCGTATTAACGGGCTTTTTTTTAGTTCCTAATATATATACATTCTCCAATGTATCAAGAAACTCCTCTTTGTATTTTCTCCAGTTTTTATGGATAATTAAACTATACTTGATATATGCACCGCAAGTAGTAAGGGTGATTTAGTATGTGTCTCTAACTAGTTTGTAGTTTAGGAGGTGGCATATGGAATCTTTAACTATTATATGGATTATTGTTTGTGCCTATTTATTACTGAATTTATTGGTCGGCGTGTATTGTCATATTCGTGTAAAAGACAGTACTGACTATCTACTCGCAGGTCGTCGTATCGGGGTTCTTATGACGGCTGGCACATTAGCAGCTACGGAGATCGGTGGTGGAAGTACCGTTGGTGTAGCCGCGAAAGCGTATGGTTCTTGGGGGTTATCTGCAGGTTGGTACGTAGTATCTGCAGGGATTGGGGTTATTCTTGTTGCTTTCATAGCACCACTTTTACGTCGTGCTATGGCAACAACAGTGCCAGAGATCATCGGTCGTCGCTTCGGTGGCTCTAGCCATTTAATTACGTCTATTCTGTCCATGCTTGCCACAATTACATTAGCAGGTGTACAGATTACAGCGACAGCAACCATTATTAGCGTTCTCACCGGGCTTTCAACAGAACTCGCCATCCTCATCTGCGGCGCGGTTCTCGTAATTTACACCATGTCCGGCGGCATGTGGAGCGTAACGATGACGGACGTTATCCATTTCTTCGTTCTCGTTGGGGGCTTCTCCCTCGCTGTACCGTTCGTATTGCACAATGTAGGCGGTTGGGAATCGGTAGTGGCAAAATTACCACCTGAACAACTTGGCTTCACTAAGGTTGGTTGGAAAACCATCATCGGCCTTATTATCATGTACTTCATGACCTTCTCTACCGGCCAAGAATCCGTACAACGGTACTTCGCCGCGAAAGACGAAAAAACAGCCGTTCTCGGTTCCATTATTTGTGGTATTATCATGGCTCTATTTGCCTTTGTTCCTGCAGTGTTAGGCCTCGTAGCATTGGCTGAGTTCCCGAGCATCGAAGCAAACAATGCGGTGGCAACGGTTGCCCTTAACCTTATGCCTCCAGTAATGGCAGGCTTCGTTATGGCCGCTGTCGTATCCGCCACACTTTCATCAGGCGCAGGCGACCTATTAGGCGCTGCTACTGTATTTACCAAGGATATTGTGGAACATCATTTTGGTAAAAGCCTCACTGACTCTCAGCTCACAAATTATAGCCGTCTATGCGTGCTATTCCTCGGCATCATCGCCATCGTTATCTCTCTCGTAAGTAAAGCCATCATTCCGATGCTCGTATTTGCTTTCACCATGAGATCCGCTGGCCCATTCGCGGCATTCCTACTAGGCCTCACTTGGAAAAATGCAACAGCTGGCGCTGGCATTTGGTCCATCGTACTCGGCTCTATTGCAGGCGTGTACTGGGAATTCGTGGGCAACCCATACGGCATTATGTCCATCATCTTCGGTTCCATCGTCAGCCTCATCGTCTTTGTGGCTGTGGTGTTCATTGAAAGATCCATGGGTAAACTACCGGCTCCACCGGCAATTCCTGATAACTTAAAGGAATAATGTAAAAGAATACGCTAAAAGAATATTCTAGAAGAATACACTAAAGAGAAAACTCCTATCGGTTAAACCAATAGGAGTTTTCTTATGTTACGACGACATCATCAAACTATGTGCCATACAGGCATTCATCATGATTTGACGATATATCATAACCTTACTATAATATAGATAGTCAGACGAGTAGCTACGTCAGGCTCATCTCGGAAAACAAAGAATCTTGAGAAATGGCCTTTCAGTTATCGAATCATCTAAGATAACGAAGGGCTATTTGTCTTTTGTGAGACAAATAGGCGCTATTAATGCCCCAAAGGCAATCCTATAAAGACCGTACCAAAAGGTACGGTCTTTTTCTTATTTCTTTGTCTTCTTTTCTATCTTACTTCTTAGGTCGTTAGCATTTTTAAAGTCTAAATATTCCATCATATTACGTAACTCTATATGCTTGTATTTAGCTTTATCATCTTTATATGTCAATACCATAACATAGGAGTATTCATCATCTTGTATCAAATGGAGTATACGTGATAGCTTACCAGGGTTGTATTGATCCATGATATATGTAGGAATACCATTATTCAACACCATCGCAGATTGGATTGGTACATTTTGTAACAATAATTTAGAGGATCTATAAATAATATCGTTAAAAACACGTTTAGAATATGCAACCATTGGATGATCTTTTCTCTGTATAGGACCTCTTGTTACAACCAGCCGCATGTCTGGTCCCTCATATACACGACCTTCTGCATGTGACCCCTCTTTCATTTCTGATTGTAACTGCATCCCCTTAGGCAAACGATAGGTTACATTCCCCCATGTAACAGCATCACTTGTACGATCTACATCATCTATTGGCTGTAGTGATGGTATTACAAAATTAGCCATTATACTCTCTACCTTAGTAGTAATTGGGTGATTTATATGGCCAAGCGCTGCCACATAATTGTGGTTTGGTTGTTTATCAAACGTAACAGCAGCCAACATTAAAGGCGTATTCTCACCATAATATTTATCTGTTATACTCCAATACCCTTTCGTAATACCAGGATAATTAAACGCACCCTTTTGTTTAGCCGATTTATAAGCTGCATCATCTACAAAGCTTTCACTAGAACTAACAAGCCCAGTAATAGCACTGTTTTCACCGGCAAAAGAAGCTATCCCATCCTTCTTATGAGATTCCTTATAAAAACTTCCAGTTACAGCAATAGGCACTGTCATTTTAGCCCGATGCTCACCTTCGTGCAGCAAGATAACCGTAGATTCATGAGAAGATATATCCATAGATTTATCATGTGCTTTCTTCCATCGTTCTGCTTCTTCGATACTTCTTTTATTCTCCTCTACCTGTTTATCTAACATTTCATATATGTGCTTGCGCGCTAAAATAATTGCACTCGCATTAGCATTCAGAGCTTCACCATAACGATAGTTCTGATATGCAGTATCCGGAATACTAGCGTCGGCCCCTGATACAGGCGGCTGTCCTTCAGACACAGTATATTGCGCCGCATCAATAGGCATAGTGAAAGCTACTGCCACAGCCAAACTCAACAAAGTACTTTTTAGTTTCATACAACACCTCTCAAACAATAATAGGCACGTTCTCTCATTAGTATAAGTATACTATATCCTCGAGAACGTGCCTATGTATGGTCCAAGCGTAAAGCTTAGCTATTATATAACTTATGTGACTATTATAAATACTACAATTACTGTAATTTTTGTAACGCTGCTTTAATTTCGTTTACTTCAGCCCGTAGTTCTTCGTTGTCTGCGCGCAGTGATGCATTATCAGCTTGTAGGTCTTTGATTTGTTTTGCCATTTCAAAGCGGCTTGTTTTGAGTGTTGGGTCTTGTTCGCCTACCTTGAAAGAAGCACCGATGTTAAACATGCTTTCACCACCAACGGTAGCACCAGCATGAACCATGGAGTTTTCATTTGGCTGATAAGATGCACCAATAGCGCCCACATTTGAGTTCTTATAATGGCCTACACTGGTCGCAAAAGACCATTTATCGTTTGGATTATAGTCCAAATAATGAAGCCCCGCCAATGCCGCAGAGGCAGCGCCCACCTTAGACACCTGTTGATCCGTATAGGACTTGGCATTGTTGAGCACCTTCTCCCCAATATTCACGGTATTATTTTCAAGCGTGGAAATGCGATTCGTATTGGTATCGACCTGCATTTTCACCTCGTGCAACTGACTGCCGTTAATGACCTCCGTAGAGGTTTTAGAAACCTCGCCCTTAGACACATTTACGATTTTATTATTCCCATTATCTAGGCCTTTGTTAGTGAGAGACACGGTTTTCTCATTATCATGGTCCCCATCGGTAGTCGTGATGGTCACCCCGTTATACCCATAATTCGTATTGTATTCAGTGCTGTTCTCGTTATCATAGTGCACAATCTTCGTGCCATCTGTACTGAGCTCAGACTTATCACCACTTTGTATATTGGTCATGGTAAAAGTTTTAGGCTCCATTTGCGCCATGTATTTATTTTCTTTTCGGTCGAGAATGGCCAAGCCATAATCCTCTATCCAAACGAGCTCATGAGTGCCGTTATACATATCAAAGTGACCAGCTCCAATATGAGCATGACGATCATCAGGATGGCCCGCATTTGCTTCTACCGTATCACTAATAGATATACCATCAGATTCAATGCGAATACCGTGGTTAATATCCCCACCAGTACCTATAAACGTGCCCTGATATGTAGGATAATTCGTCGTCGAAATCTCATAATTCGTAGAACCATCTGCATTCGTACTCGTATGGACCATCAAATTTTCACTATTTGTAGAAACCGTAGAATCCGCATGAACCGTTAAACCATTTGCACACAATACAGACAAAATACCTGCTAATACTAACAACTTCTTATTCATGATTACTCCCCTGAATTCATAGTAAAATCTTAGCCATACAATCCCTTATAGTATGATCTAACTAACTATAAATATACAAAAAACAATACTAACCTGAAATTTCACAATATACTACAATTATAAGCTTAGCTTATTTTTATTTCAATGATTAACTTTGATAAACTTTCATTATTTATTCATTTTAATAATAAAAAGACGCTCCCCTAAAAGAGCGTCTTTTTATTACCTTACATATACTTACATATACTTACATATACTTACATATATAGACAAATCATATGTGTATGGAAAAATTCTTTATATTCACCAATAGTGGAGAATGTCCCTTTATTCTCCTTTATAACAGACTCAAAATCAGGCTTCGTCACGACTACGATAGGTTGACTACTAGCTGCTGTAAGTTTTGTTTCAGTTATTGATGACTGAGTTCCGTTCCAGAGGCTGTTACATTTACTTTCATAGTAAACCCAACAAGCTTGTGTATAAGCTTGTGTAACATAGGCTTTATCATAGTACTCTTGCGCTAAATCTAGATGACCAAGGGCTTCGTCGATTTGAGCCATCGTATAGAAAGCAAAAGTGGACCAACTATAATCACTTGGTACAGGCTCATGCCAATGTCTTGCCCTCTCAAAGCTGGTGTGTAAATCCTGCTTGATTCGTTCTGCCACCTCTCTATCTCCCATGTACATAGCCAGCACAGCCATATACTTAGCACATAAGCATTCTGCGTAATAGTCTTGGAAATTTCGTTTACCATACATAGACCATAATCGGAGCAATTCATTCCATAGATTTCGGTCTAATTGATCTAGGTAGAAACGATGAATGGATTTCAAAAGAACTAAGAAATATACAATATCATTACTATTGAGTTTAGTTTCTATGTCTAGCAAGTTGTGTATTTGCCCATATGCCTTAAAAGGCATCTTGAAATACGGATGATCGATAGACTGAATATGCTGATCAAAGCTTTCACAATCACCTATTTCAATATCATGATGCAATAATAAGTATTGCAAGCATTCAAGATTAAAGACATTGTCCTGACAGCTTACATCACAAATATAGTTATTGAAATACGGCTCATGAACCAACGGCGTTTGTTCCTGCGCGGCAATGAGTTCTTCCAATAGATTCCGATAGGCATTATTTCCTGTGAAAGCATGTCCTAACATGCGATACCATTTAGATAGGCGAGATACCCGCTGCACATACTCAGCCTGCCAAGAGTCAGGAGATTCGATATCTACCTCACCGATAGCTGCGTCCAAAGCATCGACGATAGAAACTAGTACTTCATAATTCTGGTATCGTCGAACAGTCTCATAACAACCATCTAGAAGGCAATATATACGTTCTAATACCGTTAACTGAGCACCTTTATGAGACAGTGATTCTACATGAGACAATAAATCTACACCGATATTCTCAGCATTAGTTATATCATCAGGACAATCATCATCCTCTTTAACGCCTATGTGTATAAGCATTTTCTTTGCATGGCTAGTATAAGGCACCAAGAAATCAAAATACGCTCTAGCTTTATCAAAACCAGGATATAAATCGACGCGTAGTTTTTCTTGAGATAGTTCTCTAACAAGATCATCCGCCAAAGGACTCAGTATACGATGCCTTACGTAACCAAGTACACCTTCATTTCCTTCCTCCCAGTAGTCTATCCCCTCACTGAATCTATCATATAGATTATATATATAATCATGTAACAAGCTATCAGTCCAATCGTTGCTTTCATCATATACAGAAATGATGGCATCATTGGTCAAATTCCTATAAAACCGATGAACAGGTTCACAAACTTTGCGGAAAAATGGATCTTTGGACAATGTATCTAGCTGTTCAGATTCTGTCTGACCATGCATGGCCTGCACCATATAAGCCCCTAGTGCATCAGCAATCAGCAGAAACTCAGACCGGTTCGATTCATCCATAGAATATGTATTGTCTAAGGCTTGAACTGCAATCAACTCAGGTAAATAATATCTATCAACGCGATTTATTGCTTGATGAATGGTATAACACCGCAAAGGAGTGGTAATACGCTGTGCTCCTGCTGCCATTCCAAAAATGCCGCTCCTACCATATAAAGACTCTATTAAATATCCCACCATATGGTCAGATAAGTAAAGAAGCCCATTTGTATCCCTATAATTGCGTTGGAATAGTAAATCCCGTCCACGCTCGCTCTTGTACAAGGCATGGACATTGTAACCTCCTCTTCTCTTTGTTGAAAGTAGCTCCTCACCTTTATAGGTACCATCTAGCATAAACTCAGGCAAAGCCTTTACGAACTCATCTCGTAATTCGTTATACGGTTTACCATGTTCTGCACAAAGAGCCGCCACAAAGGAGCGAATTCGTTCATGCTCTAACTCAATCTCAGGACCATTATCTGTAATATCATCGCCCTCTTCAAAAGGCAAAATATCATCCGTACTATACTCCAAAGCATTTATGAACGTAATCCCTTCCTTGCCCTCTACAAGAGGGAACAATGATGGTCGAATTTCATCGAATATGCCTGTCGTCGTAATTGTTACATTATACATACAACACCCTTTTACTATAAAACTATGTATACACTAAGAACGATACGTAATATGTACCTATTGTAACATTAAAACTTGCTAGTAATATAGGAACTATAATAATATAGGCATATAATAAGGGCTTTACCCCATCCATTGGGGTAAAACCCTTATTTATTCGTGTATTAAATTATCAATTATCCAAAATAGATTAAATTGTAATCCAAGCCTATTACTGACTAATCTAATAGCTATCTAGTTCATCAATGCCTATTTAACATAAATTAGTGAATAATCCAGATTGCAATTGTACTTGTAATGAAAGAATAATTAATCACTTAACTGCCCCAGCACCATCGCCCCGCCCATTCTAGTGAACATATTAGGTCGATGATAGTGAAAGTCCATATCTAATTGTATTTCTAGGATTTTTTTATACGACTCGGTAAATATTGCTTCATAAGACGCTCTAGAGAATGCTCCACAGCTTTGCAATATGCTCATATCACGTCGCAATTTATAGAGGTTACCTTCTGGTGTTACGTATAGTAGTGGTTTTCTATCCCTATCATCAACCAACAACTGTAATACATCGAGTACTAGCTTTAACTTACAATGACGGACGTAAAGAACGTAATATAATCCGCTATCATTCGTGGAAAAGGAATGATGAACCTTGTCATAGGGCACATCAAGAAAAGCGAGATACTGCTGCATTGTACGCCCTTCCACCTGATGATTGATGGCGGGAACGAAGAGAATATGATCTGCTCCTAAATGATTAGACATCTGACCAAAGGCCTCTAGATTGCTACGATCACAATGAGGCGCACGAATTAAGCGATAGTCACCACCAATAGAGGTGCATTGATACAAACTACCCTTAATCCTAGAATTTTTTACCATCATTTGACCATATAGTTCAATATGCTCTGCCTGCCATGGCCCAAGTTTCTGATGCCCTACAATTCTAGAATCCGCATAATTCCAGATTTTAGCTTCCCCCTTTAAGGAAACAAACAAGACCTGTCGAATACCATATTTCTGCACATACCACGCCGCCACTGCTTGCAGATCCTCTAATCTATCAGGACTCCAACAAATAAGCTCCATATTAAAAGCCTCATCACCGATTAGACCATGAATACGATGACGATTCCAATTACGGCCTGTTGTGTAAGAATAAGGCAAACTTAGCACCGCTTGATTGTTAGCATCTAAGCGACATATCTTTTGACTATCAATAGCTAAATGATTCGTTTGCCCCTCCGCATCAGTCCCTTGCTTTACGCACTGGCTAGGCACAACTATCATGATTTGCTTACCTATATACGACTGAACAACACTATTAAGCTGAGATCTAACTAAGACATCCATACATGCCACCTCACTTAACAACAAACTAGGATAAACGACAACTCTACACCTATACTATAACAAGAGAAATGAGGCAAATATTACACATAAAAAGAGCTCTACCTTAAAATACTAAGATAGAACTCTTATAGGCCCCATCAGGGGATTATTTTTTTTAACTCCACTTTGAGCCACTTGATAAAACAAAGCCTATGAGATTCTCGTTTCCGTCCCCATTAGGGGATTATTTTTTTTAACTTGAAAGTTCTTTTATATCTTAATAATAGCCGTACTTGCTGAAGTTTCCGTCCCCATTAGGGGATTATTTTTTTTAACGTACAATGTCGCTTATGGCGTGTATATGGTGACATCTAGGGGGTTTCCGTCCCCATCAAGGGATTATTTTTTTAACGCTAATAGTACATCGTATTTATATATTGAACGTTCCGCATCTGGGTTTTCGTCCCCATCAGGGGATTATTTTTTTAACGGGCGTTTTATTTTCAGCCAAAGAAATTCAAAGTATAGCCGGGTTTCCGTCCCCATAGGGGATTATTTTTTTTACCAACTCAACAAATGCAAATGATTATGAAAGCAGATGCAAGAACGGTTCCGTCCCCATTAGGGGATTATTTTTTTAACTGGCAACCGAAGTACATCATATAGAGTTTAGATCACACGGCGGGTCTCCGTCCCCATCAGGGGATTATTTTTTTACGTACCAGGCTTAAAAGCTAGTAATGAAGAAACGTATAGAAAATAGTTTCCGTCCCCATCAGGGGATTATTTTTTAACCTTCAAAGCCTTCTTAGATAGCATCGGCGCCGAAAAGGTAACATATTTTCCGTCCCCATTAGGGGATTATTTTTTTACTTAACAGACCCTGACAGCTATATGTATACAGAAACTATCGAGTGTTTCCGTCCCTATTAGGGAATTGTTTTTTTACCCAGCACAAGTGCTTTGACAATCACACAGATTGCTGCTGATTAGATTCCGTCCCCATAAGGGGATTATTTTTTTTACATGAAAGAGTTTGGAGGTTGGTTAGAGCAAGAGGGCTTACAAGTGTTTCAGTCCCCATCAGGAGATTATTTTTTTACTTAAATCATAGAAGTGGAACAATAATAGGTGTAGTGGAAAATATTTGCCGTCCCCATCAGGGGATTATTTTTTTAACGAGCAAGCGGAAGGCTGGCAAATATTAATCAATATAGTATTAAGTTTCCGTCCCCATTAGGGGATTATTTTTTAACCTATTAACACAAGTAACTAGCGATAACTTAAATGCCGATGTAATGTTTCCGTCCCCATCAGGGGATTATTTTTTTAACTTAATGAAAGCCGACCCTGCAACGGTAATCGGTGCGGCAGCCCAAATTTCCGTCCCCATCAGGGGGTTATTTTTTTTAACAAGCATGCCTTGCATCTGTGACCAATATCTACCGTGTGCTACTCGTTTCCGTCCCCATCAGGGGGATTATCTTTTTTAACTGCTATTTATCCAGATAGTAAATATCTGGTTCTCCTCCTCTCGTTTCCGTCCCCTTTAGGGGATTGTTTTTTTAATCCTGTCTTTGAAACCTCATGTATTTACTGATCGAAAATGCCAAAAACGGCGCAAATTTGGTTTTCCAAGGGTTAAATCAAGATCTATTATATCATATGAAAAAAGAGGCCATACAATAATAGAATCATCACTGCCAAGACTTAAGACGCTTTTACAAAACACTAATAATTCTATTATTGTTTATAACCTCTCTACATCGTCCCCTATGAATCGAGAGTAACTATTTATATTTAGAGTACGATACAATCTTGTTCCTTACGTTCTCCAATCCCCCAAGTATAGATATTAATAATATCATCGAGGACATAGACACGTAAGGAGTCTTCCAAAGGATTAATCATCTTGCTAGCACGCCGCATCATAGCATCATATTGCTTCCTATTAAGCAATGCTTCAAAGGCAGATTTCTGAACGCGAACGCCATAACGTTCCAAACATTTAACAAGACGATTACGCGTTTTATTATCCACCACATCATAGATAACTAGGACGATAAACTTTTTCATATCAGTGAATCTCCAATGGTGTATACAAATCTACATCTTCGTGCATAATCGCACTAGCAAATTGCTTACATTGTTTATAAATAGATTCACGATAGCTTTTACGATCATCAATATATTGGTTTTCAGACCGAATTTTCTTATTATAGGCCGTTAAAAATACTTTTCGACCTTCTGCAGTTAGATAGCAACCCTTATCAGAGTTATCAAATTCAGTTAAGTCCACCATATTGCGACTCACCATGGACAGCACCATAGAATCAATAATTGGAGCTCGCCATTCTTCAATCAAATCAGATGCGAGGGCCGGATGTCCTTTAGCCAAACTATGCATAACGCCCACAAATGGATGAAGACCTGCATTAATAACGCCAGCCAAGATTTCGTTAAACAACATGCTATAACCTAATCCAAGCATAGCATTAAATGGATCTCGAGGTGGTTGCTTTGTTCTTTTTGTAAAAGCAAAGGTCGATGGCACAATTTTACCAAGTGCTTCGAAATATAAACGACTAATCAACCCTTCATAGCCCATAAGCTCAGATACACGCATACATTCACCAATATGACTTCGCACAGATTTAATATTAGCAATCTGTGCGTCTATATTGATATCTTCTAAATTACGTGCATAACGACGAAGAATAGTTAATTGATTACGCACCTTTGCCCGAATAATTTTACGTGATATTGCTACTCTAAATGCATTATCATCTAACAAATCGAATTGCTTCTTATGCTTATTGATATCAATAGTATTTGTATTGATTAAAGTACCAAAATACTTTCCATAACCAGATAGCCATGTAATCGGTACACCACGTTCGATAAAATCAGTCACTAATGAGCTCGTTATAGATACTGAGTCAAAGACGGTAATATCTTCAATCCGCTCCAAAGGGACCTCGAACAGCACTTCATTATTTCGACCAACTATTACATGACCACCGTCACGCTTGATAAACGATCCTGCTTCTGTAACATATAGGGATGACATAGAGTCGCCTCCTTTTATACGAATGAATACGCTAAGGAATCGATTTAGTCTAAAGATGATACATTTAAAATTATTCGGCGTAAAGATTATTTACACTATTGAATTTGATCTAATACATATGTATTGATAGTATCGTAAATTAATTTATTTTGTTTTGCCTGTCCAGTTATAATGAAGAATACATCTTTAATCTGATGCAAGAAAGATTGTAAGGACTGAATATCTGCAGCACTGCAGATATCTTGTTCAGAAAAGACAACAACCTCATGAGCAATTTTATTACGAATTTTTTGCTCAATTCTACGTATCTCTTTTAATTGCTTCAATAAAGAACTATCAACTGTATCATAGTCTTCTAACATATGTAACATATGATAAAAAGATACTTGAAGTTCTTGTAGATACGGAGTATCAGAGTTCTCCTGCCATGATTCATAAAGTTTAGGATACTGATTTTTAAACGCTACCATGTCAAGGCGCACTCCCTTAGATGTTTTTTTCTCAACTTGGCGCCAGTTTACGCGAAATTCTTTAGTAAAGTAATAACGCATCAACTCATACATAAATGGAGTAGTTTTTAAAACAAAGTCCTCAATTTGACCTTGATTTAACCGCACTTCCATAAGCATTAAAAACTCATGTAATTTACGTAATTCTTTATCAGCAAATAAAGAGGATAAGGATATAGATCCCACTTTACGAGACTTTTGTAAGGCCCCATCATAGTCCAACCCTAAGCGTAATTGAGCATGTTCTAATAATGGTAATGCATCATTGGCAACACCATCTTCAAAAGTTCTTTTGTAGCCATGATATAGACTTATAGCCTCTTTATATTTATAGCTATTAATAAGAGTATGAAGAGACTGCTTAATATTATTACGCTTGATATATCCCATTTGAGGTTCATGACATCGATTTTCACTATCTTCTTGATCGTCAAAGTTATTTTCAATAACAATTTCAATATCTTCGTCATCATTAACGGCTGCTTCAGAGCGATTGGAGCCACGTTGAGGGCTATCAACTTGAATACCTCGTACCGCATCATGTTCTACGCTGAGATAGGACATGATTAACTTCATTTGTGGTGTTCCAGAACTTAAATTAATTAGGATTTCTGCATTAGGGTACTCTGAAAGCATTTCATAAAAATGGTCTACAAACGGTTGTAAAGTATCGATGCGATGGACATCTTCAAGTCCTGTATGTATAAGCTTAATATCTAAATCAGCTTTCACATATTTTAGAGCTTTAGTAAATCTATGATTGGCAGCTTCCTTTTGCTCCATATCCTTACTCAATACTAGAATTGCCATATCTGGGTTATAATGCCTCACGATATGAAGCATCCCGCCATCATAGCAACCACGAATAGGATCTGTATCCCCTACGGGAGTATAAAGAATTCTCATTGTACTACCTCACTTTGTACGCCACCCATACCTAATGCAGTCTTAATTCCAAGCCCTGTAAATTGGCTATAGTAAGTCAATAGAGATAGGATACGTTGCATCACTAGGTTCCGCTTAAATTGCATAACAATCTCGCCACGGAAACCACAAATTTTAACTCCTTCTAAACCATACATGCCCATACGCAAATTATAATCACGAATAAAAGCAGCCGATTCAAGTGCAGCTAATAAATCATCAGAATCCATCATTTCAAAGGTAGTGAACTGGTTCCATTGACGCAACAAATAGCGATAAATACGAAAGGCTTCAGGGAAAATCGTATACTGTTGGTCTACCTTAAAGCTTGTAGTGGTCACACACCGTAATTTAGCTTGCGTATATTCTGCTTCTCCACTCCAAAACTTGGTCATTAAAGCTTCATAGGAGGTTTCCTCTAAGATGGTTCTATTTTGAATATAAATATGCCCTCGTTTTTGTTTCAAAAAAATCTTTTCGGGCATATCTAATGCTGGTCGTAATATACGCTCAACCGCCTCTGCTGTTACAGCGGAAAGGCGCCAAATATATTGACCTTTTTCTTTATTAAAATAGATATATTGGCTATAAGGGCGCAGGCCCGTTTCATGCAACTGACCTGCGTATTCTGTTCCCACTAACTCCATTAAGACGCCATGTAGCACGCTACCTATGGACTGTACAATTTTAATTGATGGATCTGCCGTTATTTCTAACTCTATGGCCATAATTTCTACATTATCTGCCAATGTGAATGCCTCCCATCTCATAATAATGGCCATTCCATTTCACTAATTTCATAGCACGAGGTGCAATAGACGAATCTTTAGTAGCATGTTTAGCCTTTTCGAAATTCATATCTAAGATTGCTCTAATAATATCAATTCCTGTTTTTTCATCATCTGTAAAAGCAGCCATAATAATAGTTTTCTGAATAAAACCTGTATTACTACCAATATAGGCATTAGCCGGTTCTAGTGCTTTAAAAATAGATGGACTTACTTTCTTAAATTTAGAGGCTAATAACTTATGAGTAGCATCAAAGTCTTCCTGTAAAATAGCTAACACTTGATCGACACTAGTAATCCCTATTTCTTTAGTCATAGCTGTATCAAGGGTTACTGTAAAGGAGAACTTCTGATTTGGTAAAATACATTCTCGATGTACTGAAATTTCATGAGTTCCATCTTCATCAATACAAGTATCCTCTTTTTTTAGTACCTCTGTTTTAATGGACTCTATAGGCATAGCATCAGAAACAGAAACACCTCGGAAAGCACTGGCTAAAATACCATTAACTCTCTTTTCTGAATTCTTGAATAGTACTTGTATATTACAATCAATCAACTTATTTACTTCACGTAATATAGAATTAAATTCACGTTTAAAACGCCTCTTATCATATTGGAAATCTCTATATTTATATAAAAGTTCCTTTAGCTTTTGTTGTACTGCAGCTCTAAATCTAGCATCTCTACGGAGCATATGTGAAATAATAGCACTATCAATAACACCTTTAATAGAGCTACCAGGAATATAAACCTCTCCGTTTGCCCCACGAATCTGAGGTGTAATATCATTTAATGAATTTTTACGGCCTTCATGATATATCGATGATTTCATAATAGAACCGATAGCAGGGCCCAATACATCTTTTGTTAGCTGAGATGCTCCAATCGTATTTTTAGCCCAATCATACATAGTTCGACCATTTGGTCTTACCATCTCATTCTGCATATATGTTTCAAACTCTGCTAATTTATTATGACGAGCTAAAAAGCGAAACCATTCATAGTTATTAAGGAGATATACTTCACCAGCATCGTAATTGTATATATAGTCTTTAGTTGTTAGTTTCTCAGGGCCCCCAATATTGGTAGGACTCACAATAGTGAGTGATAATTGTGCATGATCAATACGATTACTCATAATCCACCCCAATCCATAAGCCCATACCATTACGATATACAGGATGCGGTAAACTATCCCCCGTAATAGTAAGCATTTGTCCGATTAATGCTTTTGGACAAACAGAGCCTTCTTTAACAACATAATAGGAATTACGCTTTACTTGAGTCTCACTTCCAGCAGAGCTTACAAAGCCACCACGCTTTTGTAATTTATAAGAACCTTGTTTTAAACTAGCCACTTCGTCACTAGTCGGAACACAGGCACTAATACACATCATCTTTCCTTGCTTATTATGAAGCAATGCATATAAAGCAGAGACGTCCTCATAAATACCTTGAGCCTCTAGTTCAATAGGATCATCAGCTAATTCAAATTTCCCATAACCACCACTGCGTTTACCACCAATACCAGATAAACCTAAAACTTCAAGTATACCATCAAATAACTCACGGCTTGTGTCATCATTAAAACCAGCAATAAGGTAGAGTCCCGTATGTGACATGAATTGATAGTTCCCCACATAATATGGTCGACTCTTCTCTCCACGCATATTTACCTGTGCAGATGTTTGTTTTGCACCAAAGCTAGGCATATATTTTTGTGAGGTATCGGCCTCTATATACTGACTAAAATTTTGTAACTGTAATGCACGAATATACTCAATTTTCTTAATCTTTTTTTGTTCAGTTGCTATTCGTTTTGTCTCTGTAAAACTTGTAATAGGCAACTCTTTTGAGTCAATCTGCATAATTGGTGTAGGCACATACAATTGATACTCACCATTATCTATGCAATACGGAAACAAACTAGATAGTACAATGTGCTGTTCTTTTACAGAGTCGATAAAAGATTGTAATAAACCTATATCATGGCTAATTTCATGACAGCATGCACCAAATAATGCATCAGAGCCGAGTGTAAGAGAAATAGTTTCTAAACTACCTCCTTCTGAAGTATCTCCAAAGTGCACCGGTGTAAGAAAACGCAGTGGATATAGATAGTAGTTCATAGTAACAACCTACTTTCTTAATATATCTAACAAATCCTGCGTATTAATAGTACTATTACCTACTGATTTCACATCATCAATAGAAATATTTACACGACCATAGCCACGAGAGCCATGCCCACCAAGATAATCGATATCTAGTAATGCAAGACCTTCTTGTAAAATCTTCATATCTTCAGTAACTTCGGTTTCATTTTCAATGTTATATGCTACTTTAAATGCAAATACAGTACCTGCTGGAACACGTTCAATTTGTCGAGGATTAGCGCTACCATCAACACGGTTAATCACGTTTTCAAATTTAATTTCACCCATATAAGTATCAGTCTCTATATTGGCAAACAATTGACGAGTTTCATCTGTAATAAATAAATCATAGAACTGTAAACGAGCTGGTTTTACAGGATTTACGGAACCAAATAAACGTTTAATTTCTTCTTTGTCCTCTTTAATATCATTCATTATATAATCGTCACAATGGCTTTTAGCTAATAGGGTACGTAATTTACCTTTAATAGAGCTACCAGGAATAATTGGCTCTTGGGTAACTACATCGCGAATGAATGGTGTATCAACGGAGCCAATAGGCGCAAAATCATTACTAGCCCCAATATGCATACCAGTTTCTAGTTTTATAGTACCTGTAATTAGTAATTTACCACGTAAGGATTTTAATTTATCATTGCTCTCCATGTTAAGCTCCTCCTATTATCGATTACCAAATGATGGACGATTATTTTGATTCGTATTAAATGCTGGTTCTGGTGATTGAGATAACTCTACAGAGCGATATTTATAGAATGCTACTAAAGCCTCTACATATTTACATAGTAAATCAAAACGCTTAACGTCTGTTCCAATATCTTCAATCATATTTAAAAGCTTGCTAATATCAATCAATTGCTTTACTGGATACACTTTTTTGCCTCGACCAACAGATTCTTCAATACGACCAGCTTGATATAAAAGTGTAGTTTTCAAAAAACGTACATCCATTGCAATATCATCAGGTAACTTATCAAAAGATTTACTTTTCCGTTGAGCAACACTTAATTTATTTTTAATTGCTACTACGCTTGATAAAATTTTACGTAATTGTGCATATTTTAACAAAAAAGCATTACCATTTTTATTCTTATCTAACTTGTTAATAACGGCTTCAGCCACCTTAACAAGGTCTAAACTCCAATTAAATGTATCTTGTGCCATATAATTATCCTCACTTCGTATCACGCATATAGTAAACAATGAGATTGCAAGCTGTTAATAACGCTTTACAATCTGCTTCTGTTTGAATCCAAGTATGAATTGATGTAACAAAATTCTTGTATGATCCATAAGTAGGGTCATGTTTCTTAGGTTCTAGACGGGCCAATAAATAAAGAATACGAGCTATATTAATATGTTTACCTTGTACTCTATCATTTAAAATACCTTGTAATAAATCCATCAACTGATAAATTAGACCTTTACCTAATTTCATCTTTGATGATTGAGCTTCATTAATACCTGGAATAATAAACAATTGATCTAAGGTATAAAGTTTATCTTCTATTACATTATCAATAAGTTCATCCCACTTATACACATGTCGACATATACGTTCTTCACCACTCGCATTTTTATTTGTTTCAAACCCAAATAACGCGATACTATCTTTGCCGTCATTATCTTTAGCTACACTTTCAAGTGAACCTGTAATCGCTGCCATTTGGCTAATTGGATAGGATGGAGAGAATAAAGCTAGGCCAGCAGACATAGTGATTTTATTATCTGTAACCTCAGCCAATTTCTCACGAATATCGATGGCTAATTCTAATAATTCATCCCATGCACCAACAAGGAATACATCATCACCACCAGAATAAATAACGTGTATTTTTCTAGTCGTAACTTGTTTATTTGCCCAAATAGTAAATGGTGTAATAGACGTACCAAAACCTTGTACATCTCCTTGAGCCATCTTATTAACAGCAACCTTAAAGAACATTGCCAAATCACGAGATAGATCAGCATAACGGGATAGGGTGCCGTATTTAAATTGATCTGATCCTTCAGAAATAAAGCCCCCAATAAATGCTGCCCCAAGGTTATCCACGTCAGCGCGTAATACACCAAGACGTTTAATACCTTTGTCCTCACCTAAACCACTTGATGTAGCTAGCTCTTCAAACTCATAAACTTGACCATTATCCTTACGTGCTACATAGTCTGCTAACCATATGCGATTGAATACATTATGTCCAGTTTTAGCTGTGTTTTTAGAGTAGATTCTTAGAATCTCATGATTAGCTTCAAACTTTTGTAATGATGCTTCAGGAACTACATAGAGATAGAGTCTCAAATTATCCGCATCATCATTCCAGTTGTTAACATATACTTCAACCTTTGGGATACTTTCAGTAGTAGCACTATTATTTGGACGAGCTAATACAAAGACAGTGTCTCGACTATCAACAATCTGTTCTCCTAGTCGGTACAAGCCATTACAAATTGGACAAGCCTCCGCATCTGCACCTATACCATAAGGCGATAGTGTCGCTGTTGAAGTATGACAAATAGAGCATTCCCGTTCACCATGGAGAACCGTATTGTACGTACTGTTTGGATTAAATAGATCTGTTAAGTGCTGTTCAGAATATCGTTTAGACTTAGCCTCACCAATAGATTGGCTCACCTTACGGAATAATGCACGTTGCGATTGAATTAACTCATCAGCTGTTGCTGTAGCGGAACCAAGCGCTAAATACAATTTAGTACCAAATACTGTTAAGAACCATTCGTTAATGGATTTCTCCATAGTTTCAATAGCAGTACTAGTTTTTGTTGTATTAGGAGCCAGTATATAGAAATGACCGCCACCATTGTAAATAAGGTTTACTCGTGTTAACTGCAATGCATCTAACAACTCATCTACAATTTGTTCCATCAAGATTTCTAAATAGAATGAACGACCACGCAATGATTTCAATGCACCTTTAGACGGAATCGTATAAATAAAATTCTGGATACCAGAAATATCTCCAGATATGAGTCTAAAAGCTGGCATGTTACGGAACTTTTTGGAATTCTGATAACAGTATTCTTTATAATCAGCAATTCCCTGTTCCTCAAAATAATGCACCATGCTATGTGCCACCGCAGCTGTTATCTTTGAGTGCATATACAAAGAAATATCATTAGCCTGATCTGTTGCTGTACTAGATGGCATATAAGACACAGTGTCTTCATAAATTCTCAACAACTCATTAACGGACATATTATCTATTGGTTGTTGCTGAAAGTTCTGTACTAATACATCATATAGTGCCTTATATTTATCACTTGATGCACGTATTGTTTTATCGCTTTCAGGATAATTAAAGTGGTCAGACACATCAATACCACGTAGATAATACTGTAAGGGTTGAGTGCTAGTTTTACCGCCAAATACGCGGAAGATTGATTGAAGTGGTAACTCTTTATCAAACTTCTGTGTAGCGGTACTCTCACCTTCATCAAGATCTCGACGGTCTACAGCAGCAGCAATATTATCTGCTTCATACACAATGTATGCATAGTCATCATTTTTTAGTTGAGCTGCACTAAGCTCTTTCTCATGATGATACTTTAAACAATGAGTAATACTTTGCTTCAAGCCCATATCGGAAAAATAGGGCTCAATGAAAGCAGCGCCGCGCTTAGAATGTGCGTCGCTTCCCTGATTAGCTCGATACACAACTTTGCCGATATCATGAAGCAATGCACCCTTTACCAGTGCATCCCATTTACCCATCACATCGCCTCCAAACTCTACTTAAGAAATAAAAGAACTTTTGTCTTCATTATATATTCATTTCTGATTAAAACCAATAGAAAACCCTCAGAATTATACAAAAAAACCAGTATATTCACTAAAAAGAATATACTGGCTATATTTTTGTACTCATATGAGTTTTTGAGATAAGAACCGGCCCCGAATGGGGATTATTTAATTTAACGAATTTTATTTTTGCTTAATTGTAGAATGAAATTGAACAAATAAAAATCCATAGTGAACCTTGTGTTATGATTTAGGTGTCTAATCAAAATATAACCGAGGTAATCACTATGGACTACAATAATCATAACACGACATTACGCACAAACAAACACTTAAACTTCGAAGAACGATTTTATTTAGAAAAGAGAATTCTTCTAGGAGATAGTATCACTGCAATTTCACGTGCACTGGGTCGTTCTAGAACAACTATTTATACAGAATTAAAACGCGGTACTGTGATTCAAATTCGACAAGGTAAATCTCAACTTGTATATTTAGCTGATTCTGGACAGGCAACATATGAAAGACAACGTGTGGGCTCCTTTAATACCATGAGAGTTGGTGCTATAGAAGCTTTTATAAATTGGATTGAAAGCAAAGTTCTAAATGATCATTGGTCTTTTGATGCTGCTGTTGGATATGCTAAACATAAGGGTTTGTTTGTGCGTAATGAAA
>OGJT01000226.1_pt1 | contig 35067 bp, 35 predicted proteins | sample 1572331 | NCBI WGS metagenome assembly OGJT01 (sample SAMEA2582094, study PRJEB24529) | metagenome | biome: Human gut stool | place: China | collected 2011
CAAATAATGAAAGTGCGGTAAAAAATCTCAATGATTTTATTAAAGCACAAAAAACAGACTCCCTTGGTTTGCTTATTTAGACTTAGCCTTGGAGGCTAAAAAAAACATCAGATTATGACCGCACTTTGCAAGACATTGATTCTCTTTTAGAAAAAACGTTAGAAAGTACACCGCTTGAAAATCCATTAGTCATTATCACGTCAGAGCATGGTTTAACCTTTAATGAAATAAATGAAAAAGAGCGAGAAAACTACTTTGGGCGTGATGAGGTTCAAGTGCCATTGCTTGTATATTGGAAAGATTTACCGGTAGGCAAACAAAATGGATTAAGTAATCATGCGGATATTTTCTCTGCATTAATGCAAACGGTGTTCGGCGTAGAAAACTCGTTGATGGATTATAGCCAGGGACGCAATCTCTTTGATCTTAAGGGTGATGACTGGGTGCTCGCCTCTAATTTCCACTGGAATGTGGTGATTCAACCAGATGGAACACAATATCACATTGATCGCAAAGGTAATTACAAAAAATTCGATAAAGATTATATTGAGCAATTGTCAGATAGACCGCCACTTGGAATCTTCTTAGAAGCCTTCCAATTACAAAATTTCTTCTTTGAAAAATAGTCTATAAGGGCATAAAAGAATAGATTTTTTGCCCTTAAGCCTTTATACTCATGACTCAGTTTAAGACTGAAAAATGTTATTAATGAAAATCCGTGAGTTTTTCATAACATTATCATAATGCTTCTCGCCGTACTTACAGTACCTTTCAATTAATATACATTCTCGTCTTTTTATCCTTTCTTTTTTACGGAGTTTGTATGAAAAGCCACGTTTGTAGTTTTAAAACCTATATTTGCGATGAAATTATCAAAAAAGGCGGATGGGTAAATGCCCATGCACATGCTGACCGCGCTTTTACGATGACGCCAGAGAAAATTGGGATTTATCATAGTAGTAATTTGCAACAAAAATGGGATTTAGTGGATGAAGTGAAACGCACTTCCAGCGTTGATGATTATTACGCACGTTTTTGCCAATCTATTGAATTAATGATATCCCAAGGCGTAACCGCATTTGGTACTTTTGTCGATATAGACCCAATTTGTGAAGATCGTGCAATTATTGCCGCACATAAAGCCCGTGAAGTGTATAAACATGACATTATTTTGAAATTTGCCAATCAAACTTTAAAAGGGGTAATCGAACCCACTGCGCGTAAATGGTTTGATATTGGTGCGGAAATGGTAGATATGATTGGTGGCTTACCATATCGTGACGAATTGGATTATGGACGCGGCCTAGAGGCGATGGATATTTTGTTAGATAAAGCCAAATCTCTTGGGATTATGTGTCATGTACATGTCGACCAATTCAACAATCCAAGTGAAAAAGAAACTGAGCAACTTTGCGATAAAACCATTGAACATGGAATGGAGGGGCGAGTTGTGGGTATCCACGGTATTTCCATTGGCTCACATTCAAAAGAATATCGCTACAAACTTTATGAAAAAATGCGTAAAGCCAAAATGATGATGATCGCCTGTCCTATGGCATGGATTGACAGTAATCGCAAAGAAGATCTTATGCCATTCCATAATGCGCTCACGCCAGCAGATGAAATGATCCCCGAAGGTATCACTGTTGCCCTAGGTACAGATAATATTTGCGATTATATGGTGCCATTATGTGAAGGCGATTTATGGCAAGAATTAAGCCTATTGGCTGCGGGCTGCCGTTTCCCTCACTTGGATGAAATGGTCAACATCGCAAGCATTAACGGTCGTAAAGTATTAGGACTAGAGCCAATTTAGCTTTTTATTCTCCCAATCAAAAGTGCGGTCAAAATGGGCAACATTTAAAAGTTGATTAAAAAATCTAGCTTTTAAATGTTGCCCATTTTCGTTGTGCTTTTGTGTTTTTTAACTTGCTAAAAAACAAAAAAACAATAAAATGAATGCTCATTCATTTTTGGTGTGTTAATATATTTTTATCTAAGGATTTTATGCGACAAGCAAAGGCTGATTTAACTGAGCAAATTTTTCTAGCTACGGATCGCTTGATGGCAAAAGAAGGTTTAAATCAACTTTCTATGCATAAGCTTGCAAAAGAAGCGAATATAGCAGCCGGTACCATTTACCTTTATTTTAAAAATAAAGATGAACTTCTTGAACAATTTGCTCATCGTGTGTTTGCGATGTTTATGGCGACGCTTGAAAAGGATTATGATGAAACAATCTCTTTTTTCGAGCAATACCGACGGATGTGGTGGAATATCTGCTATTTCCTGAAAGAGCATCCAACAGTTTTATCAAATCTGAATCAATACCAATCTTTACCAAATTTTATTGAAGTTTGTAAGAAAATGACAATTAATAGCCGCTGGGAGTTCTTTTGTAAAAAAGCGCAGCAGGCTGGCATACTTGCTATTTTGCCAAATCATTTACTTTTTTTATTAAGTTTAAAAAGTGCGGTGATTATTGCATCTGAGCTTAAGTTTTTTGATGTAGTACTTACTGAGGACATTTTAGAATCTATCATTGAACGCTCTTGGCGAGCAATTCAGAAATAGTCGTTATCTTTTATTACGGAGCTTTAAAAATGAGTCAAACTCAATCTCAGAGACCAAAACGTTCACATACTTTCTTTATGAAAGTGATTTTGGCTGTTTTTGTCTTAATTTTTGCGGGCGTTATTGCTTTTAGTTTTATTCGTAACATGATGATTGGAAAATTTCTAGCCAATATGCCTGAGTCAACGAATCCAGTAACTGCCTTAGAGATTAAGCCTAGCGAATGGACACCTGTAATTAATACAACGGGTCTTGTTCGTCCAAATCAAGGGGCAATGTTAAGTGCACAAAATGCGGGGAGCGTTTCACATGTATTTGTTCAAAATGGACAATCAGTGAAAAAAGGTGATCGTTTAGTGGAGCTAGATAGTTCTGTTGAACGTGCAAGTTTACAAGCTGCAGAAGCTCAACTTCCAGCACTTCGTCAGACTTATCAACGTTATGCAAATCTTTTAAAAAGTAATGCGGCATCTCGTCAAGATGTTGATAATGCAAAATCAGCATATGATGCTCAACTAGCTAATATTGAATCTCTAAAAGCGACCATTGAGCGCCGTAGTATTGTTGCTCCATTTGATGGAAAAACAGGTATTGTTAAAGTTAATGTAGGGCAATATGTCAATGTTGGTACAGAAATTGTTCGTGTAGAAGATACGAGTTCAATGAAGGTTGATTTTGCTATTTCTCAAAATGAATTAGATAAATTACATATTGGTCAACGTGTTACAGCAACGACAGATGCGCGTAAAGGCGAAACATTTTCAGCTCATATCACGGCTATTGAACCCGCAATTAATTCATCAACGGGTTTAGTTGATGTTCAAGCTACTTTTGAACCCGAAGATGGTCGTCAATTACTTTCTGGTATGTTTTCTCGATTACGCATAGCCTTACCTACAGAGAAAAATCAAGTTGTCGTTCCCCAAGTCGCAATTAGTTACAATATGTATGGTGAAATTGCTTATTTATTGGTGCCATTATCAGACAAAGATAAAGAAAAATTATCAGGTAATGATAAATTCGATCGTTTGTATCGAGCTAAACAAATCACTGTATTTACGAAAGATCGTCAAGGTATTTATTCTCAGTTACAAGGTAATGAGATAAAACCAGGTGATAAAATTATTACGGGGGGGCAGCAAAATATTAGCAATGGTAGCCTTGTAGAATGGATTGAAAAAGACATTGTTGGTGGCTCTGAGCCCGCTAAAAAGACTAATCTTTAATTCAACTTAGGAAATACGAATGAAATTTACTGATATCTTTATTCGTCGCCCTGTTTTAGCGATTTCAATTAGCTTGCTTATTATTATTTTAGGATTACAAGCAATTTCAAAACTAGCCGTGCGTGAATATCCTAAAATGACAACTACCGTAATTACTGTAACGACAGCTTATCCAGGTGCAGATGCAAACTTAATTCAAGCTTTTGTAACATCCAAACTTGAAGAGTCTATTGCTCAGGCGGACAATATTGATTATATGTCATCATCAAGTTCACCGAGTGCATCTGTCATTACGGTGAAAATGAAATTAAATACCGATCCTGCAGGCGCATTAGCTGATGTACTTGCTAAGGTAAATGCGGTACGTTCTGAATTGCCACAAGGTATTGAGGATCCAACAGTGGCTTCCTCTTCAGGTGGTACGGGGATTATGTATATTAGTTTCCGTTCAAAAAAATTAGATTCTAGTCAAGTTACTGATTATATTAATCGTGTGGTGAAACCTCAGTTTTTTACAATAGAAGGTGTTGCCGAGGTACAAGTATTTGGTGCGGCAGAGTATTCGTTACGTATCTGGCTTGATCCTGAAAAAATGGCTGCTCAAAATCTTTCTGCGCCTACAGTGATGTCAGCGTTATCTGCAAACAATGTACAAACTGCCGCCGGTAGTGATAATGGCTATTTTGTCACTTATCGTAATAAAGTTGAAACTACAACAAAATCAGTTGAGGATTTAGGCAATTTAATTGTTAGTGCTAAAGGTAATGACCTTGTGCGGTTACGAGATATCGCCACGATAGAATTGAATAAAGAAAATGATAACTCACGTGCAACAGCGAATGGTTCTGATTCTGTGGTGTTAGGAATTAACCCTACTTCAACAGCGAATCCATTAAGTGTTGCTGAAAAAATTCGACCGCTCTTTGAAACGATTAAGCAGCAACTCCCTGATAGTATGGAAGCCGATATTCTCTATGATCGTACGATTGCGATTAATAGTTCCATACATGAAGTGATTAAAACGATTATAGAAGCGACAGTTATTGTATTAGTCGTCATTTTGATGTTTATTGGCTCACTTCGTGCAATTCTAATTCCAGTATTAACCATTCCAATTTCATTAATTGGCGTGCTAATGATGTTACAAAGTTTGAATTTTTCTATTAACTTAATGACATTGTTAGCCCTTATTCTAGCAATTGGTTTAGTCGTAGATGATGCGATCGTTGTACTTGAAAATGTGGATCGTCATATTAAAGAAGGCGAAACGCCATTTCGAGCGGCAATCATTGGAACACGTGAGATTGCTGTGCCTGTTATTTCAATGACGATTGCATTAATTGCGGTTTATTCGCCGATGGCGCTTATGGGAGGAATTACAGGAACGCTGTTTAAAGAGTTTGCATTAACACTTGCTGGAGCAGTGTTTATATCCGGTATTGTAGCATTGACACTTTCACCAATGATGAGTAGTAAGTTACTTAAAGCTAATGTCAAACCAACGAAACTGGAACAACGCGTAGAACATACACTAAGTAAAGTAAATAAAATTTACGATTATATGCTTGATATTGTCATGCAAAATCGTAAATGTATGCTTACATTTGCTGTGGTAATTTTTGCAACACTACCTTTCTTATTTAATTCACTGTCCAGTGAATTGACGCCAAAAGAAGATAAAGGCGCATTCATGGCAATTGGTAATGCCCCATCTAGTGTTAATGTTGACTATATTCAAAATGCAATGAAGCCATATATGAAGAACGTGATGGATACACCTGAAGTTTCATTTGGTATGAGCATTGCGGGGGCGCCAAGTTCTAATGGCTCACTTAATATTATTACCTTAAAAGATTGGAAAGAAAGAGATCGTAAACAAGCGGCAGTAATGAATGAGCTGAATACAAAAGCAAAATCGATTCCTGAAGTATCGATATCAGCGTTTAATTTCCCTGAAATAGATACAGGCGAGCAAGGCCCTCCAATTGCTATTGTGTTAAAAACAGCACAGGATTACAAAGCGTTAGCAAATACAGCTGAAAGCTTGGAAAAAGCTATGAAAGCATCAGGTAAATTTATTTATACTAATTTGAATTTAGCCTATGATACGGCCCAAATGACGATATCTGTAGATAAGGAGAAAGCTGGAACTTATGGTATTACGATGCAACAAATAAGTAACACGTTGGGGAGTTTCTTATCAGGTGCAACGATTACTCGAGTGGATGTTGATGGACGTGCTTATAAAGTGATTTCGCAAGTAAAACGTGATGATCGTTTATCTCCAGAAAGCTTCAAAAACTATTATTTAACAGCATCAAATGGACAATCTGTACCATTAAGTAGTTTAGTTAGTATGAAACTAGAAACGCAGCCAATGTCATTAGCTCGTTTTAGTCAATTAAACTCTGCTGAAATTGGTGCAGTTGCGATGCCAGGTTCATCTACAGGTGATGCGATAGCGTGGTTGCAGGATTATTTCAAAAATAACTTACCGCAAGGATATACTTATGATTTTAAATCAGAGGCTCGTCAGCTTATTCAAGAGGGGAATGCACTTGCGGTGACATTTATTTTAGCCGTTATCATTATTTTCCTGGTTCTTGCGATTCAATTTGAATCAATACGAGATCCAATGGTTATTATGATTTCGGTGCCTTTAGCAGTAAGTGGAGCATTACTCACATTAAACTTATTGTCTTTTTTCCAAATTGACGGAACGACATTAAATATTTATTCGCAAGTTGGATTAATTACATTAGTCGGTTTAATTACCAAACATGGTATTTTAATGTGTGAAGTGGCAAAAGAAGAGCAGTTGAATCATGGTAAAACGCGTATTGAAGCAATTACATCAGCTGCGAAAGTACGTTTGCGTCCGATCCTTATGACTACTGCAGCAATGGTAGCTGGATTAATTCCATTACTTTATGCTACGGGCGCTGGGGCTGTATCTCGTTTTAGCATGGGGATTGTTATTGTAGCAGGATTATCTATTGGGACAATTTTCACTTTATTTGTCTTACCAGTAGTTTATAGCTACATTGCAACAGAACATAAGCCATTACCAGAATTTAAAGAAGATTTAACAAATTGATACACATAAAAATTATGTAAAAAAAGCCGCACTTTGGTCAATGAGCAAAGTGCGGTTTTTTAGTTAAAATATTTTATAAAATAATCAAATCATCACGGTGCATCGCGACAGAGCCATATTCATAACCAAGAATAAATTCAATCTCTGTTGATTTTTTACCTTTAATAAGTTGTAATGCATCACTGTTATAACGAGGCATACCAAGCGCAATATCTTTACCGGACTGTGTACGAATCTTTACAACCTCACCACGAGAAAAACATCCTTCAATTGCAATAATACCAGCAGGGAGAAGCGATTTGTTTTGTATTAACATTGCATGTTCTGCACCATCGTCAATTGTAATAATGCCAGCGGAAGGGGCTGCAAAAAGCCATTGTTTCCGACTTTCTAAACGATCAGATTGATGAGCAATAAATTTTGTACCAATATTATGGTCATAACCTAAATCAGCAATTACATTTGGCTGGTTGCCTGGCGCAATAATTGTTTCAATACCTGAACGCGTTGCAACATCAGCAGCAATAATTTTTGTCATCATTCCACCTGTACCAAGATTTGTCCCTGAACCTCCTGCAATGGCACGAATATGATCGGTGATTTGTTCTACGATTGGAATTAATTTGGCATCTGGATTTTTACGCGGATCACTATCAAATAATCCTTGCTGGTCTGTGAGTAGATAAAGTTGTTCAGCTTGCACAAGAATAGCCACTAATGCAGATAAATTATCGTTGTCACCAACCTTAATTTCCGCTGTTGCAACAGCATCATTTTCATTTATCACAGGAATAATTTGATTATCTAACAGGGCATGTAATGTATCGCGAGCATTGAGAAAACGTTCACGATCTTCAATATCCGCACGGGTTAATAAGATTTGTCCAATATGAATATCATAAATAGCAAATAATCTTTCCCAAGCCTGAATTAATTGGCTTTGACCTACTGCGGCAAGTAATTGTTTTGATGCGATTGTTGGGGGTAAGCTTGGATGATTTAAATAGTGTCTGCCAGCCGCAATTGCGCCCGAAGTAACGATAACGATTCGAAATCCATCATGGTGTAATTGCGCAATTTGACGAACAATTTCCATCATATGCGGTGAATTTAATTTTGGAGTACCTTGTGTTAGCGTACTTGTTCCAAATTTCACAACTATTGTTTTTTTAGTCATAAGTTTTTCCAAGTTTTTTATTTATATTTTTACGTTATCACTAAATCAATGAAAAATCACTTAATATCAGGTATAGTAAAGTAAATTTTAGGGGAAATTTATGACATTGAGTTTAATTGTAGCGACAACCTTGAATAATGTGATTGGTAAAGATAATCGGATGCCTTGGCATTTACCTGCAGATTTGGCATGGTTTCGCCGTAATACAACAGGTAAGCCCGTAATAATGGGGAGAAAAACCTTTGAAAGTATTGGTAGGCCCCTGCCAAAACGAATTAATATCGTACTTTCTCGTCAACCGTTTGAACATGAAGGGGTGATTTGGAAAAATAGTTTTGAAAGTGCGGTTAATTTTGTGAATGATTGCGATGAAATTATGCTAATCGGTGGTGGTGAATTATTTAAACAATATTTACCAAAAGCGGATAAACTTTATCTTACACAAATTCAATCTGAAATTGAAGGAGATACATTTTTTCCTACACTTGATTGGAACGAATGGATCGTTGAATTTGAAGAATATCGTCAGGCCGACGAAGATAATGAGTATGATTGTCGATTTTTGATTCTTGTTCGTAGCGAAAAATAATTATCTTTCTTCATAAGATGCTACATGCAATTGTTGTTTTTGTTTTTCTGCTTTTTTCTGTTCACGGCGTTTCTGAAAAAATGCGCTTAATTTATGACTACACTCTTCTGCTAATACACCAGATGTAATCTCCAGAGTATGATTCATCTTATAATCATCAAAAAAATGGAAACGTGATCCAACAGCCCCAGTTTTATAATCAGAAGCGCCGAACACAAGGCGTTTAATTCTGCTATGCAAAATTGCCCCAGCGCACATTGTGCAAGGCTCTAATGTCACATAAAGCGTAGTATTCAGTAAACGATAATTTTGAATATTTTTCGCGCCATTACGCAAAGTGATAATTTCAGCATGGGCGGTAGGATCGCTTTGAACAATGGAGAGATTCCAACCTTCTCCAATAATATTTCCAGCGTCATCAACCAAAACCGCCCCCACAGGAATCTCGCCTAACACTTCCGCTTTATCCGCAAGAGTAAGAGCATAACGCATCATTTTCTCGTCAAATTCTGACCGCACTTTTGCTACATCCATTAGACGGAAAAAGGATATTTAATCGGATCATGAGATTGATAGCCAACAACTTTGAAATCATCCATCGTGACCCAAGTTTCTAAATCTTCAAGTGTTTTTATATCTGGATTGATTTCTAATTTTGGCAACGGGAAAGGCTCGCGTTTAAGTTGCACATCACGCATTAATTCAAGCTGATCTTCATAAATGTGCGCATTCACAATTTTATGATATGCCTTGCCTGCTTTTTTGCCGGTAATCTGAGCCATTAGCGCCAAGAAAGTAAACACCTGAATTTGATTGAAATTCAATCCAAGCGGAACATCACAAGAACGTTGATAACTAGTAAGATGTAAAGTATCGCCCACAAGAGAAAAAGTATGCGTATGCATACAAGGACGAAGACAACCAAGCTCAAATTCCCCCGGATTAAAGAAGGTTAAAATTTCCCCTCTATCATCAATGCCCTTGGTCAAATTATTAACAATTTTGCGTAGCTGATCGATGGTTTCACCATTAGGCTTACGCCATGCTCTGCCTTGTACACCATATACGCGTCCCATATCATCAACGCCTCTACGGTGTGGATTCGCGAGCCATGCAGCATTTTCATTCGCATTGGCATCCCAAGTTTTAGTGCCAAGTGCGCGGAAATCAGCGGCATTGTCATATCCACGAATATAACCTAAAAATTCGGCAATTGCCGCTTTCCAATAACTTTTACGCGTGGTTATCAACGGAAATTGATTATTCGCCACATCATATTCTAAATCAGCATTAATAACGGTGAGACAGCGCTTACCTGTACGCTCATTGGCAACCCATTCCCCTTCATTAACAATGCGACGACAAAGCTCAAGATATTGCTTCATAAAAATCTCCTATTTTATGACCGCACTTTTGCGTGAATAAGCCCAAGCCATAATTAAGGCACCACCAATAATCATCGGTAAACAAAGCGCTTGTCCTCTTGTAATGACCCCAAAGAAATTTTCAACTTCAGGTTCACGCACATATTCCACAATAAAACGAAAGACGCCGTAACCAATTAAGAATAAACCTGCAACAGAGCCCATTGGACGTGGCTTTTTAATAAAAATATTCAAAATTGCAAACAATACTATGCCTTCTAGAAAAGCTTCATAAAGTTGTGATGGATGACGAGGAAGTAATAGTGGATCATTCGGGAAAATCATTGCCCAAGGCACATCTGTTTCGCGTCCCCATAGCTCAAGATTAATGAAATTACCAATTCTACCTAAACCTAAACCAAACGGAATCAAAGGCGCAACAAAATCAGCCGTTTGCCAAAAACTGCGTTTTTGTGAATAAGACGTCCAAATCATGGCAACAATGACGCCTATTAAGCCGCCATGGAAAGACATTCCTCCTTCCCAAACACGGAACAAATAAAGCGGCTCTTGTAAGAAACGATCCAAATTATAAAAAAATACATCACCAACACGTCCACCAATAAATACGCCCATAAAACCATTGAAAAGTAAGGTATCAACTTGATCCACTGTCCAACCACTATTTGGGCGATTAGCACGGCGAACCGCAAGCCAGCGTGCAAAAATAAAACCCAAAAGATACATCAAACCATACCAACGTAAGCCGATATTACTATCGCCAAGAGTAAAAATAGTTGGATCAAAATGTGGAAGTGTTAGGTATTGATTCATAATTTCCCTTATTTTAGAAACATATTAATAGCAATAGCGATTAGTAATACTGCAAAACCTTTTTTCAATGTAGTTACAGGCAGTTTTGCAGTGGCATTTGCACCAAGTTTTGAAGTGAAAAATGATGTCGTAGTAATACCTACAACAGCAGGTAAGTAAATATAGCCTAAAGAATATTCAGGCATACTAGGATTACCTAAGCCTCCTAGCATAAAACTAAACATCCCAGATGTGCCGAGTAGCATGCCACAAAATGCCGAAGAACCAATAGCCTTTTTCATATCAATACCACGTGAAGTTAAAAATGGTACGATAAAGCCGCCTCCACCGATACCCGCGGCACTGGATGCCATACCAATTAAAATGCCACCAATAATGGAAGATAAGGTAGTTAAAGGTTTTATTTTCTTATGTGATTTAGGTTTAATAGATAACACCATTTTTATGGCAAGATAGATAACTAGGCAGGCAAATAATTTTGATGAAATATCACGATCCAGTTTTCCGATAAAAAAACCGAAAATAAAGACAGTTAGCATGATGGAAGGTGCAAGAATCTTTACTGCTTTCCAGACAACATTACCTAATTTATGGTGACGTTGAGCTGATGAAAATCCAGTGATAACAATAGTGGCAAAAGAAGTACCAAGTGCAGTAGACATGAGAAGCGGTTCAGGGACTCCCATAATGGGTAGCAGATAGACTAACGTAGGGACAATGACTAATCCACCACCAATACCAAAAAGACCCGCTAAAAAGCCTACAACAGCGCCAACTAACAAGCAAAGTATGAGAAAAGTTAGCATGAATTATTCCTTGTTTTATAAAACGGACGTTTAGAATATTTCGATGTATTACGCTTTTTATTATATGAATAATGCTTTTGTTCTGTATCATATATAGTCGTATGAATAGGAGGATTATCTGAGAACAATACGTTAGAAAATTCCTTCATTGCCTTACGATATACATCCTTTTTAAAGGACACAACTTGGCGAACAGGATACCAAAAACTTACCCAACGCCACCCATCAAATTCTGGTGATTTGGTTGTTTGCATATTGATATTTTTTTCATCGCCGACAAGCTGCAACAAAAACCAGCGTTGTTTTTGCCCTATACACATCGGTTTACTGTCATAGCGCAACAAACGCTTTGGTAATTTATAACGCAACCAATGCTTAGATACATATAAAATGCGCACATCTTTAGGCTGTAGACCAACTTCTTCGTACAATTCACGGTACATCGCTTGCTCGGCACTTTCATTATCATTAATGCCACCTTGCGGAAACTGCCACGAATTTTGCCCACAGCGCTTCGCCCAAAGCACTTGCCCTTTGCGATTACAAATCACAATACCCACATTTGGACGGTAGCCATCAAAATCGATCACTATCGTTTTACCTTAAAATTTTCATATAAAAATAGTCTGCAGATTGTTTCATAAATCAGCGTTTTTATCAACCAAAGGGCTGGCTACACAATAAAATACACAGATTGTGGATAACATTGTGAATAACGGATTTCTGATTGTGAATTGATCACGTAAAAACGGGGAAGGATCCTTATCACATCAAACTTAAAACTAAATTGAGTTATTTCCAATCAAAAGATCTTAAACAAAAATAAACCGCACTTTTTAGATACAAAAATAGAAGAAAGTGCGGTAAAAAAATACAATTTTTAAAGGGACTCCATCCACCAAAGATCTTTTAACTATCTCTTTGAGTTATTCAATATTTCTGTGGATAAAATTGTGGTTGAGAAAATCCATAATGTTGTATAACTCAAACAAACCTTTCCAATATAATTTCAAGAGAAAATTTATCCATTTAAATTCAATAACTTAGCGATAAAACATAACAATATTTTTAATACACAGAATCCTCTAATTTTTGATGTCTAATTTTTAAACAAATTATTTTAGGCTAGCAAAATAACGTTCCCAATCGAAATATTGACCAGGATCGATCTTACGTCCTGGCGAAATATCACAATGCCCAACAATTCGTTCTTTCGTAATTTTAGGGTAATTTTTCATGATTAAGTTAGTAAGCTCTTGTAATGCCAAATACTGCTCATTAGTAAAAGGCTGCTCATTACTACCTTCTAACTCAATTCCAATGGCAAAATCATTACATTTTTCTCTCCCTTGAAAGCTAGATAATCCAGCATGCCAAGCCCTTTGGTTAAAATTAACATATTGTGTGATTCGCCCGTCTCGTTCAATCAAACAATGGGCAGAAACACGCATTTGATGAATTTCTTCAAAATAAGGGTGAATCTTAGGATCTAATTTTCCTTGAAAAAAATCATCCACATATCCGCCACCAAATTGTTCTGGCGGTAAGCTAATGTAATGGATCACAAGAAGTGAAATATCCTGTAAATCTGGACGTTCATCAAAATGCGGAGATGGGATTTGTCGACAATCAGTCAGAAATCCTTTCTCAATATCTTTAATTTTTCGCATACATTTTTCCTATTTTTGCGATCAGGATCGCAGAAAAAGTGCGGTCTGTTTTACAAAACAATTTTCCCTTTTCACAATATTTCAGCCAATAAAGGCTTAACGAAAGGAAAATAAATGAAACTAACTACACAAACTACCTTGAATAAAGGGTTTACTTTAATTGAATTGATGATAGTCATCGCTATCATCGCGATTTTAGCTACTATCGCTATTCCTTCTTATCAAAATTATACCAAAAAAGCTGCGGTATCCGAATTACTGCAAGCATCTGCACCTTATAAGTCAGACGTGGAATTATGCGTTTATAGCACAGGTAAACCTTCCAGTTGCTCGGGAGGAAGCAATGGAATTGCGGCTGATATTACAACAGCAAAAGGATATGTAAAATCAGTGACAACAAGCAACGGTGCAATAACAGTAGAGGGCAATGGTACATTAGACGGAATGAGTTATACACTTACTGCTGAAGGCAATAGTGCAAACGGCGTTACATGGAAAACTACCTGTGGCACAACGAATGCCGATATTTTCCCTGCTGGATTCTGTTCAAAATGATCGACTTAACTAGTGCCAAACCTCGTGTAAAAGCACAAAATGGCGAGATATTTACTATCTCGCCAGATTTATGGGAGCGTAATCAGCAACAACAGTCTCTGCTCTTACGTTATTTTGCTTTACCACTTAAAGAAGAAAATAATCGTCTTTGGTTAGGTGTTGATTCCCTTTCTAATCTTTCCGCCTGTGAAACTATTGCGTTTATAACCGGTAAACTTGTTGAGCCTGTTTTATTAGAAAGCACTCAACTTAAAGAACTATTACAACAACTTACCCCTAATCAACTTCAAGTGGAAGAGCAAGTTAAATATTACCAACATCAAGAACAGTCTCATCTTGAACAACAAGATGACGAGCCCGTCATTCGATTACTTAATCAAATTTTTGAATCCGCTTTACAAAACAATGCCTCAGATATTCATTTGGAGACTTTATCGGATCATTTCCAAGTGCGGTTTAGAATTGACGGTGTTTTACAAGTTCAGCCTCCACTTAGCAAAAATTTAGCGAATCGAATTATTTCTCGCCTAAAACTGCTCGCTAAATTAGATATCAGTGAAACCCGCCTTCCACAAGATGGACGATTTCAATTTAAAACTACGTTTTCCGATATTCTTGATTTCCGTCTATCAACGTTACCAACTCATTGGGGAGAGAAAGTTGTCCTGAGAGTACAGCAAAATACACCTGTAGAACTCAGCTTTTCTGAACTAGGCATGACTGAAAATCAACAAAAAGAATTTCAACGCGCGCTTAGCCAACCACAAGGATTAATTTTAGTAACCGGCCCAACAGGAAGTGGTAAAAGTATCTCACTTTATACTGCACTTCAGTGGCTAAACACGTCTGATAAACATATTATGACCGCTGAGGATCCCATTGAAATTGAGCTTGATGGCATTATTCAAAGCCAAATTAATCCACAAATAGGACTAGATTTTAGCCGTCTATTACGCGCTTTTTTACGTCAAGATCCCGACATCATTATGCTAGGTGAAATTCGCGATGAAGAAAGTGCAATGATTGCACTACGTGCCGCCCAAACGGGGCATTTGGTGCTTTCAACTTTACATACCAATGATGCAATATCTGCCATTTCTCGCTTACAACAACTCGGTATTCAACAACATGAAATTGAAAACAGTTTACTGCTCGTCATTGCACAGCGTCTTGTACGAAAAATCTGTCCAAGGTGCGGTGGAAATTTAATAAATTCTTGTGATTGCCATCAAGGTTATCGAGGTCGAATCGGCGTATATCAATTTCTACATTGGCAGCAGAATGGATATCAAACGGATTTTAAAAATTTACGTGAGAGTGGTTTAGAAAAAGTTAGCCAAGGTATAACGGATAAGAAAGAAATTGAACGTGTGTTAGGTAAAAACTCATGACTAAAAAACTTTTTTATTATCAAGGTAGTAACGCATTAAATCAGAAACAAAAAGGCTCAATTATTGCGGATACGAAACAACAAGCACACTTTCAATTAATAAGCCGCGGCCTTACTCACATCAGATTACAACAAAACTGGCAATTTGGGGCAAAGCCCAAAAATTCAGAAATCAGTGAATTACTCAATCAATTAGCGACATTGCTACAGTCCGCAATTCCGTTAAAAAACAGTCTGCAAATTTTGCAACAAAATTGTACTCAAATTATGCTCAATGAATGGCTTGAACGACTACTGCAATCCATTGAATCTGGTTTAGCATTCTCACAGGCGATTGAACAACAAGGGAAATATCTCACACAACAAGAAATTCAACTGATTCAAGTGGGAGAAATGACGGGCAAACTTTCCGTTGTTTGTAAAAAAATAGCCACGCATCGTAGCCAATCTTTAGCATTACAACGCAAATTACAGAAAATTATGTTATACCCATCAATGGTGTTGGGAATTTCTCTATTGTTGACATTCGCATTACTGCTTTTTATCGTGCCTCAATTTGCTGAAATGTATAGTGGCAATAATGCCGAATTACCAACAATAACCGCAATATTGCTCTTTATATCCAATTTTCTTAAGCAAAATATTGGCATTTTACTATTTTTCGCTTTTAGTTTTTTTCTATTTTATAACTTCTATCTAAAACGCCAGGCCTGGTTTTATCAACAGAAAAATCAACTTATTTCTATCACGCCTATTTTTGGCACAATTCAAAAGCTTTCACGTTTAGTGAACTTTAGTCAAAGTTTACAAATTATGTTGCAGGCTGGCGTACCGCTTAATCAAGCACTAGAGAGTTTTCTCCCTTGTACACAAACGTGGCAAACCAAGAAAACTCTTGTAAATGACATCGTATTAGATAAAGAAGTGCGGTCAATTTTACAATGGGTTTCTCAAGGCTATGCGTTTTCTAATAGTGTAAGTAGCGATCTGTTCCCGATGGAAGCACAACAAATGCTACAAATTGGCGAGCAAAGCGGAAAACTCGCTTTGATGCTAGAGCACATAGCGGATAATTACCAAGAAAAACTTAATCATCAAATTGACTTACTCTCGCAAATGCTAGAACCATTAATGATGGTGATCATCGGCAGTCTGATTGGGATTATTATGATGGGAATGTATTTACCTATCTTTAATATGGGCGCAGTGATTTAATGATTTACTTAGCCTCATTTTTATTCGGTGGGATTAGTGGCGTAGTTTTATGGTGCTATGTATCGGAGTTTATTACTTGTTTACAGAAAGATATTTACGATGCTTATATTGAATTGTTCCCAGAAAATGCCCCATTTTTTCAACCTGATGCTTCGACAATTCAACAGAAAAAGTGCGGTCATATTTTAGTTTACTTTTTTAGTGTCGGTTTTTTATTTCTCTTTTTGCATTTGATATTAAAAAATGAATCTCTCTTATTATGGGCTGGAGTAGTACTTCTTATGCTTTGGACAATGAGTTACCTTGATTGGCATTATCAACTTATTTCTCCAACGCTTTGCTTAGCATTATTTACTTTAGGCGTATTAGGGGCTTATTTCTATTTTTCCCCTATATCGTTAATCGAAAGCTTGCAAAGTTCAGCTGGTTTCTTCTTTGTTTTTGGGCTCATTTATGGAGGGGCAAAAGTTTATTATGGCAAGGAAGTTTTTGGTAAAGGTGATTGGTGGTTGTCATTAGGGGTAGGTAGCTTTATTCCATTGTCACATTTACTACACTTTTTACTCATAGCGTGCTTATTAGGAATCGTTTTTACATTGGTTTATCGACGCAAATCCCGATTCTTACCCTTTGCACCTTTTATGTGTATATCTGCTATATTTTTATTTATTATTAAAATTTATACTTAATTTACGCTATTTCTACTTGACAAGCATCGTTTTTTTTTTTGAATAATAAGGTTGTCCCTTTAAACTAGGATATATGATGAAAAAACAACGTTTATTTATATTTAGCCTGATATTAGGTGTATCAGCATGCTCTGATAAGGATGAAAGTTATTACTTGAATCATATTGATGAAGCACAAAGTAAAATGAAACAGTGTAAAGTAGATTTGGCAAAGGCGATGAAGTCAAAAGATGAAAGTGAATTTATGAAACTCACAGATAGTAAATCCGAATGTAGTATTGTAGATAAGGCTTTATCAAAACACCGTCAGAAGCAATGGGAAATAGAAATGCAAGCAAAAAAAGCAAAAGATGATGCAGAGCTTGCTAATATTAAAGCTGAGATTCAACAACTGTATGGTTCACAATCTTGGCAGGATTTTACAAAATCATTTATTAAATCAAAATGCGATCATTTTTCTTATGACAAGAAGTGTCAGGCAATGTTTGCATTATATGAAGAAAAAACGAAACTAGCGATTACTGAAATGCGTAAGAAGAGTTTAGATGAATTGCTAGCAGACAAAGAATTGTATTGTAAGCAGGATCAACGCCTATATTCTACGTGTGATGTATGGCAAACAGCCGTCGGCGAGCAAGCAAAGCAGGTATTTAGTCAATTAACCCTTGATAAACTTTATACCTTGAAGGATAAATACCCATCAGAAGGTTATCCTCCACGCCAGCCTAATAAAGCATGGAGTGAAGTATTCGATCAAAAGGAAAAAGAATTTGTTCAATTGCTTACTGAAAAGTATGATAACTTAAGGTCAATCTATAATATTTGTGTCGATCAGGTTAAACAAGAAAAAGATTGGCAAAAACAATTGAAAGTTATACAGGGGGTGCCTTGTAGCCAAGCGAAACAGGCACGTAGTAAATTAAATTTACCGTACGATGATTTTACCACCAAAATGGAACAATAGGAGACTTAGTCATGAGACTATTTATTGCATTAATTTTACCTTGGTTAGCATTTTTTACCATCAAACGCCCATTTGCGGGTATTATTTGTTTAATCTTACAATTAACACTTATTGGTTGGATTCCTGCGGCCATTTGGGCAGTTTACGCTTTATCTCAATATAAAACAGATAAGAAAATTGAAAAAGCACTTGCTCAAGCTAGTCAGCAGGAAAGATAAGGAATTAAAGGAGAAGTTTTATTTTTTTCTGAAATCTCTATAATCCCTGTGAATATAGATAATAACAATCCGCACGTAAAAGCGTGCGGTTTTTAGGTGTCCCTATAATGACCTATACTTCACAAACCCTTCAAGGGGGGGGCGAGAACTGACAACTGGCCTAATTATGTCCTTATTACTTTCTTAAAGAGGCCAACATGTTCTTTTGTTGATAAGTTATCTTGAACCATATCTTCTTTTTCCTGGTTTCTTATATAATCCTCTATCACTTTTGTATTTAATCCCACATTGCTTACAAAAAGTCCTTTCGCCCAGAAATATTTATTTCCATATACATATTTTAGGTGGGACTTCAAGAATATCAGAAATATTACCGCACTTTATTCATCCATATATCCTAAACTACGCAGTGCACGTTCATCGTCAGCCCAACCTGATTTTACTTTCACCCAAAGTTCAAGATGGACTTTGTTATCAAATAAACGTTCCATATCAGCGCGCGCTTCCATACCAATAGTTTTAATTTTTTGACCGCCCGCACCAATTACCATTTTTTTCTGACCTTCACGTTCAACGAGAATTAGTCCATTTATTTCATAAGTGCCACGTTCATTCACTTTGAACTGTTCGATTTCAACAGTAACAGAATAAGGCAATTCTTCCCCCGTAAAACGCATTAATTTTTCACGGATTATTTCCGATGCCATGAAACGTTGCGAACGGTCTGTGACATAATCTTCTGGAAAATGATGTATACCTTCGCGTAAAGATTGGCGTACAATTTTCTCTAATTCATGAACATTATTACCACGCTGTGCAGAAATTGGCACAATGTGAGCAAAGTTAAATTTACTGCTAAGTTCTGTAATAAACGGTAATAAATCATCTTTATTTTTGATGTTATCTACTTTGTTAATAGCTAACACAACGGGGGCTTTTGCATTGCGTAATTTGTTTAGCACCATCTCATCATCTGCATTCCAGTGTGTGCCATCTACGACAAAAATAATTAAATCAACATCGCCGATAGCACTACTTGCTGCTCGGTTCATTAAGCGGTTAATAGCACGTTTCTCTTCAATATGAAGTCCCGGCGTATCCACATAGATTTCTTGATATGCCCCTTCAGTTTTAATCCCAACAATACGGTGACGCGTGGTTTGTGCTTTACGCGATGTAATTGAAATTTTTTGCCCTAAAATTTTATTTAAGAGCGTTGATTTACCCACATTTGGGCGACCTACGATAGCAATAAAGCCGCAATAGGTTTTGTCGAATTGTTCGGTCATTTGATGTCCAGTTCTTTTAAAATTTGTTCTGCTGCCGCTTGTTCAGCTTTACGACGGCTAGATCCTTTTGCCACAAAAGTGCGGTCAATTTTATCCGCACTTTTCACTTTGCATTCAACAGTGAAAATTTGACAATGGGCTTCCCCTTGAATATTGACTACTTCATAAGTTGGCAATGGCAGATGTTTACCCTGTAAATATTCTTGTAAACGAGTTTTCGCATCTTTTTGGTTATCACCCGGTTTGATTTCAGCCAATAATTGTTGATACCAATTTCGAATTACTTGGGTTGTCACAGCCAATCCTTGATCCAAAGACATTGCGCCAATAATCGCTTCTACACAATCGGCAAGAATAGATTCGCGGCGAAAACCACCGCTCTTTAGCTCGCCAGAACCAAGAGACATATAATCTCCCAATTCAAATTGACGCGCTAAAATCGCTAAAGTGGGCTCTCTCACCAAAGTAGCTCGCATACGGCTCAGTTCACCTTCATTACAACGTGGAAACTGATGATAAAGCGCCTCAGCGATAGTAAAATTAAGAATAGAATCGCCTAGAAATTCTAGGCGTTCATTATGTTGAGTCGCCGCACTTCGATGCGTAAGTGCCTGCTTTAAAAGCGCAATATCATTAAAACGATAACCGATTTTACGCTCAAGTCGATCTAAATGATTCATCTTATTTTATTGCTGTAAAGAAACGATCAAAGCGGAAACCGGTTGGCCATTCATTCGCTTCTTTTTCTAAGCTCATCCAAATATAAGTGGCTTTACCCACAATATTTTTTTCAGGCACAAAGCCCCAGAAACGGCTATCATCGCTGTTATCTCGGTGATCCCCCATCACAAAATACTGCCCTTCTGGCACAAGCCATTCTGCAGTTTGCATACCTTCTTGTGGGAAAAACTCAGGACCTGAATAACGACGATATTCACTAATTAATACATTGTGTGTCACATCACCTTTTTCAGTCAATTCTAATTCATTAGGAAAGGCTGGATTTGTTGGATTCTGGGTATATTCAAACACCTTGGTTTCGCAATCAATTTCACAAGGTTTACCTTCTTTGCCATATACCACTTTTAACGTTTTTTGTTCCGCATCAAAAATGACGCGGTCTCCGCCCTTTCCAACAATACGTTTAATATAATCAACACCAGACATATTATCTTTTGAACTTAACGCAAGATTTTCTGCAAAAGCAGCTCGAGTTGCACCTAGACCCGTACGAATTAAAGCTTGTTCAGGTGCCTTGAATACAATGACATCCCCACGTTGAGGTTTATTTCCAGCAATAATTGTATTTTGGAAAATAGGATCTTTGATGCCATAAGTATATTTGTTTACGATTAAAAAATCGCCCACTCGTAGGGTTGACTCCATTGAGCCAGAAGGAATTTGAAATGGTTCGAATAAAAAAGAACGCACTAAGAATACGACAGAAAGTACTGGAAAAAGAGATGATAAAAATTCAGAAGCCTCAGAAACCGGTTCAATTTTTGCTTTTTCTTCATCTGTTAATGCCTGACCTGAACGCTGTTCAGCACGTGCGATTTTACGATTCCGTTTTGGCGTTACCACAAAATAATGGTAGCACCATAAGACCCCTGAAAGTACGGTCAAAATTAGCAGTACAATACTGAATGTGTTTGGTAATTGGAAATAATCCAATAATTTCCATACTCCAAAACCAACAGCTAGTAAAATTACAAAAAATAAATTTGACATAATTTCCCTTATTTATCTTTTCCTACATGTAAAATTGCTAAAAACGCTTCTTGTGGTACTTCTACATTACCTAAAGATTTCATACGTTTTTTACCTTCTTTCTGTTTCTGTAAGAGTTTTTTCTTACGGCTCACGTCTCCACCATAACATTTTGCTAATACGTTCTTACGTAATTGTTTTACCGTAGAACGAGCAATAATGTGGTTTCCAATTGCCGCTTGAATAGCAATATCAAATTGCTGACGAGGAATTAACTCACGCATTTTTTCAACCAATTCACGCCCACGATATTGTGAATTATCTTTATGAACGATTAAAGCCAACGCATCTACTCGTTCACTGTTAATCATAATATCCACGCGAACCATATCTGCAGTTTGGAAACGTTTGAAACCGTAATCTAATGAGGCATAACCACGGGATGTTGATTTTAAACGGTCAAAGAAGTCTAGAACAACTTCGCCCATTGGAATTTCATAAGTCAGAGCAATCTGATTACCGTGATATACCATATTGGTTTGCACGCCACGTTTTTCCACACAAAGTGTAATAACGTTACCTAAATATTCTTGCGGCACTAACATATTACATTCTGCAATCGGTTCACGGATTTCAGCAATATTATTAAGTGGAGGCAATTTCGATGGACTATCGACGTAAACCACATCACCATTTGTTAATTGCACTTCATAAATTACCGTTGGTGCAGTAGTGATAAGATCTAAATCATACTCACGTTCTAAACGCTCTTGAATGATTTCCATATGTAAAAGGCCAAGGAAACCACAACGGAAACCAAAACCAAGTGCGGTAGAATTTTCTGGCTCATAGAAAAGTGAGGCATCATTTAAACTTAATTTGCCGAGAGCATCGCGAAACGCTTCATAATCATCAGAACTTACGGGGAAAAGTCCAGCATAAACCTGAGGTTTTACTTTTTTAAAGCCTGGTAAAACTTCAGTTGCAGGATTATGTTGAAGCGTTAAAGTATCCCCAACTGGCGCACCTAAAATATCTTTAATCGCACAAACTACCCAACCAACTTCACCGCATTCTAAAACGGTAGTATCTTCTTGTTTTGGTGTAAAAATCCCTAAACGGTCTACATTGTAAGTTTGTCCAGTAGACATCACTTTAATTTTATCGCCTTTACGTAATACCCCATTTTTAATGCGAACTAAAGATACCACACCCAAATAGTTATCAAACCAAGAATCAATAATCAATGCTTGTAATGGCGCATTAGGATCACCTTCTGGTGCTGGAATTTTTGCAACGATTTCTTCTAATACATCTTCGATACCGACACCCGTTTTAGCAGAGCATCGAACCGCTTCCATCGCATCAATTCCCACGATATCTTCAATTTCTTCCGCTACGCGTTCAGGATCTGCTGCAGGTAAATCGATTTTGTTTAAAATCGGCACCACTTCTAAATCCATTTCGATTGCGGTATAACAGTTTGCTAAGGTTTGAGCTTCTACTCCTTGACCAGCATCGACTACCAACAACGCCCCTTCACAAGCAGCAAGAGAGCGAGACACTTCATAGGAAAAGTCCACGTGTCCCGGTGTATCGATAAAGTTTAATTGATAAGTTTCGCCATCTTTGGCTTTATAATTTAAAGTAACACTTTGTGCTTTGATGGTAATTCCACGCTCACGCTCAAGATCCATAGAATCTAGCACCTGCGCTTCCATTTCGCGATCCGAAAGGCCACCACAAGTTTGAATCAAACGGTCAGAAAGCGTTGATTTACCGTGGTCAATATGGGCAATAATAGAAAAGTTGCGAATATTCTTCATAAAAGATAGTTTTTCTCAAAAAAATCAATAAATTTAACCGGCGGATTGTACCTGAAAAGCATAGAAATCGCTAGGGATGAAAGGGAAAAGTGCGGTCAAATTTTAGATAAAACAAAACCCCGAATGACTTCAGGGTTTCTTTTTTCATTCAATCTGAAATTATAGGCTTTCAGTGAAAGTACGAGTGATAACGTCGCGTTGTTGTTCTGGAGTTAAAGAGTTGAAACGTACTGCGTAACCAGAAACACGGATAGTTAATTGTGGATATTTATCTGGGTTGTTTACCGCATCTTCTAAAGTTTCACGACGTAATACATTTACGTTTAAGTGTTGGCCACCTTCAACTTTAACAGTTGGCGCTACGTTTACTGGTAATTCACGGTATTCGATTTGACCTAATTCGCTAACAGCAACAACTTGGTCTTCAGCGAATTCACCTTTTGCACATAAGCAACGTGCTTCATTTTTTTCGCTGTCTAATAACCAGAATGAATTAAGCAAATTGTCATTTGCCGCTTGAGTAATTTGAATACCTTTAATCATAATAGCCTCCTAATTGGCATTGAATAATCATAAAAACTGTACAAATTTTATCAAATAATTTGAAGGTTTCAAATTATTTTAGATTTTTTTGATAAAGAACAGGTTATCTTTTTAGGATAATTTTAAAAACTTGATCTAAATTAAGTTTTGGTCATTTCTATAGCGGTTTATTTAAAATTATTTAACATTAATTTAACTTTTAAGCTTTTTATTGCCTTAATTTTTTTGTTTATAATAAGAACAAACTTATTAATAGGATCACAATAATGAAAACCTGGACAGATGTTATCGGAAAAGAAAAAGAACAACCTTACTTTCAACATGCGCTACAACAGGTTCATCTTGCAAGAGCAAGCGGGAAAACGATTTATCCACCACAAGAAGATGTATTTAATGCATTCAAATATACCGCTTTTGAAGATGTAAAAGTGGTGATTCTAGGTCAGGATCCCTATCATGGTCCAAACCAAGCTCATGGATTGGCTTTTTCTGTAAAACCTGAAGTAGCCATCCCCCCCTCCCTATTAAATATGTATAAAGAACTCACACAAGATATTTCTGGATTTCAAATGCCATCACATGGTTATTTAGTCAAATGGGCAGAACAAGGAGTATTGTTGCTCAACACTGTGCTTACCGTGGAGCGTGGTATGGCTCATTCACATGCTAATTTCGGTTGGGAGACATTCACCGATCGTGTTATTGCTGCGCTTAATGAACATCGTGAAAAACTCGTATTTTTACTTTGGGGTAGTCACGCACAAAAAAAAGGGCAAATTATTGACCGCACTCGTCACCTTGTTTTAACGGCTCCGCATCCTTCCCCATTGTCAGCACATCGAGGTTTCTTTGGCTGTCATCATTTTTCTAAAACGAATACATATTTAGAAGAAAATGGGATAAATCCCATTGATTGGCAGATTTAATATGATAATCGCCATTATAAAGTGTGATTTTCTTGTTCTTCTTTGAATGCCAAATATTCTTCTAATAGATCTATCGCATCTTGGCATTTTTGATGGCGTTGCTTATAACGTTCTGCGAGCTGTGTATGGCGAATCGCATCATCAGGAAGGGGAGATGTTCGTGCTAAATCACATTGTTCCTGGTAAAGTTTATTTAGTTTTTCTAATGCCTCATAATATTTTTCTAGACGTTCTCTTGGCGGTAACCTGTGAATGTTATGTTGTGGACTTTTAACGGGCGCGAATGTAGCTGAGGAGGATTGAGTATTTAACGTATTTTTTTTGCGTGCTAATGCTTCTGAAAGCACCGTACACTGAGCTACTAAACGTTCTGCTAGATAGGCATAGTGAGTGGGAATGTCCGATTCTAACATTTTAATCTTATCAAGCGTTTGGTTTAGCTCAGTTAGATAAAAACCGACAGTTTGCCCGTACTCACTAAATAAAGAGCGGTCAAATTTAGCAAAGATTTTTTCTTCACGTTGAGGTAAATAATCCTGATAAAGATGTTGAACTTTTTGTTCCAGACGTTGAATAAGTAATTGAATCGTCATAAAAATCCCCCAGAGGGGGATTATAATCGCTAAAGATACATGGCTGCAATCCAGCCAAACACTAATAATGGAATATTATAGTGAATAAAGGTTGGAACAACGGAATCCCAAATATGATCGTGTTTGCCATCCATATTTAATCCTGATGTTGGACCCAATGTTGAATCAGATGCGGGGGAGCCTGCATCTCCTAAGGCGGCAGCAACACCTACAATGGCTACAGTGGCTAATGGAGAAAAACCGAAAGATAAACAAAGTGGCACATAAATAGAAGTAATAATCGGTACTGTAGAGAATGACGACCCAATTCCCATGGTAATTAATAACCCGACTAGTAACATTAGAAACGCCGCTAACCCTTTGCTCTGTACCGCACCATTACTTAAACCTTGAACCAAATCCGTGACGCCTGTTGTTGCATTAATGACATTCGCAAAACCAGATGCGGCAATCATCACAAAGCCGATCATCGCCATTAGATGTAATCCTTTTTGAAAAATATCATTACTTTCTTTAAGTTTAAAAATACCAAATACAGCAAAAATAATTAATCCGACTAGCCCACCAATAATAGTTGAACTTGTCATTAATTGCGTGGTAAATGTGGCTATAATCGCAATGACACTGGCAATAATTTGTTTTGATTTAATGTTTGCAATGTGAGCTTCAATTTCTTTTGTAGTGGGTTCTTCAGTAGTAACATCATATTCACGTGGCTTGCGATAACTAATAAATACAGCAATAAACAGGCCTAAAATCATACCGCTTACAGGCAAGAGCATCGCAAGAGAAACTTGTGCAACATCAGTATGTAATCCGAGAGCTTCACCCGCTTGATTAATATTTTTTACCAAAATACTTTCAATAAAAATTTTACCGAAACCAACGGGAAGTAACATATAAGTAGCGGTTAACCCAAAGGTGAGTACACAAGCGATAGCACGGCGATCGATTTTTAAACGATTAAAAATAGAAAGTAGTGGCGGCACAACAATAGGAATAAAGGCAATATGTACGGGAAGAAGATTTTGCGATGAAATGGCAAATAAGGCGAGTACCCCAAAAATAAAATATTTAAACCATACTAAGTTGCTAGAAGTAGGCGTTTTATTCATTTTGGTAATAATTTTATAAGCAATTAAATCAGTAATACCTGATTTAGAAATCGCAATAGCAAACGCACCAAGCATCGCATAATTCATCGCCACCTCTGCACCGCCACCTAAGCCACCAGTGAAGGTTTCAATAGTTTTACTTAAACTTAGATCACCGCAAAGCCCAGCTGTGAGAGAGGAAATCACAAGAGCAATAATTACATTAATACGCAGTAAGCTAAGAGTGAGCAAAACAATGATCGAAATAACAACAGGATTTGATAACATTTTGTTTTTCCTTATAAATTAAATAGTGAATACTGTACTGTAAAAATTTGATGTATTGAATAAATAATGATGTTGCATAGTATAATCTCCTTTTATCGTCATAAAATAAAACCCCTCGAAAGTTGCCTTCCGAGGGGTAACATTTAGATTATCCTGTCAGCTCGGAAGAAATCTTCCAAGCACACCAAAAACCTGAAAGATTATTCAGTTAAAATGGTGATGATGGTGACGACGGATAATAAACATATTAAATCTCCAAATAGATACTAGTCGCCAAGTTACTGGAAAAATAAGGAGAATGCAACAAGTTTTTATATTTTTTATAGAATAGCTATGTGAGGTTATGATTCGTTAGTTACAACCGACAGAGCAGGTTTATCAGTTGGATTGATTATTTAATCAACTAAATAGTGTTGAAAGGGATAAATTAATTTCGTTAATTAAACAAATAATCGAATGGAAAAATAGCGGAAAAAACTACCGCACTTTTAGTGGCTGAGGTAATGCATTATCATGATCTGAAAAGATAAACTACACACGTATTTAATTTAAATTTCTTTTAATCATTCAATATGCTATCCTTTTATAATCAATAATTATTCTCATTATAATGATGTTTAAACGGCAATATTGGATTTTTCTGCTTATTTTGCTTTCGGTTATTTCACTTTTTCTTGGGGTAAGTTCCGTCACTATGAGGGGCTTATTCAATTTGGAAGATAGTCAATGGCAAATATTTCTAGATAGTCGAGTGCCTCGTTTAGTGAGTATTTTGATTGCTGGTGCTTCTTTAAGTATTTGTGGGTTGGTCATGCAGCAATTAAGCAGAAACCGCTTCGTTTCTCCCACAACTGCAGGCACAATGGATAGTGCGCGTCTTGGCATTTTATTGGCCATTCTCTTTTTTCCAGGTGCATCAATGCTTTTAAAAACAGCTATTGCTGTGCTTGTTTCTTTTATTGGATCGCTATTATTTATGAGCATTCTTTCCCGTTTAAAGTTTAAAGATACTATTTTTGTGCCATTGGTGGGAATGATGTTTGGTAATGTGATCAGTTCAATTACCGCATTTATTGCATATCAACAAGATTTATTGCAAAACCTTTCTGGTTGGCTTCAAGGGGATTTTTCATTAGTGATGAGCGGGCGCTATGAATTGCTTTATTTTAGCCTGCCGATGCTGATTATTTCTTATTTATTTGCACAGCGTTTTTCGATTGTAGGGATGGGAAAAGATTTCGCTACTAATCTTGGGCTAAATTATAACCAAGTGCTTTATATAGGTTTGCTTATTGTATCGACAGTTTCATCGATTATTATTGTTTCTGTTGGGGTAATTCCTTTTCTGGGTCTTATCGTTCCAAATTTAGTGACTCTATATTTAGGTGATAATCTCAAAAAAATTCTTTCTCACACTGCGCTTTTAGGTGCCGTTTTTGTATTGTTTTGCGATATTTTGGGGCGTTGTTTGATTTATCCTTATGAAATTTCTATTAATGCAGTAGTTGGTGTGATGGGGAGTGGTATTTTCTTGTATTTTTTATTGAAAAGGTACCGTTATGCGTAAATCATCCTTACTTCGTATTGCGATTTTAGGCATATTAGCACTTGTCAGTATTGCATTATTTCTTGGGTATCATTTACCAAATCGTTGGCAATATGCTTTAAATAATCGGGCATTAACGATATCCGCGATTGTGATAACCGGCATTGCTATTGCCCTTGCGACGATGCTATTTCAAACAGTGGTGAATAATCGTATTCTCACACCAAGTATTTTAGGGCTAGATTCATTGTATTTACTGATTCAAACTGGAATTTTATTTTTATTTGGTTCAAAGACATTGTTGTCTATCAATCCTTTTGTCCTATTTCTTATGAGTACAGGTGTAATGATTGGTTTTATGCTTGTGCTTTATCATTTCTTATTTAAAAGAGAATCACAAAATATTTTCTTTTTATTGCTCGTTGGTATTGTTTTTGGCACTTTTTTCGGTAGCTTAACCACCTTTATGGAGGTGTTGATTGATCCAAATGAGTTTCAAATTTCGCAAGATTTTGGTTTTGCGAGTTTTAATCGGATTAATACTAAGATTCTTTGGCTGGCGTTAGCGATGTTAGTGGCGGTGATTTTATATAGCCTACGTTACTGGAAGTATCTTGATGTATTGGCATTAGGGCGAGAACAGGCACTGAATCTGGGTGTAGATTATCAACATATGGTTAAAAAATTGTTGATTATTGTAGCTATTTTAACATCTGTCTCGACCGCTCTTGTCGGCCCCTTAGTGTTTTTAGGGCTTCTTGTGATGAATATTACCTTTGAATTCATGCAGAATTATCGCCATAAACTCTTGATTCCTGCCGCGATGTTACTTGCTGTATTTACGTTAGTTTGTGGGCAATTTTTATTGACACAAGTCTTTACATTCAGCACACCGCTAAGCGTTATCATTAATTTTGTAGGCGGATTATATTTTCTTTCTTTGTTATTAAGAGCAAATAAAAAATGGCAATAGAAATTAAGCATATTTGTAAATCTTATGGCGAAAAAAAAGTAGTGGATGATGTTTCACTCATGATCCCAACAGGAAAAATCACTTCATTTATTGGGCCAAATGGGGCGGGGAAAAGTACCGTACTGGGTATTATCAGCCGTTTATTAACAGCTGATAGTGGCGAAGTCTATTTGAATCATTTGCCATTAAAAGAACAAAAAAACAGTGATATTGCGCGCAAAATGGCGATATTAAAACAATCGAATCACGTTAATCTACGAATTACGGTGGAAGAATTAGTGGCGTTTGGTCGTTTTCCTTACTCGAAAGGAAACCTAACAGAAATTGACCGCACTTTTATTGATAATGCCATTAAATATATGAACTTAGATGATATTCGTGAGCAATATATTGAAAACCTGAGTGGAGGGCAACGACAACGGGCTTATATTGCCATGACACTAGCACAAGATACTGATTATATTTTGCTTGATGAACCACTGAATAATTTAGATATGAAACATTCGGTACAAATTATGCAAGTATTGAGAAAGCTTGTGACGGAACTGAACAAAACAGTGGTCATTGTGATTCATGATATTAATTTCGCCTCTTGCTATTCTGATTATATGGTTGCGATGAAGCGAGGGAAGCTGGTCGCTCAAGGCTCAGTAGATGAGATAATGCAATCAGAGGTGTTGCTGAATATTTATGATATGGAAATTCCAATTCAAGAAATTAACCAACAAAAAATTGCCGTGTATTTTAAATAGGAGATCCCTTATGAAAACATTAAAAAAATTAACCGCACTTAGCTTTGTTTTGTTTGCTTCTACGATGGCAAATGCACAGGATATTATTGTTAAAAATGCAGCAGGAGAGCAAACCGTGCCGCAAAATCCACAAAAAGTAGTTGTGTTAGATTTTGGTGTAGCTGATACCCTACGAGCATTAGGAGAAACTGATAAAATAGTGGGCTTCCCTAAAGCAGGACATATTCCAACTTATTTAGATGAGTTTAAACAAGATAAATTTAAAGATGTTGGTTCATTACCTGAGCCAGCATTTGAGTCGATTAATGAACTGAATCCTGATCTGATTATTGCCGCACCGCGTCAACAAAAATTATTGGATAAATTGAAAGAAATTGCGCCCGTGTTCTATGTGGAAAATGATTACTCGAATTACTATCCAAGCTTCCAAGAAAATGTTACTGCATTAGGTAAAATCTTTAATAAAGAAGCACTAGCAAAAGCAAAATTAGATTCATTAGATGCTAAAGTGTCACAAGTCTCGAATGAGACAAAAGGAAAGACTGCCTTACTTGTGTTAGTGAATGAAAGTAAAATTAGTACCTTTGGTGATAATTCACGTTATAGTATGGTCTTCCAGAAATTTGGTTTTAAACCTGCTGATCCCAATATTAAATCATCGACACATGGTATGAGTGTTGGATTTGAATATCTTTTAGAAAAAAATCCAGATTATTTGCTTGTGGTAGATCGTACAGCGGCGGTGACAGATAAAGTCAATAATGCCCAAAAGGTATTAGATAATGCTATTGTTCAACAGACTAATGCTTATAAAAATAAGCACATCATATATTTAGATGCGGCGAATTGGTATTTGGCGTTTGGCGGACTAGAATCAATGGAAGTGATTGCCGCAGAACTTGAGAAAGCTATAAAATAATTTTGACTATATCATCGGCCGTAGTAATACGGTCGATATTTTAATAATGAAACGAATCTTCTTAACTCTTTTGATATGTATTGGTGCGTTTTTGAGTATTTTTTATACGCCCATGATTCTTGCGACTCCTGATTTTATCATTCCTAAAATTAACGAAAATATGAATACACTTTATAAGATTCATCAAAGAGACCTTCTTTTTGAAAGTAAGCCATATCGTTTATTTATTGCTGAACCTAAGGCTAACAATAAACCATTATCAGTGCTTTATATGCTTGATGGTAATGCACAATTTCCCATTGCGGTTAATATGGTGGATCCTACTCAAGAGTTACCGCTTATTGTCGGAATTGGTTATGTGTCAGAGAATGCCTATGCCATAGCGGAACGTCAACGGGATTATACTTTTCCTGTGAATGGGGAGGATTTTAAAAATGGTGGAGGGGCTTCAGATTTTCTGCGTTTTATCCAAACCCAAGTTAAACCAGAAATTGAACAGCAATACCATATTAATCCAGAGAAACAGTTTTTCTTCGGGCATTCATTTGGTGGCCTATTCGGATTATATGTATTATTTCACCAACCTGATTTATTTCAATATTACACATTAGCAAGTCCATCACTTTGGTGGGGGAATGGTTCATTTTTACCACAAACAATGCCTTGGATTAAGTCAAGTCCTAAGCATATATTGATCACTTTAGGTGAGTATGAAGAATATCCTGAGCGAGATCCCAAGCTTACATCAGAACAACTTCAACGTATTGAACAACGTAAGAAAATGCGACCGTTTAATGCGCTAAAATTGGCAGAGAAATTAGTACAGCAAGGTTATCCTGTGATATTTCGATGGATTTCTCATAAAAATCATGGGGATTCAATTGAGGATGCAATAAAACAAATGATGGAAGATTTACAATCAAAATAGGAAGAAGAAATTAACCGCACTTTAAAAAGTGCGGTTAATTCTTTGAGTATTTAGTGTGTTATTAAATACTAACGATTCGCCAGTTCAAAAATCATTGCCTCAGCTTGGCAACTAAAAGTGAAAGAGGCATTTAATTGAACGCCGTTTTCAACTGCCACGATTTCGCTTTTAATTTCGCAAGGATCACTTTCTGTATCGCGAGCTTTCTTTGTTAATCGTTCCAGAGCTGCATTGGCATCAGCTTCAGTACTATAAAATTGATGTACTTCTACAGTGCAGTCAGAACCATCAATAATTGTGCCCACATCAACGCAGCTACAGGTTAAGGATTCTTCTGCTTTACATTTTACGGTCATTTTCTTTTCCTTATATGAATTTTCGTATATTTTATCATTTTTCTCATGAATGACAAAAATTGAACAAAATAGCCCATTAAATGCAAAAAGTTCCCGATAACTGGTCGGAACTCTAATAAAAACAAGGAAATGGATTTGCACTCAATAGATTCGGGTTTTAGAATCGCCCAGATTTTTATTTATAACAAAGGTTTCCAAATGAAAAAATTTAATCAATCTGTCTTAGCAACCGCAATGTTATTCGCTGCTGGTGGGGTAAATGCTGCAGCATTCCAATTGGCTGAAGTATCGACTTCAGGTCTTGGTCGTGCATATGCGGGTGAAGCGGCGATTGCGGATAATGCCTCTGTCGTGGCAACTAACCCAGCGTTGATGAGTTTATTTAAAACGAATCAATTTTCTGTGGGTGGCGTTTATGTTGATTCTAAGATTAATATGAGTGGTAATACCGATATTACTGCGTTAGGTAGAAATGTGGGCGCTCGTTTACCAAGCACTTCAACTAATCTTCATCAAAAAAATGTAGTTCCAGGTTCTCTTGTGCCAAATATGTATTTCGTCGCACCTATTAACGACAAATTTGCTCTTGGTGGTGGAATGAATGTGAACTTTGGTTTAAAGAGTGAATACGATAACAAATACAATGGCGGTGTGTTTGGTGGAACAACAGATCTAACCGCGTTAAATTTAAACCTAAGTGGATCTTATCGTGTTACTGAGGGATTTAGTGCTGGTTTAGGCTTGAATGCGATTTATGCTCAAGCAAAAATTGAGCGTAGAGCTGGTGTACTTGCGAATTTTATGCCAGTAAAAGAGGATGCTATTTTAACCCAATTACAAGATAAAGCTGCTTGGGCTTTTGCTTGGAATGCTGGTGTAATGTATCAATTTAATGAAAATCACCGAATTGGTTTAGCTTACCATTCTAAAGTAGATGTTGACTTTACAGATCATACAGCAACTAGTTTACAAGCTCATCGTATTGGCCAAGAAGGTGGTTTAAAGCTTAATTTGCCTGATTACTTAGAGTTTTCAGGATTCCACCAATTAACTGAAAAATTTGCAATGCACTATAGTTATAAATATTCTCATTGGAGTCGTTTGAAAAACTTATATGCAAGCTATCATTCTGATGGAAGAGAAGCGTTCCATAAGAAAATGTATTATAGAAATAGCTCACGTATTGCATTAGGTGGAACTTATAACGTAGATGATAAATTAACTTTACGTGCAGGTATTGCTTATGATCAAGCTGCAGCAACTGAACATGCTAGTGCGGCAATTCCTGATACAGATCGTACTTGGTATAGTGTGGGTGCTACATATAAATTTACTCCTAATCTTTCAGTTGATTTAGGCTATGCTTATTTGAAAGGTAAAAAAGTTCATTTCAAAGAAGAGCAAGTTATTCGAAATGGAGCAGTAGTAGTTACTGGAAACTATACATCTAAAGCTAGTGCAAATCTTTACGGTTTGAATTTAAATTATAGTTTCTAATCCGTTAAAAAATTTAGCATAATAAAGCACACTTCCGCACGAAGTGTGCTTTTCTTTTTATAAAACAAGGCGAAAAATGACCTCACTTTATTACACTTATTATCCTTCACCCGTCGGGCGGCTTTTGATTTTATCTGACGGTGAGAGCATTACGCATATTGATTTTGAAAAAGAGCAATATGCGCCTAATCCAAAATGGCATAAGCAAGATGAATTGCCTATTTTTCAAAAAGTGCGGTTGGCTTTTGGACGATATTTTAATGGGGAAGTTGAGCGTTTTTCAGACATACCCTTAAAGCCAGAAGGAACAGTATTTCAACAAGCAATTTGGAAAGCTTTGCGAGAAATTGCTTATGGCGAACTTTCAACTTATGGAGATCTGGCGTTACGGATTAATAATCCTAAAGCTGTTCGTGCCGTGGGAGGCGCGGTAGGGAGTAATCCGATTAGTATTATTATTCCTTGTCACCGTATTTTAGGTAAAGATCGTACTTTAACTGGTTTTGGCGGTGGCTTAGAGGCAAAACGTTTTTTATTACAGTTAGAAAAAATTCCTTATATTGATAAAGGCACTGAAAATACTAAACCTCGCTTTTTTAAGAAATATCACGAATGATTCCACAAAACCTTGAACAATTGCTTTCCCAAGCACAATCAATTGCAGGCTTAACTTTTGGGGAGTTAGCTGATGAACTGCATATTCCTGTCCCACCAGATTTAAAACGAGATAAAGGCTGGGTAGGGATGTTATTAGAGCGAGCTTTGGGCGCAACGGCAGGAAGTAAAGCTGAACAGGATTTTTCTCATTTAGGTGTTGAACTTAAAACATTGCCGATTAATGCGGAGGGTTATCCTCTTGAAACGACCTTTGTGAGTCTTGCCCCATTAGTACAAAATTCAGGAGTTAAATGGGAAAATTCCCACGTTCGTCATAAACTCTCTTGTGTACTTTGGATGCCTATTGAAGGCAGCCGTCATATTCCATTACGTGAACGCCATATCGGCGCGCCAATTTTATGGAAGCCAACCGCTGACCAAGAACGTCAATTAAAACAAGATTGGGAAGAATTGATGGATTTAATTGTACTTGGCAAATTGGAGCAAATAACGGCTCGAATTGGTGAAGTGATGCAACTTCGTCCGAAGGGGGCAAATAGTCGGTCGATAACAAAAGGAATTGGGCGAAATGGTGAAGTGATAGAAACTTTACCTTTAGGATTTTATTTAAGAAAAGCATTCACAGCGGGTATTTTAAATGATTTTTTATTAAATCATTAGGCTTATTAAAGTCGCCTAAATGCCAAAATTAACTAGCATTCTACTGTGCTTTATGATATAAATCGCACCGCTGTTTTTGCCTTTCAAAAGCAGCTTTTTAATTACTAACAACACACACATATCAACAAGGCTTAATCGGGGTGCCAAACGGTCGATTAGCTGATATGTGGAGGCTCAACCC
>OGJT01000233.1_pt1 | contig 34173 bp, 29 predicted proteins | sample 1572331 | NCBI WGS metagenome assembly OGJT01 (sample SAMEA2582094, study PRJEB24529) | metagenome | biome: Human gut stool | place: China | collected 2011
AGGCAAACTCGCTACCAAACCCGTTGTTTTCTCCTGCTTGTGGGTAGGCAATATGATATCCTTTCGTGGGCTCATATTCGGATAATCGGCAGCCGGGATAACTCGAAGTACCAGTCTCTGAGATAAGAATCCACGTGTTGTTTCCTTTATTTGGAATCCGAAACAGACAGGGAAAAGTATATCCTACGCCATATTTCGACTTGTCAGTAAGGCGTGCATCGGGGACAAACTCCTCCTCATAACTCGGTTTAGTGCGTTGCCATCCCGACATAGGTTGTATTTGTGGCGTCATAAAAGTACGCGTTTCGTCTGGGAAATTGAAACTACTCGTCTCGCCATATATAACTGCACATCTTGGGTTTCCGTCCTTTACAGGCAACAAAGTATAGCGATAAGCCACATCATTATTAGCAATATAAAATGTAATCTGCAACGGATAACCTTTATCATTGACTAATTTCAGTGTCAACATTGTGGCCTTTTGGTCTACATGTGCACGCTTTGTGCGCGTCATATCATATACAGTTTGCACCGCCTTTTCAGTGGCTTCAACAATCTTCATGCCTTGTGTGAAGTCGCCATAATCGGCTTTCAGTCCCAACTTTGAAGGCTTTATCACCTCCAATCCATCATAGTTCAGTGTATAAGTTGGCTGCCCACCATCGTCTCTCACCGTGAGATGGAGTCGTTTATCAGGCGAAAAGGCCGTGTGTTCTGCTGCATAAACAAAGGTAGTGAGGCTCAAAGCCCATAGCGACAAAAGGAGTTTCTTCATGTGATAGTAATAAAATTGTTTCGGTGATACAAAGATAAAACAAAATTTAAGAACGGCAAATGGTTTGCAAAGAAAAACCTTTCACAGGAAGACAAAAAGCAAAATGAGACCTCAAACATCTCGTTTTGTCGGCGGAAATAACAGAAAAAGATTGCTGATTTGTGTAAAAACAAACTACCATTTTTAACACTTTACAATGACATCAAATAGAGATAGAATTACAAGAAAACAGGAATCCTTCCACCCTTTTAATGACAAAGCAAGACGATTTGAATCACCTTACATCCTAAAATGGCCCACTTTGCATCACTATTTGCTTCAAATCACACGCTAAAATGCACCAAACAGAGATGCAAATTGGTGCGTTTTGCGTCATTTTTTATTGTTATTTCAGGATACATTTCGCCACATTTCATCTAACTATTTGATAATCATTGCACTGCAAAACGCATAAAACAACAACCATTTTCAGCAGCAATACACTTCAAAACAGGCAGCCTTAATTTTATGAAACCTATTGTAAAAATAAATCAAAACCTTTAACACATCTCGCGTTCCCATATAAAACGTGTTCTCAAAGTGGTTGAACCAAGAACATAATGCTTTGATTGCTAACAGCCAATGCACCCTAATAGGCTAAAAAAGAAAAAGCCCCGACGACACGTCGAGGTTTGTTTCTTCATAACATGTTGGTTTGATTTGTTTCTAAATAGTTTTTTGTTTTTTGAAAATCAGTGTGATATCCACTATCATCTAAGCGCAAAATTAAGTAAAACTTTCATTGATTCGCAATTAAAACAAGCAAAAAAGGCAAATACTTACGTAAACGTTTGCAAGGGATAACAGGCCAATTCGCTGTGTAAATATAGGCTACAAGAGAATTATTATGCCTCATGTCGCCAAGTGAAACAAGGCTTTTTCGGTGATTCATAAAAAAAGAATACGAGCTGATATACGCCTATTTTAAAAACAAAAAGACTTACTTTTGGCTGTTATTTTCTTGTGTTTATCCTATGAACTATCACGTTTATTTATTAAATTTGCACCATACTATATTTATAAAACCATTTAATGAAAGAATTTGTAATCTCTGAAGTCAAGGCCGAAACAGCCATTTTGGTGGGTTTAATCACCAATAACCAGTCGGAAGCCAAGACAAAAGAATACTTAGATGAACTTGAATTTCTTGCCGATACGGCTGGAGCTGTGACGGTGAAACGCTTTACTCAGAAGGCCAACGGACCGAGTTCGGTGACTTATGTGGGTAAAGGTAAGTTGGAAGAAATCAGAGAATACATCGAAATGTGTGCCGAAAATGAGGACCCAATCGGTATGGTTATCTTTGATGATGAGTTATCTGCCAAGCAGATTCGCAACATAGAGAACGAACTAAAGGTAAAGATTCTCGACCGAACATCCTTGATTCTTGACATATTTGCTATGCGAGCACAGACTGCCAACGCTAAAACGCAGGTGGAACTTGCCCAACATCGTTATATGCTTCCACGCTTGCAACGCCTTTGGACGCACTTAGAGAGGCAGGGAGGTGGCTCTGGTTCGGGCGGAGGTAAAGGCTCTGTAGGACTTAGAGGACCTGGAGAGACGCAGTTGGAAATGGACCGTCGTATCATTCTTCAACGCATAACGTTACTTAAACAGCGTTTAGAGGAGATTGATAAGCAAAAGAATACGCAGCGAAAGAACCGCGGTCGGATGATTAGAGTGGCGCTTGTGGGCTATACAAATGTCGGCAAGAGCACGATAATGAACCTGTTGTCAAAGAGTGAAGTGTTTGCCGAGAACAAACTATTTGCCACCCTTGACACCACGGTTAGAAAGGTTGTCATCGACAATCTGCCTTTCTTGCTGGCTGATACCGTAGGCTTTATTCGCAAACTCCCTACAGATCTCGTCGACTCCTTTAAGAGTACACTCGACGAAGTGCGTGAAGCCGACTTATTGTTGCATGTGGTTGACATCTCACATCCAGACTTTGAAGAGCAGATTCAGGTAGTAGAGAAGACGCTCTCTGACTTGGGTTGCAGTGAAAAACCATCGATGATTATCTTCAATAAGATTGATAATTACCACTGGATAGAGAAAGATGAGGACGACCTTACGCCCGAAATGCGTGAGAATATCGCCTTAGAGGACTTGGAAAAAACGTGGATGGCGAGGCTGAATGATAACTGTTTGTTTATTAGTGCGAAAGCAAAGATTAACATAGATGAATTCCGTCGCATGCTATATACAAAGGTTCGAGAGCTTCATGTGCAAAAGTATCCTTACAATGACTTCTTATATCCCGAGGTGGAATAAATCTCTTTACCTCGGCATTCATAAATAAGAACGAAGATTTATGTATCATAAATAAACACCATGCGACAGCTTTCAGATGAAGAAATAAGGATTCTTGAAGACCGAAATTGCTGGGCTGAGGACTGGACCAACGTGCATGTGTCTGATGATTTCAAACCAAACTACATGCATCGTGTCATGCTTTACGGCGAGGTTTCTATTGGTGACTTCGATAAAAACATTGAAGTGAGCCGTGGATTCATGAAACATTCGGGCATCAACAATGCGACATTGCGCAACGTAACGATTGGAGACAACTGCCTCATTGAGAACATTGGCGGCTTCATTAATAATTATACGATTGGTGACGACTGTTATATCAGCAACGTAAATGCAATGGAAACCACCGACGGAGCTACCTATGGAGAAGGTAATTTGATTTCAGTGCTCAACGAAGTTGGTGATGGTAACGTCATTCTTTTTAGCGAATTGAACAGTCAGTTTGCGGCTTTCATGGCAAAACACTTTTGTGATAAGTCACTGAAAGATGCCATTCGACGCCTCATCAACGAAGAGATTGCACGCAAAAGACATGAGCAAGCCTACATCGGAAACAATGTAAAGATAGTCAATACCAAAGAGATTACAAATACAATCGTCTATGATGATTGCGAAATCAATGGTGCTTCACGACTCAGTGACTGTACAATTCTAAGCTCACCGGTATCAAATGTGTACATCGGTACGGGCGTAATATGCGAAAATTCGATAGTTAGTGAGGGCTCAAGTATCATTAACAGCGTTAAGATTCAAGATTGTTTTATTGGTGAGGCCTGTCAAATCAGCAATGGTTTTACGGCATCTTCAAGTGTATTCTTTGCCAATTCATACATGAGTAATGGGGAAGCTTGCGCCGCGTTTTGTGGCCCTTTTACGGCCAGTCACCATAAAAGTAGTCTACTAATTGGAGGCCAATTCTCGTTCTATAACGCTGGAAGTGCGACGAATTTCAGTAACCATGCCTACAAGATGGGACCCATTCATCACGGTGTTTTGGAGCGAGGCACGAAGACAGCAAGCGGTGCTTACATACTTATGCCGGCTCATATTGGGACGTTTTCTGTATGCTTTGGCAAGCTAATGTATCATCCGGACACCCGCTATTTACCATTCTCTTATCTCATCGCTTATGGCGATACGATGTATCTTTCGCCTGGAAGGAATATCACAACCGTAGGACTTTACCGCGACATTAGAAAGTGGCCAAAACGCGATGTGCGTCCAGTGGGCAGCCAAAAGAGTATTGTTAACTTCGATTGGTTATCCCCTTTCTCGGTTGGAGAGATAGTAGAAGGGAAGCAAATCCTTGAGAAACTACGCGATGCTTGTGGCGAAAATGTAGCTACTTACACCTATCATAATTATGTTATCAATGCAAGTTCGCTCAACAAGGGCATCAAATATTACGATATTGCCTTAAGAATTTACATGGGAGCCGTATTGAAACGCGTGATAAAGAAATGGGGAAAAGTAGATCTTCCAACAACAACCATCGGGCAAGGGAAATGGAATGACCTCAGCGGATTACTGCTTCCAGAAAGTGAAGAGATGCGTTTGCTGAGCGATATCAAGCGAGGTGAGCTTGAAACTATTCAAGAAGTAACAGACCGTTTCAAAGAGATTAATCGCAATTATCGCGAATATCAATGGGCATGGACTTATCAATTGATTCTCGACTACTATCACCTTACAGAGATTACTGATGCAGATGTTGAGCGAATTCATAAGGATTATGTACATGCCCGACGTGCTTGGATCGCGGAAATCCGTAAAGATGCCGAGAAAGAATACGCCATGGGAGACGTCGAAAAGCATGTACTTGACGACTTCATCCATAATCTTGACCACGAAATTGATTTCGAAAATTAAAATAATATGAGACTAAGAACGATTTTATTCACATTGGTTCTCGCCGTCACTACTTCTGTTTCGGCTAAAGATTACCACTTTACTACCGTCAAAGGTGACGCGATGAAGACGCGTATTTACACCTTAAACAATGGCTTAACTGTTTACATGAGCGTCAACAAAGAGCTGCCAAGACTGCAAGCAAACATAGTGGTTCGCACGGGATCTCGCAATGATCCTGCCGAAACTACAGGCTTAGCGCATTATTTAGAGCATCTAATGTTCAAAGGAACACAGCAATTTGGCACGACAAACTACGCCAAAGAGAAACCTTATCTCGATGAAATTGAGCGTCGATATGAAGTTTATCGCACGCTAACTGACCCCAAAGCACGCAAGAAAGCCTATCATGAGATTGACTCAATCTCCCAACTTGCTGCACAATATAACATCCCAAATGAGTATGATAAGCTTATGACGAGCTTGGGTTCTGAAGGGAGTAACGCCTATACAAGTAACGATGTAACGTGTTATGTGGAGAATATTCCATCCAATGAAATTGCTAATTGGGCACGCATTCAAGCCGATCGGTTTCAGAATATGATAATACGCGGCTTCCATACTGAGCTTGAAGCCGTTTACGAAGAAAAGAATATATCGATGGGAAGCGATGGAAGTAAGGAGTATGCTGCCCTTTGGAAGCTCATCACTCCAACTCACCCATACGGTACTCAGACTACAATTGGAGAACAAGAACACTTGAAGAATCCCTCAATTGTAAACATAAAGAATTATTTCCACCGCTATTATGTGCCCAATAATGTGGCTATTGTGCTCGCAGGTGACTTCAATCCAGACGCTGTTATCGCCATCATTGATAAATACTTTGGCAGTTGGAAGGCCGACAAACAACTCTCACGACCTGAGTTTGAGGCACAAAAGCCCATCACATCTCCAAGAGATACTACTGTCATTGGACTTGATGCAGAGAACATTATGATGGGTTGGCGCTTCAAAGGGGCTAACCAATTGCAAAATGATACGCTTGATATCGTAAAACGTATGCTATCAAACGGCAAGGCCGGACTCATGGATATAAACATTGTTCAGCCCATGAAAGCAATGCAAGCTGGGGCATATCTTGAGGAACTTAACGACTATTCATTACTTCTTTTCGAGGGAGTTCCATTGCAAAATCAAAAGCTTGACGACGTGAAGAGCCTCATCTTGGCAGAGATTGAAAAGCTTGGACGCGGTGAATTCAGTGACGATTTGTTGCCAGCTGTGCTTGCTAACAAGAAACTTCAATACTATAAGTCACTTGATAACAATGCTAACCGCGCCAGTTTAATGGGAGATGCGTTTATCAACAACAAGCCATGGGCAGACGTTGTGGGGCAAATTGCGCGACAAGAAAAGCTTACCAAGCAAGATATTATAGACTTTGCACGCTGCAATCTGCGTACAGATAACTATGCATGTGTTTATAAAGAGATGGGAAATGATACTACTTTGAAAAAGATTGAGAAGCCTATCATCACACCAATCCCAGCAAATCGTGAGCTTGAAAGTGCCTTCTTGAAAGAGATTCGCACATCAAAAGTTGAGCCCATTCAACCGCAATTCGTAGACTTTAAGAAAGAACTTACGTTCACAAGCACAAAGTCTCGTCTGCCCATGATATACAAAAAGAATACTGATGACGGTATTTTCAACCTCGTTTTCCGCTTTGATTTCGGTTACACGGCAAACAAACTATACGACATAGCCTTTGATTATCTCGACTATATCGGCACTAACGACATGACCGCTTCACAGATTAAACAAGCTTTTTACAAGCTTGCGTGCAGATATCATGCCTCTATGGACGAGAAGAACTTGCAGATTACACTCACTGGTTTGAATGAAAACATGCCACAGGCACTGCGACTTTTTGAGAAGATTATGCATCATGCAAAGGCTGACAAGACTTCATGGAATAGCTATTGTGATATGCTTGAGAAGGCACGTAATGACGAAAAGACCGACCAAAAGTCTAATTTCAGTGCGCTTTGGGACTATGCTGTCTATGGAGAATATAACCCAACACGCGACAAAACGCCTATGAAGGACTTGCGGGCAATGGACCCTCAGAAGCTTGTTGATATGCTTTCAGAACTTGAAAAGATAGAACACACCGTACTTTATTATGGTCCTTATGACATCAATCAACTCAACCAGTTACTCAGTAAAGAGCATCCTACGCCAGCAAAATGGGTACTTGTACCTGCCAACAAGCCCTATAAAGCTAAAGAAACGACACAAAACGAAGTGATTATTGCACCATACGATGCTAAGAATATCTATCTAAGACAATACAACAACGAAGGAAAGACGTGGTCAACTGCCAAAGCTCCCGTTGAAGCGCTATTCAATCAATACTTCGGTGGAGGTATGAATAGTGTGGTATTCCAGGAACTTCGCGAGACAAGAGCACTCGCTTATAATGCCTTTGCAATGTATAAACGTCCTTCGTATAAAGACGAATCAGAGAGCTTTTACACACATATCATCTCACAAAATGATAAGATGGGCGACTGCATCAAGGTATTTAACGAGATTGTTAATAACATGCCACAGAACGAAGCAGCGTTTGATTTGGCTAAACAAAGCCTCACTAAGTCTATCCAAAGCAGTCGAACAACAAAGTTAAACATCATCTATCGTTACCTGTATCTCAAGCAAATGGGACTTGATCACGACTATATGCAAGACATATATGCCGCATTGCCCAAGCTGAAATTGCAGGATGTCGTTAACTTTGCAAATCAAAACATTGCGCACAAGCCTTATCGTTATGCCGTGCTTGGCAACGAAAAGAATCTTGATATGAAGGTTCTTGAAAAGATAGCCCCTGTAAAACGCCTGACAACTGAAGACATTTTCGGCTATTAATTCATGCAAAATCGTTAATGACAAACCGCAAATCATATCTCATCTACCATATAGATAAGGTATAAACACATGAAAAGAGGCAGGTCTGAACCATCAGAACCTGCCTCTTTTTTAGATAGAAAGTCCCACCCTTTAAATAAGAACAATGCCACGAAACACTGATTGTAAGCGATGACTCGCAAAGATGAACATCCAATACTCAGCCCCAACATTCAATAATATATAAACCATTGGAAAACGAACAGCAAGAAAGCGATTAACACACTGCATGAAACTCAGCTTAATAATGACATATAAGGCACTAAAAAATGATATTTCACAAAAGACTTTACAATAGAGAATAAATCGCGAAAGTATTTGAAACATTTTCTAAAGACCGCCCTTTTATGGCACGCTTTTTATCTTTTTGCAATAGGCTTATAGTCAAAGCGTTAGAACATTTAGCACGAAACACGCCCTAAAATCATAATAAAAATCTATTCAATCTCAGTCATATCATGCAACAAACAGCATTGTTTCGTGGAGTAAAATGAATGAAATAGGAACGTAAAATGACGCAAACAGCATCACAAAATGAACAAAAAGAGAAAACAATTAGGCAGAAACGATATACAAAAATGATTTTTTTGAGCAACCGAAACCTTATTGATGTATCCTCAAAGTGTTAAAAAACAGACAATAATCCTTACACAAAAATCATGTTTTCCCATGCTATTCATAACACATTGCGCCCTATTTCAAAAGCTGATTTATAACAGGAAAGCCTTTGATAGCAAGGACTTTTCACCCAATATTGCACCAAAAGCAGATGAAAAGTAATTGATAGCATAAGAAAAACCTCATGGTTTAATCATTTAAGTCACATCAAATCAGCCTGAAATATCAAAAAAAATAATTTGTGAAATCTTTCTCTTCAATCATCCACATGCAAGTGATTGATTTTGAAAACCTTTCATTTTATCTTTATAAACAAGTTTTCCAAAATAGAAATTTTATAGAGAAAATAAGTTGATTTGAATTTCCTTTTGTCGAATTTAAAGGCTAATTTTGCAACAACAAATTTATAGTTACACTTGAAAATGGAAACGAACAAAACCTATTCTTTTGAAGAAGCCTTCCAAACTTCTTTGAAATACTTCGACGGAGATGAGCTTGCTGCGCGCGTATGGGTAAATAAATACGCTATGAAAGATAGCTATGGGAACATCTATGAGCGTAGTCCTGAGGACATGCATAGGCGTATTGCCAAGGAGATTACACGTGTAGAAGCGAAGTATAAGAACCCAATGAGCGAGCAAGAAGTATTCGAATTACTCGATCATTTCCGTTATATTGTGCCGGCAGGAAGCCCAATGACGGGCATAGGTAATAACCAACAAGTAGCCAGTTTGAGTAATTGTTTCGTCATAGGACTTGATGGTAAGGCCGACAGCTATGGCGCAATAATGCGTATTGACGAAGAACAAGTTCAGTTAATGAAGCGTCGTGGTGGCGTGGGTCATGACTTAAGTCACATCCGTCCGAAAGGAAGTCCGGTGAATAACTCGGCACTTACCTCGACAGGTTTAGTGCCTTTCATGGAGCGTTACAGTAATTCTACTCGCGAAGTTGCCCAAGATGGCCGCCGCGGAGCACTGATGTTATCAGTTAGTATCAAGCATCCTGATAGCGAAGCCTTTATTGATGCCAAGATGGAAGAAGGCAAAGTAACAGGTGCAAACGTATCAGTGAAGCTTGATGATGACTTTATGAATGCTGCCATCAACGACAAAACTTATGTTCAACAGTGGCCAATTGATGCAGAAAAGCCCAAGGTTCAGAAAGAGATTGAAGCTCGAAAACTATGGGAAAAGATAGTACATAACGCATGGAAAAGCGCAGAACCTGGTGTGTTATTTTGGGATACAATCATCAAAGAGAGTATTCCTGACTGCTATGCAGATTTAGGTTTCCGCACCGTTAGTACGAATCCATGTGGCGAAATCCCACTATGTCCTTATGATTCTTGCCGTCTTTTGAGTATTAATCTCTATAGTTATGTGGAGAAACCCTTTACAAAAGAGGCACGCTTTGATTTCGAAAAGTTTAAGAAACACGTTCAGTTTGCTCAGCGAATCATGGATGATATTGTTGACTTGGAAATGGAAAAGATCAACCTTATCATTGAAAAGATCAAACAAGACCCTGAAAGCAATGAGGTGAAAGATGCTGAATATCACCTTTGGGAGAAGATAAAACGTAAGAGCGGAATGGGGCGTCGTACAGGCGTTGGCATCACTGCAGAAGGTGATATGCTTGCCGCTTTGGGGTTACGCTATGGTACTCAGGAGGCAACCGACTTCTCAGTATTGGTTCATAAGACGCTGGCCTTGAATGCATATCGTTCATCTGTGACGATGGCTAAAGAGAGAGGAGCATTTGAAATCTATGACGCGAAGCGCGAAAGCAATAATCCTTTTGTTCTAAGAATTAAGGAAGCAGACCCTGAACTCTATGCAGATATGCAGCAATATGGGCGTCGCAACATCGCTTGTTTAACCATTGCACCGACTGGAACGACTTCATTGATGACGCAAACTACCAGTGGTATTGAGCCCGTTTTTATGCCAGTGTACAAAAGAAGACGTAAAGTTAACCCGAATGATGCCGATGTTCACGTTGACTTTGTAGACGAAGTAGGTGACAGTTTCGAGGAGTATATCGTCTATCATCGTAAGTTTTTGAAGTGGATGCAAGTCAATGGATATGACACAGAGAAGCGTTATAGCCAGGAAGAGATAGATAATCTTGTTGCAAAGTCACCTTATTATAAAGCTACAGCCAATGATGTTGACTGGTTGATGAAGGTGAAAATGCAAGGCGCTATACAGAAATGGGTCGACCATAGCATTTCAGTGACCGTCAATTTGCCTAATGATGTGGACGAAACTCTTGTGAATCGTCTCTATGTTGAAGCCTGGAAGAGTGGTTGTAAAGGCTGTACCATCTACCGAGATGGTAGTCGTGCCGGCGTAATGATATCCGTTTCAAAGAAAGATAAGAAGAAAGGCACACACGCAGAAGGTGCAGAAGTGCGCGAGGAAGAACCCAAAGAGAAAGATTGTAAGCAACCCGAAGTGACGGAAGTACGCCCAAAAGAGCTCGAATGTGATGTCGTTCGATTCCAAAACAACAAAGAAAAGTGGGTGGCATTCGTAGGCTTACTCAATGGCTATCCTTATGAAATATTCACTGGTTTGCAGGACGACGAGGAAGGAATTGTATTGCCTAAGAACATCACTAAAGGCAAAATCATCAAGTCAACGCTTGAAGATGGCACGCATCGCTATGACTTTCAGTTCGAGAATAAACGCGGATATAAGACTACAGTAGAAGGATTGAGCGAAAAGTTTAACCCAGAATACTGGAACTATGCTAAGTTAATATCGGGCGTTTTGCGTTATCGCATGCCAATAGATCACGTGATGAAGCTCGTAAGTTCTTTGCAATTGAAAGATGAAAGCATTAATACTTGGAAGAATGGAGTAGAGCGTGCCTTGAAGAAATACATCGTTGATGGAACCAAAGCGAATGGACAGAAGTGCCCAGTATGCGGACATGAGTCACTCGTTTACCAGGAAGGATGTCTCATTTGCACGAATTGTGGCGCCAGTCGATGCGGTTAACATCGCGTGAAGAGAATTGAATCATGATGAAAATCAGAAATAGTTATATATTTCTTAACGGCCTGCGGTTTCATGCTTTCCATGGTGTGATGCCGCAGGAACGTTTAACTGGGAATGATTATCGAATCGATTTAAAGATTAACTACCCGTTGGATGATGCTGTTGTTACAGACGAAGTAGAAGACACTTTGAACTATGCAACGATTTATCAACTAACAAAACAGGAGATGGAAAAACCGAGTAAGCTCGTTGAAAACGTTGCTTATAGGATTGCAAAAAGCCTCGTTGACCACTTCCCTACTATCAAAGAAGTCTACATTAAAGTAGCCAAGTGTAACCCACCAATGGGAGCTGACACAGCAGGTGCAGGCGTAGAACTACACATAATAAACGAAAAAACTGAATGAAACTCAAGGTTTTATGACATTTTTTCATTAACTTTGTCACCCGATATAATGGTTTTATGCGTAGAAAGAAAGTATTCTTCCTGATAACTATGTTATTGTTTGCCGTACAACTCACGGCGGCAAACCGTAAGTTTACACTCGTAATAGACGCCGGACACGGTGGAACTGACCACGGTGCACCTGGTACTTACTCCAAAGAAAAAGACTTAACACTCAAGTATGCGCTTGCTTTTGGGAAATATGTAGAAGACAATTGTCCCGATGTTAGAGTGATATATACACGCAAAACCGATGTTTTCGTGACCTTAGCTGGCCGTGCTGACATCGCAAATAAAGCCAATGCAGACCTCTTTTTATCGTTCCATATCAATGCCGTTACAGGCTCTCGAGCTGCTCGTGGCTTTCAAAGTTGGACATTAGGTCGTGGAGAACACTCAGGGGATCGAGGCATAAAAGCCAACCTTGATGTAGCAAAACGCGAGAACTCTGTAATGTACTTAGAGAAAGATTACAAAACCGTTTATAAAGGTTTTGATACAAACTCAGCAGAAAGCGATATCATGTATGAGTTTATTGCGGATAAAAACAGAGAGAAAAGTGTTGAACTTTCCCGCCTACTTCAACAGTATGTGTGTGCCTCAACGGGTCGATCTAATGGCGGATCTCACCAAAACAATCTCGCCGTTCTACGCTTAACATCAATGCCAAGCTGTCTTTTGGAGTTGGGATTCATATCTACTCCCGACGAAGAAGACTTCTTAAATAATGATTCTTCAGTAGCCTTGTATGTGAAAGGTGTATTTAATGCCTTCATGAAATATAGGCAACGCTACGATAACGACTTTAGCGTTCCGTTCAAACCCGTAAAAGAAGAGGTTACCATTCCACAGATTGTACCTACAGACTACCAAGGTTCGACCACGGAAAAGCCTGCAAAACGCAAGAAGCAACGACGTGCAGAAGTCAAGTCTGACGAGGCAAATAACAACACCGATAAAGTTGAACAGCCACGCAAGGAAACTGCAATCGCTGTACCAAATAAGCAAGAAAAGGATAAGCCTGTATTCAAAATACAACTCTTTACCAGTCCAACCATCTTGAAAAATGACGATAAACACTTCAAAGGTTTGACGAATATTGAGTCGTATAAAGAAGGTATTTACAAATACACTTACGGCGCTTCAACTAATTATAACGAGATTTTCAGACTACGAAAACAAATACTTGACAAGTTCCCCGATGCCTTTATTGTCGCTTTTAAGAATGGAAACAAAATGGATATCAACGCAGCTATCAAGGAATTTAAGCAGAGAAGATAACAGCATTTCGTAGAAATAACAGCATCTCTCAATTGAAAAGATAACGCTATTCAACGCATAAAGTAAAAAAGTTAAGATTAAAATATGAAACTAACAAAGGAAATCAAGATTGCACTGGTAGCCATAGTAGGTATCCTTGTGCTCTTTTTTGGACTCGAGTTCCTAAAGGGAATGTCGCTATTCTCTAACGATAATACTTATTATGTGTCGTTTAAGGACATCAGTGGACTATCTTCTTCCAACCCCATCTATGCCGATGGATACAAAGTTGGCGTTGTAAAGCATATCCAATATGACTATGATCGTGGCGGAGATATACTCGTTCAGATTGATGTTAACAAGGATCTTCGCATACCAAAAGGTAGTTCTGCCGAGATAGAAAGCGACATTATGGGCAACGTTAAGATGAATTTGCTCTTGGCAAATAACCCTCGTGAGCGTGTAAATCCAGGCGAAACTATCATTGGTGCAAAGAATAATGGTCTCATGGGTAAAGTCGCAGGACTCCTCCCTTCAGTAGAAGTGATGCTGCCAAAACTTGATAGTATTCTTACGAATCTCAATGCTTTACTCGCCGATCCGGCTTTAGCGAACTCATTACACAACATAGAAGGCATCACAAACAACCTCAATACATCGAGTAAACAGCTAAATGTTCTCATGGCAAGTCTTAACAAAAATGTTCCTCAAATGATGCATAAGGCGAACAGTACGCTATCAAACACTGACAGACTTACAGCCAATTTAGCTCGTCTTGACGTGGCAAATACACTCGCACAAGTAGACCAAACAATCGCCAATCTCAAAGGATTTACAAACCAACTCAATAGTCGTGAGGGTTCATTGGGACTGCTTATGCACGATGCATCCTTGTATAACAACCTCAACAAAACCATGCAGTCAGCCGACTCTTTGTTGATTAACGTGCGTCAACATCCAAAGCGTTACGTTCACTTCTCACTCTTTGGAAGGAAAGATAAATAAAAGATTGCTGATTAAATAAAAAGCATCTAAATTATAAACACAAATGTTTCACGGCTTCTGATAATACTCAGGAGCCGTTTTATTATGCCATTTTTTGTCGCCTTTAATCACGTTTCACATCACAAGATAAAGCTACTTAGAAAGCGATATAACACATTTAGAATCAGAATCTTATAATCTTGCAAACGTAAAAAGCATTGAATCATCCCGCGAAACCTATAACTTCACATATATGAATGAGTTAACTAAGCTAATCAAAAAACATTCATGAGATAGATTTGCCTATCTGATATTCTTTTATTAACTTTGCAGTCACGACGCAATAAAAGGTCGAAAGACATACATTATTATATATACTAAATCACAAATGAAAGTGAGTCCTGATAGCAGTTGGGGCAAAGCAGTTGCGCTCATCAAGCAAAACGTTACGCAACAGCAGTTTGAAACATGGTTCAAACCTATCGTTTTTGAACATTACGACAAGGAAAAGAAGACCATCTTAGTTCAAGTTCCCAGCTTGTTTGTTTATGAGTACTTGGAAGAAAACTTCTTAGCATTGCTCAAAACGGTTCTCTATCGCACGTTTGGCGAGGGAGCTCAACTCACGTATCGTGTCGTAACGGATAAAGAACACAAACTAACTCAGGACTTAGAAGCCGATGGTGACGACGCTGAACCAAGCAAAAAACAGCAAGAAACAAAGCTCTCTCCGTCGTCAAAAGACGATACTCAGGTCGCAGATATAGACACTCAACTCGATCCTCACCTTAATTTCAAGAACTATGTTGAGGGAACCAGCAACAAACTTGCACGCAGTTTAGGACTCTCTATCGCTGAACATCCGGCACAACCGCAGTTCAATCCTATGTTCATCTATGGCCCATCGGGATGTGGAAAAACGCATCTCATCAATGCCATTGGCCTTCGTTGCAAACAGCTTTACCCTGAAAAGCGCGTACTTTACATAAGCGCGAGGCTCTTTCAAACGCAATTTGTCGACGCCAACTTCCATGGATCAATCAACGATTTCATTCGATTCTACCAAACAATCGACATGCTTATTGTCGATGATATACAGGAATGGGTCAATGCAACGAAGACACAAGACACCTTCTTTCACATCTTTAATCACCTCTTTCGCAACGGAAAACGAATGCTTTTGGCCAGCGACAGACCGCCTGTTGACTTAAAAGGCATGAACGAACGACTCTTGACACGATTCTCTTGCGGTTTGATTGCCGAACTTGAAAAGCCAAATGTCGAACTATGTACAGACATTTTAAAGAGTAAAATACGTCGAGACGGCCTGCATATTCCCGATGAAGTAATTCAGTTTATCGCTTCAACAGCTAACGGAAGTGTGCGTGATCTTGAAGGCGTTATCAACTCGTTGCTGGCTTATAGCGTTGTATATAATAGCGATATTGACATGCGTTTGGCTGAAAGAGTTATCAAACGGGCTGTTAAAATCGATGATAACCCACTCACGGTTGACGAGATTCTCGACACGGTTTGCAATCATTTCAGCGTCACACAAACTGCCGTGAATAGCAAAAGTCGTAAGCGTGACCTTGTCACAGCACGCCAAGTAACGATGTATTTGGCTCAGAAATACACAAAAATGCCGGCTGCTCGCATCGGAAGATTAATCGGAAACCGCGATCATTCCACAGTAATTCATAGCTGCACGCAAGTAGAAAACCGATTGAAAATAGACAATACATTCAAAGAAGAGATTAATTCCATCGAGACTTCTTTTAAACTTAAGGCGTAAAAATCAGGCATTTCAAAACAGAAAGGCATTGAATCATCACGCTGAAATCCCTTGTCTTCAATAGTCTTATTTATATAAATCAGAAGAAACTCTGGCTTCTTTAGCCAGAGTTTCTTTGGTTATCAAATCATGAAATAAAATAAATTGTATCATGAAATATATGATTCAAAAGCACAACTCTTAATCCGGCAAAACGAAATGTAACGCTTTTGCAAAACGAAATGTGATTATTTTATGCAAAACGAAATGTATTAAAATAGAGACACACACGTGACAATTATAAAGCCGACCTCGGATAAATTCTGAGGTCGGCTTTGCTTTATACATCATTCGAACGATGTTTAAATGGAATTCTTATACAGCATGATGTCGGTGTAAGCGGCGTTGTAGTTCAAGTGTGCGCGAAACTCTATCTTCGTGCAGTCTTTAAAGGGATTACCGATAAGTTTATTTTCACCTATCCAATTACAGAGCTCAATAATGGAAGACTTATTGCTTGTAAAATAGATAAAGCGGTGTCCGGCAAGCACAGTGAGTACATCGAGGTAGTCGGCGAGCTTCCAGTATGTTTTGTAGGTCGTGGTGTCGGTGGAGAGATAAGGTGGGTCGACAAGGAATACCACACCGGGCACGTTTTTATACTGCTCGAACAGCTGACGATAGTCGCACGAGGTAACGACGAGTCCGTCGAGATAGTCATTGGCTGGCGGGTAGTCGGTAGCTTTCACCCTGTTATATAATGTCTCCCGTTGCAAATCCTCATAGCAGGTAGCATACTTCATAGAGAACATAAGTGAACCCGACAACGTGATATAATCGACGTAGCCGTGGATGCGTTCATACTCACGTATGCAGGAAAGGACATGTTCGCGCAGGGTTCCTATGATGGCAACCTTTTTGGGATAGTCGCGTACAATGCTACGCAGTTCTGCGATCAGGGTATTGGTCTGCGGGATATGTGCAAGGCGGGTGCGGTAGCCGTCAAAATCATTGTACACCACGGTGGCATCGGGCTTTTGATACTTGGCGATATGCGACAGCAAGCCACTACCACCGAAGAGGTCAACAAAAGTCGTATCAGCCGGGAACCGGCTGAGCAGCTTTATATACTCGTGGGCAAAATTGCGCTTTTGGCCTTGAAAAGGGAGCGGGGCGGAAAGATATTGTTTCTTCATTATTTTAGTTGTTTTAATGGCCGGCAAAGGTCGACATATTCTGCGACCCGGAAAAACTTTTGTGCCTATTCATACTGCAAATAGGTTGCATTCGCTACTAAAGCGTTTGATGAGACTGTAGACGGTACGCTCACTTATAACATAGCGATCGGCCAGCACGGCTACGATGTAGGAGACTTTTTCACCGCCTTGACGCATGACGGTGTAGTCTGTGTATAGGTCGACAAATTGTTCATCTTCCAAGCGAATGCCGACTATCCGGAGTCTTTTTATCAATTCCCTGTTAAATTTCAATACATCTATTATCTTCATTGTCATAAATCTTAGTATCTTTGTATCGTCTCACTTTTTTAGCAAACATAAAAACCCATAAGGTGCAGCAAAGGGCATTTGCCCCCGGCTGTGCGCCTTATGGGTATATTGTTTGATAGTAAGTGAGACAACTATTTTAACAAGCCGGGGGCTTTTCTTTTTGCCCACTCCCGGAAGGGCTTATAACAGCTTTGCAGAGAGTAATCTGTGAGGGTCGACTGCAAGTTTACGAATCATCATCCTGCACCAGCCACGCATCAAAGACGTTCATTGTGCCTGACTGAGAACAGCTTCAGGAAACTTTCGGACGGCGTAAGCACTTCTATTTTGCCCTTACAATAGGAAAGTAAGGTACGTAGCTGATCAAGCGTCCACAGGTTCCCAATTTCGTAACCATGTCCATATACAGCGAGGGCACCATTCTCGGATACGGCTTCGCCAATGATGCGCTGATAGTCTTTCAACAGCGTGGCGATATGTATTCTCCATAGCTGATAGGACTTTGCGGTCTTGGGTATCGTCTGTCCTGTGGTATCGTTCCCTTTGTAGATGGTGTAGCCATAGTCGAAGTAATCGCACACGACGGGCTGGAAGTTGCTTTTAAGCTGTGAAGAGGGCGTTACCCACCCATGGCATTCTACACCAAGACTTTCTACGACTGACTTCCCTTTTTGCATTGCAGTCCTGACTGCATCCTCTGTGATGGTGTCTGCACTGAAAGCCCCTATGCCATGGGCAAGCAGTTCAAAACCTCCGTTGTGGAAATTTCGATATCTCTCCGAAGCCGTGATGATGGCAAAACCGCATTTTACATTGAACTCGTCAAAGACTTTCTTGATATCACTGTCCTGCGAAGTTGAGTCGTCAAAGGTGAAGTTGATTGAATTCCTATTTTTCATAAAGAGATAGTTCCTTGGCGTAGATGCGGATACACCTTTATCCACCTGCTTCTGCAAACTGTTTACCCGCTCAGTCAGGCTTGCTGACGATCCAATCAGCCTGAGTCTGACATCGTCGTCATCAGCAGTTCCCGTGACTGTAGATGTCGCTATGATATAGGCTGTGTCTTTGGGCAATATCAATTCCGCCGTTTGTCTATTACCTTCTGTCATCACTACACCATCAAGGAAATTATTATTCTTATCCCATGCACTTATTGCGTATGTGGCAGAAGACTGCGAATTATAGTGTAACGCTACAGATTTGGTGCCGTCCGGAATACCTGTCAGTCTGAACGAGACCCAACCCTTGTCGCCGGAATGGACGGCCTTATCCTTCACATAAACGCGTTGTTCTCTCAGAGCAAACGCATCAATGGTGTAGACAATGCCGCGCAGTTCACGGGCGAGGGCACTGATGTCGGTCGTGTTCTTTACGAGCGACCCCTCCATTTTCCCCACTGCGGCTTGTATGCCTTCAATCCGGACATAAGCTTCATCCTCTGTCACACTGCCAGTATGAATCGTCAGTCTTATACCATCTATCCCCGCAGGAACAGTGTATGTAGCCTCTACAATCTGACTATTTCCGACAATAGACTTCGCAACGATACATGTATTTCCGCTATACGCCGCAAGAGCCAATGTATTCTCACTGCCACAGGCTTTATACCTGACAGTATCTCCCGTCTTTACGGGCAGAAGTTGACTGAACCGATATACACCACTTGTAGTGACCAGATCACCAGTATTTTTCACATAACCCTGTGTAAAGGATAGTGGATGATTGATACCGATAATCTCCTGCGCCAGGTCTGCCACCTTGTTCTCGAGATTACCATAGATGCCTGTATGTGTCGCAAGGGTAATCCACTTCCCGTCAGTGAACATATTTTCAGTCCAGTTTTCTCCATGTTGCAGGACATAGATTACCTTTTCGGCAGGATTTGAAGGCAGGGCATCAACAGCTTTGTAACTTATCTTCGGGATAGCAGACAGCTTCTCGTTCACCTCTTTCTTCGAGTAGGTGTCTGTTTTCTTGTAGAATTCCGTCAGGTCGCCTTCGGCCTTGAACAGGTCAAAGGCCCGTTGCAGGACATCGTGTTCCCTGCGCAGGCTGTCACCCTGCTTCTTGTCAAACTTTTCATTGAGGAATTCTGGCAGATTCTTTACATTGTCCACCCTGATGGAATCTGATTTATGGATAAAACTGTCCATAAGGGAGGCGAACTGTTGCCCTGTGGGGTATTTTCCGCTGCGGAACCACTCCTTCAGTTGTGATATGCTTGTTATTGCCATTTGACTGATGTTTTAATGTTGTTTGAACGCCATTTATTTCGCTCGCATGATGTAGGCGAGCACGTAATAGGGTGGACGGTTCTCATGCTGCCCATTGAAACCAGTGTAGCCCGTTAGGTAGGCATAACCATTGCCAGCTTTTGATGCAGATGTTCTTTGGTTATCTGACGAAGCCGTATCTGGTTTAAAAGTCTTTCCAGCTTCGGTCACACCTTCGTTTCTCAACTCTGCTGCTATTGGGAAATTCGCATCGCTTGCATTACCGTCGTCCGTGAAGACGTGTCTATGGGTTGGTAATTCATCGGTTGTCAGCCTGTGCATCTTCTCACCGCCCGTGTTTCCCTGGACATTGTATTCCTCGTCGGTCTCGTCCTGTCCGACGATAAAACGTCCCCGTAAGTCAGGTACGCGGAAGTATCCCCCACTCGTTCTGTAAGGGATTCCCGAAGCCGATTTTGCCGTATTGAACGCTCCATCCAGTACAGTGGAAAGTTCCGGATAATCCTCCGATTTCAGTTGCCTCCCGTCACAGAGCACGTAGTTGTCGGGGACATTCTTCCCCGCCCACATCTGCACGCAGCCCAGGGGTGACGGCGCAAGTCTTTGGAGATCCTCTTCATGCTGTTTCCTAAGCTCAGCGATGAGTCTCTCCAGTTCCGTATTGGTCTTGATGTATTTAAAATCTTCCCATTTGAAATTCTCCGTACCGAGCCCAGCTGCAAGTATCCTACGCACATAAGCCTTCGGGTAGCTGTAGCCCTGTGCCGTCACACCGATATCCTCTGTTTTTACACATACACCTGTTGTCACACTGCCGCCCTCGAAATAGAGCACCTCACCGTCGGGGAAATCCTTCGTCTTAACGAACACATACCCTTCACCGACACTGGTTCCGGCTTCATCAGGCCGACAGCCGGTCAGTACTGACTTGTCGCCGGCAATATTCCCGAGCACGGCCACGAGGGCTGTATTCATCTGCATGGCATCCATCGTCTCACAGTCCAAGGGAAAGTCCCTGTTTGGCTGCTGCAAAAAATTTGCTATTACCGTTTTCATTTTCTTCTATATTTCGTTGATAGTTTATTGTCCATTTTTTCCCTGCTAACTTATAGGCGTCCACCATGGCGCGCAGTCGAGCCATGTCTGCCTCCTCCGCCACCTCCCTCGGTACGTTCACGGTGAAGTTACTGCCGGCTGCACCGCCGAAGCCCTGGACGTTGATGATGACGGGAAGTTCGGCCTTTCTGTGCCGGAGCCGTCTGACACGTGCTGTCTCTCGCTTGAAGATAAAGACATGGTCAGTCTCTTTCTCTTCCGCATCCGTAATCGTAATTTTGCGTCGGATAGGGTCGAAGGCATCGTTCAGCATTCCACGCAGATGGCATACCTGCCCATTGTGCTTTATCTCGTAATCCCGTTCTTCCTTCCAGGAGAGGAATTCCATGTAGGCAATAACTATTCCCTGCATGAGGCTTCTCAGTAGGCTGGCCATTACAGGCTTTCTCAGGCATACGGGAAGTAGCTCAACGGCTAATCGTTTAAAGTTTGTCTGTTGCATGGTCAGTACGCTTTCATGTTAATCGTGATGCTTCTTTCCTCGAAATAGCCTGCTGCTGGTACATATCGGGCATTGATAAGGTCTCTTTTCCCGTTTTCCTCTGCCTGCGCGTATGCTGTCTTGAGTTCGACAATTCTCACACCCTCTACCACTTGCAGTGCGTCTGTCAGTGCCATGTTCGTATATTCACCATTGAAAGGCAGGTTTCTTATGTAGTTCCCGATGGCCTCCCGGCAGTTTTCCTCTACCGACGAAGGTAGCAGTACGGGATTGTAGTAGATATCCAGCTCGCAGTCGAATCTGTCGGGCTTGCGGTTGACCAGGCTGATCCTTACTCCCGCGTCCTTTATCTCTGCAAGGTAGGCAGCCACCTCGTGTTCTGTTTCTGTGTCCAAGGGGCTTCGCCGGCCGTCTTTTTCTCCGGCGACCTTTACGATCAGAATTGAAGAATCAGGGCTTTCAGAGGCTGCGGCATACTTGACCACCCTTGCCTGGGCAATCTCCGACTCTGTCATTCCCTCCGTGTCGTATCGGTCGGTGTCCTGTTGCAACTCGTGCCCATGCATGAACCGCAGCGTGCGGTCCCTGTACCATTTTGCGCGGTGCGGAGTCTCGGCTTCGATAAGGTGTTCCACCTCCGACTTATAGTCGGCTACAATACTTTCCAGCACCCACACCGCTACCGCCACGATGTATAGCAGCAGACTCTCCACACTCACCCGACTGAAGGTTCCATAGAAGTCGGTCCCGATCTCGAAGCCGTATGCCTTTGCAAGGTCGTTATTGTGCATGAAATCCGTCATCATGCTCTCCTTGATTTCTGCTATTGTTCTCATATTCTGTTTTGTTATTGCTTTCCCGTCTTTACTGGATTTCAAAGTCCACACCTACACACATCTCAGATATACCTCCGTGTCCTTGTTCCGTTTCTTTAGGCAGTGAGCAGGCTGGCGAGACGTCATTGGTCTTGCTATAGGCCTGCATGCGCTTGTTCGGTACTTCGGGCAACAGCAGCAGCCGTCCGGCCTCCAGTTTCGCTGCAGGGCTTATCCCGTTCAGTCGTGCCAAGTCCATAACGGTATCAGCAATACCTGTCTCTTGTATGGCAATGTCCGCCAGTGTCTGCCCGTCCTTTACTTCAACTTCCATCTTACAACAAAATAAACAATTGATATCAATGCCAGGCAGAATGCTACAAAGCCTGTTTTCATAGCTGCTTTTTCTACCCAGCTCAATTCCTTTTCCTTGTAAACGACTTTGGGTTTTTCCCTGTAGTGTTTATGCTCCTTGTCATGCGTAGTTATACGGATAGTGTCATGCACCGCAGCCTTTCCTTCGATTACTGCTCCCTGCAGACTTTCAAGCGTATGTGTCAGCATGCCGTCGTGGAAACTTGCCATCGAACGATACAGACCGTTCTCCAGTACGGAGCTTGTATCTCGCGTTACCTGCTGCTTGTAATATTCGGGTAGTGGAAGGGAAACGGGTATAAGACGCTCGGTTATCTTCACCGTGTCATGGCTGACGATGCGGAGCGTGTCGCGGCTGACATTCTCCATCGGCACATATACCTTGCGGGAGCATCCTGCACAGGCAAATGCCGTCAGGATAAGCCACAAAAAGAATTTCGCTATTTTCATACGTCTGTCGTTAGATTAGATGTCTGCATATTCTGCCTTTGCGTCGAAGCACGGACAGGCTTTTATGTACTCGCCCGGCGTAATCCGTCCGTCATGGTTGAGGTCGGGCGAGAAGTCGCGGTGTCCCTGAATGATTGCTGCCGGGTATTTCCTGTGCAGCAGCTTCAGCAGCGTGCGCAGAGCTGTCTTCTGCTCCGCCGTACGGTTGTCCGTTGGCTTCCCCTTTCCGTTGATACCGCCGATGTAGGCCACGTTGACCGTGACCGCATTAAAGCCCTTCACACCGTTGCTCACCTCCTCTTCCGGCAACATTTGCGTGACCGTGCCGTCGGCTGAAACAACATAGTGATAGCCAGGCCTCTTCCAGCCTTTCCGCCTGAACTCCGTCTGCAGTTCCGTTATCGTCTGCGTCTGCAGGCTTGCCGTACAGTGTACTGCGATGTATTTTATTATTCTCATACCTTTTTTGCGTGTAGGTTTTCCAAGGCCTCTGTCACATCTTCGGGGCGCACATTCAGTTTACTTGCAATCTCGCCCGCCAGTGCCTTCTTTAGAATCTTCAAGAAAGGCATGTTCGGGAAACAGATTAGCATACTACCTGCCGTGCTCCACAGTTCCACTAAGATGATGCCGATACAGATGACACTGGTAGTTAGCCCGCTACCGACACCAACCAATTTATCAATCAGGATAAAGATAAAAACGGCCGTACCGTACACGGCGAGTTTGGCGAAAGTGTCGCGTGCCAGGCCGCTCAACGCGAAGCGTTTCTGCATCAGGCTTGCCGCGATGCCCCAAACGGCATCGAGCATGACGGCCATAGCCGTGAAGCCCACCATTTTCTCATAACCTACGATAAAATTCATCAGCAGTAGAACTGCGCACAGAAGCCACCCCCACACTGTGGAGAGGGCTTCTATAAGTTTTTGTAAAAAATGTTCTATCATCATTGTATATTTTAATATGTTGCGTCAATGTCTATACTTTTCAGTGTCAGCCTTATGCCGTTCACCTTTTGTCCGTCCATCTCCAATTGCTCGCGGATAAGGCTACGCCAATACAGCGGGTCGTTGTCTTGCAGCATGTCGCTGATTCCACAACCTATCTGTGGATACTCCTTGAGTTCCCCTTTATGCAGTGCCAGTATCAGGGCTTGGTTTTGCCTTGTCGGATCGCCTATGGGTAGCCCCGTAGTAATAAATCCGTGCGTATCTTTCTTCACGCTTGGTACCAGTTCCATGTCCGTCAGCAACAGTCCTTTCATACGCTTTATGCTTAATGCTTGATATTCTCATCCTCATAATCCGCCCGTTTGAGTTCTGCCGCCGGTATGGTCGGAGCCGTCGTCGGACCGTTCGGGGCAGTATGTATATGGGTGTTGAATGCCTTTACGAGTTCGTTGATTTTCGCCGTCAGTAAGTCAATCTTCACTAACCCACCGAGTTTTCCTCCGTTGATGATGACCCTTTCGATGCTGTCCACAGCCAACACCACCAGCTGCGACATATCCCCGGACAAGCTGCCTATGATTACCGCCGAACCAATCCGCGGTACCACCAGCATGTCATCATCCCTTGATGCCTCCGAGGCTCGGAGCCTTACATCCGTGACCGTCAGGCTTCCCATTTTTACGTCACACAGCTCACCTTCTACTTTCGTCACGATGCCCTGTGCCAGTGTTATCCGCCCGGGATTGCCGCGTGTCAGTCTGAGCATTTCTGCCAATTCTTTGTATCTGTCCATATATCAACTCAATTTAAAACCTAATTCTATCTTCCGCTTTCCGCCTTCCCGTGAAAAGGTCGTCGTGACGCTCCTGACGAAGTACGTGCCGTCCTTTTTCGGATAGTCTCCGTCGTGCAGGACCGCACTGTCTCCAGGTACACATTCCGGTATCAGCCAAGTGGTGATGCTCCCGTCATAGCCATCAAAACTGCGCCGTCGAATTTCCAACTCACCACGCATTCTCATACTTGCTTCGTCCGAAGTGGCACATTTTATCTCAACTTTCTCACCACCCGTCGATCCTACCTCGATCTCCCTTACGGTACCGTCAGGCATATTGGCTTTTACCACTACTCTTATCCGTCTATCAGCAGCATTTCTGTAAGTAAGGTCTTCCTGTTCCACATTCTGTGCAAAATCGTAATACCGTTCACGGCCCACCACAGCCCCTGGGGGATGCACGTGCAACGTCCCGTCCTTCAGATAGATGTCCGCGCCGCATTCCTCCTGTATTTTCTTCAGCACGTCGTAACCCGTAGCCGCATGAATGACGAACTTTGCATACGTCCATTTGTAGGAACAGTCTATATTGTAGCTTTTCCCCACACCACGGACGACCTTTCTCAGCAACTGCTCCAATGGGACCTTCTTGAGTTCTTCATTTCTCAACTCTTTCCTGAATGAAAAAAGGTCGTCTTCGCAATACAGTTTTATATTTCCTCCATCCGTTGAAATCCGCTGCAGCCAGCCTCTGAATTCTTCCTTCAGTCCCTCCTCTGTATAGCCTATTTTAATACTCACAGCGTCACCGCGATTAATCTTTCCCTCCACATCCAGTGCCGTGTTGTATTCCGCACTGGGCAGCGTTATCGTTGCCACGTCGGCCAGCAGTTCCACACTTTTGTGGATTTCCACACTGTCCAACATACCCAGCCGGTAGTCGCCTATACTGATTTCGTAGCCCATAGTGTACATCTGTCATCCTCCTTTTAGCCTACCTCCGGGCGATGAGCAACTTGTAGATGTCATCGCTGTAGGCCGTTATCTCGTAGTTCTGATTCGTCGTTCCGCTCGTGAAGGGAATATCCCAGCTTTCTATCGCAATCTGCGTGATGCCGAAAATCTCCAGCAGGGGGCAAAGTACTTTCACTTTCCCAGCCTCGCAATACCGGCGGAGCCGCTCTACGTCATTTTTCGGATAGCGTCCATCTCTTCCCAATAGCAGGCCTTCAACCTTTACTGTATAGTCATCCTGCGTCCAACGTTCCTTGATGCTCCCCCTGAGTCTTCCCTTGCTGACGTGCCGCCTTGTGATGATATTCTGTCCCGTGATGCTGATCATCGGCTCCTCTGGCAGCAGCCATTCCTCAGCACCCTCCACGTCCAACCGGAGACTCAGCGGCATCACCATCGGAATTCCGAGAGCGTTTGTCCGGACGATGTCCTCCAGTTCCTCGTCGGTCATTCCCCGAAGTCCGCTAAAGTCGTTATTGTCCACTTCACGAAGAACGGTCTTACCCATCAGCCAATAGGGTGGCACCTTGCCACCCGTGACCCGCAAGGCCATGTTCTCAAGCAAAAAGCGTGTCGTATTCATCTGTCCGTACTCGTTGCGATGGCCAACGCCCGGTTGATACTCTGCAGGATAGTCCGTTCAAGTTCCGCCGTGTCGGTCTTGTCGTTCATGTAAACGTTTATATTATCGAAGAATTTGCCGATATGCATGCTGATGGAGGTGTTGCGGGTGCCGCCAGTGGCTATCTCCTCAGCGGACTTGCGCCCGCCTTTGCGGCCTTTCTTCCCCTTACCCGGCTTTTCTTTGCCGAAGACAACAGCCTCCGTACTTCCGACCAGCCCCGGCGTACTGATTTTGTTTCCGCTTCCCGCCGCCTGTTTCTTCTTATCTTTGCTTCTCTCGTTCTGCAGGTGGGCTTGGTAGTTTCCACCGACCTTGCCGATGAGCTGCTTGGTACCGCTGACGGCCTTGGCTACACTCTCTGCACCAGATAGTTTCTTGAGACCTTCCGTAGCTGCGGAGGCTGCGCCTTTGAAGTCACCCGTGAAAAGTTTCCGGAGAGTCTCACCGAGTTTACCGAGCCCGGAAAGCATATCGTTGAACCGGTTGATGATATAGTCCTTGATGATATTTCCAAAACCTTTCAGCGTGTCCCACATCGTAAGAATGAAAGCACGGAAGCCGGCAAACTTGTTCCAGCAATAAACGACAGCTGCGACCAATGCGGCGATACCTATAATAATAAGGCCGATGGGGTTTGCACTCATCGCTACGTTGAGAAGCCACTGCACGCCGGTCCATATCCTTGTTGCTGCGGTGACGATTCCCATAACAGCCGCATAGGCCGTCAAGGCTATGGCGTGTGCATTGAAGACAACAGCTGCAACGCCGATGACCGCTGCAAGATATCCGATTTCCGTCTTGAACCGCAAAACAAAATCTATCACATGTTCGATGCCATGGATGACTTTCATTATCCCAGATGAGATGACGGGGACGATTTTGATAAGCAAGTCGAGTATCTTCGATATCAAGGGCTGTAGCTTTCCGTAGATATCGACGGCCTGCTGGATAACAATATCCTTCACGGTTGCGAATTTTCCCGCTGCTGTCTGCGACTGCTTGTCCATCATGCCGAAGAACTTGCCCCCGGCACCAGTGGCATGGCGTATAGCCTGTGTGACGTTCTCAAAGGTAATCTGCCCCTTTGACATCTTGTCCTGAAGCTCGGCGTATGACTTGCCGGTCATCTTCGCAAGTTCCTGCAAGGGGTTGAAGCCGGCATTGATGAACTGCAGGTTATCCTGCCCTTGCAGCCTTCCGGCGGCCGATACCTGCCCGAGCACCAAAGACAGACTTTGCAGGCGGTCCTTGTTTCCGCCGGAAATATCCCCTAACTGTTTCAGGAGGGGAAGCACTCTTCCGGTTTCTACACCGAAGTTCAGCATCGTTTTTGCGTTCTCCGTCAGATCCAGCTTTCCGAACGGGGAGGCTGCAGCGAATTTCGCAATCTCGTCGAGCATGCCCTTGGCCTTGGTCTCACTGCCCACCAAGGTTGTGAAAGCCACAGAAGTCTGCTCGGCTTCGGCACCGATCTTGGTGATGGCACCGACGGCCCCTGCGGCAAGCGCATAGGGATTGGTAAGGAGTGCCATACCTGGAATGGACATCAGCGAACTCTTGAGTGAAGAGAATGAAAAAGCCTCGCGCAAGCGTGCCCCGGTAGCACGTGCCCTGCGCGATATCTCGTCCAGCTGGTTTGATGTCTGCCGGCTCACTGTCAGCACATTGCCACCATCGGCCTGCAGTTTTATCAGAAACTTAAGTACGCTGTCCATTGGCTTCTTTTTCTATTCTTCTAATCTCTTTGAGCGAGCTGAGGGTCCATGCCCATTTTTCGTCCGGAAGGAGTTCAGGGTCGATGCTCAGGTAATAGCGCAGCATAGTGTCAATGAAGATGATATCCTGTGCACTATTGAAGTCTTCGACCCCAGCCTCCTCTAAAGTTTTTTTATCTCGGCCTCCTTTACTTTCAGCACTTCGTCCATCTTGCTGACTACGGCCATGAAGAGTTCATCGTTGGTCTTGAGCTCCTCATCACCGGCAACCCATAACTGCCCCAGCATCGTTTCGCTCATTTTAATAGGGTCTTTGATGACGCTTGCGTAGCTTAAGTCACGCCGTGTGGGACGGTGCAGAATGCAGCTTTTTCCGTCGACAGTAATCTCAAAAAGGTCGCCGTGCTTCTTCTTCCACTCTTGTATCTGTTCTTTTGTAAACTTCATGATTCTGTAATTTAATTGAATGAATAACTTTTACCACTGCCCTTTATTAGCAGGTGGGCGGAGGTCTTAAATGTTTTTCCTGTCGAGAAAGACAAAGGGGATGGTCTTTTCCTGAAACTTGTCACCCTGCTTCCATTCGGTGTTGTCCTCTGTGAACTCCACGCCAATAAGCGTGTCTACCGTGACAGCATCGCCGCGGCTGGGGTTACCATAAGCTACCACGATGTCGAGTGACACATTCAGGATGTCACCCTTGGCAGCTTGGCGCAGGGCGTTATACTCACTTTGCAGAAGCGTAATCTCACCGCTATAGTCGTAGTTGCCCGACTGTACAGCGTGAGGCTTGTTACCTTTTGCATAGACCAGCTCCTTCTCTTTCTTGGTGTTATACTTGATGCCGCGGATACCGGTGACGGGCCGTCCGGCCATCACGACATCAATGTCCGCCCATTCGTATTCTCTTGAATTAAACATCATTCTATTGTTTTAAAGTGATTGAAGTGGGCAGGCGCGAAGCCCACCCACGAAATGTTACTTACCTGCTTCTACTTGAAAGCCCAGCTTTACGTCTACGTAACGAGCGTAGCCGAACGGCCGCACCTTCAGCGTGAGTTCAATCTTCGAGGTAGAGAGAACATTTTGCGTCGGGTCGACGTAAGCCTTACAGCCTGTGCCGTCTGCATCGGCAGACAGTTCTCCCGCTGCCGTCATCGCGCGGTTGACGGCATTCTCCATCATCTGCTGCCAAGCCATGATGATGCCATGCTGCAGCGTGCCGTCTTCATTAACGGATAGTTCATCCATCATCAGCTCAAGCAACGCGGCGTAGGCGATGCGGTATGCTTTGTCGATGGTACGGCGCGCAGTGATATGGGCATAATCGTCGGTCTGCTCGCAGGCCAGGCGGTCGTCAGTGAAGAAGTAGCCGGCCTTGCCCACGTACTTGCGTGGGGTTATATAGCCGGCATCGTAGAGGTCGCTCACAGCCGAGGCGTTCTCTTCCACCGGCTTTTCGCCGATAAACATGGCGACGGGCTTGAGCGCGCCGTTCTTCACACGCGCTATATTACGCTGTACGGGCAGCGTGGCCAGTCGGCCGGCCATCAACCCAACTGCAGCTCCCTCGGAGGCTTTCACCGTGTCGCCGATGAGTACGCCAACGCGGTTGTAGGCCTCCTTGTGCAGGTCTTTCACTGCGCTGTCCTTGTAGCCGCGGCCTTCCAAGATGACGAAAAGCGGAGCATAGAGCGAGTTCGTTGCCCACTCTGCCAACTGCTGCGCCTTTGGCAGAGCAGTAAAAAGGTCGTTGTCAAGTCCGTTCGTGGTAATGGTTGCCTCGCGCCCATCTCCAGCTACGAAAATGCCGCGCAGGGCACCATTCTCGGCTGTGATGAGTTCCTTGATGGCTCCCGTGTCCTTATCGCAGAGCTCGGTGAAAGTCTTAGCCTTGTCAACCGGGAAGATGACAAGCTTCGTCCCTTCCTCCGCCTCGGTATAAAAATCCTGCACATGCTTGTACAAGCGGGGGTTGTTCTCGGCCGTCACACCCAGCGAATCTAATTCATCGAAGGTATGCAAGGTATAGGCCTTGCCGAGTTCGAGCTTCTTCGTGACAGCTGCTGCGCCGCACACGAGGGCAAAGAGTCCGTCGGGGCTTTCCCCGACAGTGCCCAGTTGCCCGTTCAGAAATTGTATTTTAATTCGTGGTAACATACGTAACTCCTTTCTTATTTAGCAGCTTCCGCAAGCAGGTAGACTCCCTTCTTGTCGTAGCGGCGTACCGAACCGCCCGTACGGAGCAGGAACGAATAGATGTCACCATAATACATCGGATTGTTCGTCGAGTCGAACATCTTTACTTCGCCCAGTGCACGGCTCACCGATTTGTCATGCCATGCCAGCGCGGCAGCCAACTCACCGGCAGCAGCTTCCTCACTCCACGGTAGCAATGTCTTATCGTTCTTTACACGAAGCACCTTGCTGCGTTTCATGATGTTAAGGCCATAGAGGTTGCCCAGTACGCCGCGCTGCATATCAGCCGAGTTTTGGAACATCCACTTGTCGCTCTCAGAGAGGTCGGCCAGCAGGTCGGCGTACATATACGCATCGAGCAGGATGTAGCGTCCCTCTTCAGGCACATTGTCGGCATCCATGCGGGTCATGATGGCCAGCAGGTCATCCTTGGTGATGCGCTTGCGCTTGCCGGTGGCAGTTTCTGAGGTGTGTGCGTCACGCTCGACGGTACCGGTAGTAAGTAGCACATTGGCTGCAGGTACGCCTGCACCCCAGCGTTCGAGCAGGTTCAAGTGCGCTTCATTCTGCAACTGACTGCGGTCATTGCTGATGATGGAGCTGCGCTTGTCATAGCTGAGTTCCACCGTGTCAACGTTTGGAATGTAGATCGGATCGGTAGTCAGCTCGTCAATCTCATACTCGAGTGCATTGTCTGTACGGGTGTTGACTGTCGCAGGCTTAGCCGTGCGATTCCTCTTCACATTGGAAGGTTTTCCTGCGCCAGGAATAATTACCTTACGGGCTTCTACGTAGCCAGAGTCGTCTACGGACTTCGTAGCAAAACTGTTATCGGGATAAAAGTTCTCGACCAACGTGTTTTGCCAAATACTGATGTTTAATGCCATTTTCTTATTTTGTTTAAATGTTATTCAAATCGTGTTCGAATGTAATTCTACTCTTTGTAGTCTATGCCGAATTTCTCTTTGTACTTCGCCTTAAAAGCGTTCAGGTCGGCATTGCGCAGATTGGACAACTGTCCAGCCTTATCCAGTTCGTCCCATGTCTTATCCGAGAGTGATGCGGGAGAGGTTCCACCATCGAATACATCAGTAATACGACGCTCGGGCTGGGGCTTCATGCTGTTAATCAATTTCTCTGTGTTTTCCCGATCGCTCTTCATGAGTGCGGTGAAACTCTCTTTCTGCGCATCACTGATGCGCTTCTCAGCAATGGCCTTGTCGATGAAAGCCGTTACTTCTTTGTCTTCCACCTCTTGCAATTTCTGCTTGTAGGTATTGACAGCCTTTTCCAGTGCGTCCACTTTCGTGGCCTTGTTCTCAAGATTGCGGATATGCGCGAGCACATCTTCTTCACTTGCCATATTGGCGAATGAAGGGACCTTTTTAATCGAATCTAATAATCCCATTTCTTCTTGTTTTAATGGCTGCATCTGCAACCGGTTATTAAAATATGTATAAATTTCTTCTGTTGTTTGGGTGGGCACCGGTTCTTCTGCCATCTCGTAGATACCGTCGATGAGTTTCATCTCCAAGGCCTCACTGGCGGGTAGCCAGTGGTCTTTTTCGTCGAAATACTTTGCCAGTACTTCTTCCTTTTTCATACCGCACCTGCCTGCTATCATCTCCGCAAGGTCGCCCTGCAGAGCTTCCATCTGTTCGGCCATCTCTCGAAGGTCTGACGCATTGCCCCACGCACCGCCGCTGACCGAGTGCAGCATCAGCTTGGCATAAGGTGACATGTACAGGGGCTTGCCGCATAGGGCTATCACACCTGCGATACTGGCGGCCACACCATCTATGTATATGGTGATGTCGGCCTTGCTGTTTCTTAAGGCCGTATAAATAGCCATGCCAGAGAATACATCGCCGCCACAGCTGTTGATGCGTACGTCTATCTTGTCATACTGTGCCTGTAGTGCCATCAGCTCGGCAACCACGCGGGCACTGTCCACGCGCTGTCCGTCTCCGACATCGCCGTAAAGCAGGATAGCAACCTCGCCGCCTTCGGAAGGGATTGTGTTGAAAAATTGTTTCTGCATTCCGTTTGTTTTTGACGCAAAGATAAGGGCACTTTTTGAGCTGACAAAACATCAAAAACGCAATGTCCGTATGTTCGTATATCATTGCATTTCAGTATTATAAGAGGTATTTTATATTTTTATAATCACGCAAAAAACATGAACTTTGCATTCGTAACAACATATTTCAGATGAAGACGACAATAGACAAAAAGGGTATCGCAAAATCGCTGTATCTTGATGGAAATTATACGCAAGAGGAGATTGCCGACAAGGTAGGTACCACCCGGCAGACGGTAAGCCGCTGGGTGAAGACGGAGAACTGGGAAGAGATAAAGGCTTCCGTTACCATCACGCCGGCACAGATCATCGCACAATGGAACCGACAGATCGTTGAAATCAACAAAAAAATCAATGCGCGGGCAGATGGCGAACGGTTTGCCACCACACAGGAGGCCGATGCACTCTCCAAGCTGGCCGGCTCCATCAAGAAGCTCGAGGGCGACATCGGTGTGCCCGATTGTGTGTCGGTAGCCATGCGCTTTCTGTCGTGGCTGCGGCCACTGGATATAGAGGCAGCCAAACAGTTCAACAACCTCTTTGATGCATTTATCAAAGACCAAGCAAACAAAAGTAAGTCATGAGTAAGCTGACAGACAAGCAAGCCCTTGAGTTATGGCGCAGGTATAATGAAGGACTGGCCAAAGATATCGATGTCGATGAAAGTCTGTCGCGCTATGACATTGATAAAAAACGGGCGGAACTCGAGGCCGACCCCATAGCGTGGATACTGTATTTCTTTCCGACGTATGCCAAGTATGAGTTCGCGCCTTTTCAGGTGAAAGCCATCAGGCGCATCATAGCCAACGAGGAATGGTACGAGGTATTGTCCTGGAGTCGTGAGTTGGCGAAGTCGACCGTGGCGATGTTCGTCATTATGTACCTGACACTAACCAAGCGCAAGCGGTTTATTGCGTTGGCTTCCGCCACCATTGATGCCGCCGAGCGTCTGTTGGCTCCTTATAAGATTAACTTCGAAAAGAACCCGCGCCTACAACAGTTCTACGGTAAACAGGAAGTATTGGGTATGTGGACGGACAGAGAGTTCAGTTGTTCCTGTGGTGCGAAGTTCATTGCCCTGGGTTCCGGGTCGGCCCCGCGTGGTATGCGGAACGAAGCTATCCGTCCCGATGTACTGTATTTCGATGACTATGACACCGACGAGGATTGCCGAAATCCCGTCACGCTCGATAAGAAATGGCAGTGGGCAGAACATGCCCTGTATCCCACACGCTCCATCTCAGAACCCACGCTGGTGCTGTGGTGTGGCAATATCATCGCCAAGGACTGCTGTATCACGCGTGCCGGCAAGCTGGCCAACAGCTGGGACATTGTGAACATTCGCGACAAGCACGGTCGCAGTACCTGGCCACAGAAGAACACAGAGGAGCAGATAGACCGTATATTGGCAAAAATCTCAGTGCGCGCTCAACAGGCCGAGTACTTTAACAACCCCATCGCCGAAGGTAAGATTTTTAAGAACCTGCCCTTCGGAAAAGTGCCATCATTAAAAAAGTTCCGCTTTCTGATCGGGTATGGCGACCCCGCCTACTCGGACAGCAAGAAAAAAGGAAGCTCCACCAAGGCCCTGTGGCTTATCGGTAAGTATAAGGGTGTCTACTACATAATAAAAGGTTTCCTGGCCCATGAAACCAACGCCCGTTTTATCGGCTGGTATTTTGAGTTGGACAAATACGTGGCGGGGAAGACGAACGTGTATTGGTACATCGAAAATAACAAGTTGCAGGACCCTTTTTATCAGCAGGTCTTCAAGCCCTTGTTGCGTGAGGAGTGTGCCAAGCGGAAGACGCAGCTCTTCATTCGCGAAG
>OGJT01000234.1_pt1 | contig 34159 bp, 31 predicted proteins | sample 1572331 | NCBI WGS metagenome assembly OGJT01 (sample SAMEA2582094, study PRJEB24529) | metagenome | biome: Human gut stool | place: China | collected 2011
CACCTCAACATATAAAATTTTCTCACAAGAAAAAATACTGCGGAATTAAGGTATTGGAGAAACCAACAGCAGGGAGGCAACGGAGTTCCTATCCACCTATCTGCTTTCCCGGAACGGCATCATCTCAATTATAGTCATTTCCATTGCGTTCCTGACAATCATAATGGCAGAATCAAAGCATCGGATTATCAATGACTTTATCTCACAGAAAATAAACAGAACCGGCAGGAATGCCTTTCTGTGGTCTACCGTCATTATAGTAATCTTCGGTTTCTGCCAATTTGACATCTTTTATTATGTTGCAAAAAGCAAGACGACCGATGACTTGCCGATAAAAGACACATTTCCTTATGATACCGTCACGAAGATGATTTTCTCCCTTAACAGCATACGGACAACCGAAAATGAGTTACAGGAAGCTGTCAAAGCCTCTTACAAGGCGGAGAAGGGAACTGTCGCCGATAATGACTCTTTAAACGTCGTATATATCATCGGCGAATCGTATATTAAATATCACTCCAACCTGTATGGCTATCCTCTATTGACAACTCCAAGATTAACAAAAGAGAAAGCCAAAGGCAACCTGTACATCTTCAATGACGTGGTCAGTGCGTATGCAGCAACCTCACTCACCATAAGGAATACATTCTGCTGCAATTCCCTGATGGACAACGAGAAATGGTATCACACGCCATTCTTCCCTGTTATATTCAAAAGGACCGGCTTCGATGTATACTATTGGGATAATCAGAAAACGGACGTGACAGAAGGGCTTACAGGGTTTACAACCAATTCATTCCTATACAACAAGACCATAGCAAGCCTATCTTATACCGCTTCATCTGATAAGACTTTCCGTTATGACGACCAGCTTATCCAGGACTATTTCAAGAACAAGAAACCAACAGGAAAATACAACCTAATCATGTTCCACCTCTGGGGACAGCATATAGACGCAGCCTCAAGATACCCCCACAACAAGTCTTTCAACAGATTCACGATCAAGGACATTCGGCGGAGGGATTCGTATCTTACAGAAAGCAAGCTGCAAGATATTGCGAATTACGACAATGCCACATACTATAACGACTCGGTCATCAGTCACGTCATCAACAAATACCGGAAGACGAATGCTGTTATTGTTTACCTGTCCGACCACGGAGAGGAGATATATGATTACCGCGACTCAAAGGGACGGGTGAGTGCAGCCCCAGGACAATATAAGGAACTTCTGAAATATCAGTATGGCATTCCTTTCATGATATGGTGTTCTGACACTTACAAAAGGAAGCATCCTCAAGTGATAAGAAACATCAAGGCTGCACTGAACAGACCCTTCATGACTGACAATGTGTGCCAGATTCTTTTCTACCTCAGCGGAATCAGGACAAAGTACTACAACCCACAAAGAGACCTGTTGAACCCGAGATACAAGATAAGAGACAGAATACTGGGGAACGGAGACAACTACGACAAGATTATGCGAGACTCCCAACGCAAATAGGAATCCCGTCAGCTGATTACGAAAAAATACAGAACACAGCAACAGCCAGCCGCCTACAACAATCGGGGACTGCCGGCGTGTGCCGGCAGTCCCCGATTGTTGGTTCTGCAGATATCACTTAAAATGATTACGGAAGTATCCTTATGAAACGCAGTGCATGGGACGCAAAGGGAGAGACGTCACCAATTCAAGTATCCACCATGCAGTTTCTCCCCCGTCTTCCCGGCCAGATACTATTGAGAAAGCCGCCATTCTAGCCCCGTGAGTTCCAACAGCTTGTTGAATGCAGCAGAATACCTTGCACCGGCATAGCCGTGATCGTACTCATACCGGACGACCTTCCCCGGATAGTAGACGGCAACCTCCAGCCCACCGAGGTCGTAACAGTAATCGTCAGAGACCAGGGAATCAATGTCCCTGGAAGTATGATTGACATAAATATCCCTGACAAGCCCGTCAATTTTCCAGGCTTTCACACCGCTGACTGGTACTTGTACGACAGAATCATCATCGTTATCTTTAAGAGGGAAATACACCTCTTCCTTCACGACACGATGGTTCTTGTAAACCATCCATCTTACCGTATGACTTACTTTTATCATTCCGGATGTGGGGGCAATCTCAATGGAATCGAAACCGGCAGCAGCACACTTGTCTGTTTTCTTCTGCTGCGTACCCGTGGAGCAGCCTGCCACCAAAGCGGCGAACAGCCCCAATATACAAATTGATTTCATACTCATGTCTGTTCACTAATTTAAAAAGTAATGTTGCAAAGATAAACATTTAGGACTGTAAAGCCAAACAAAGTCCATAAAAATATGAAGTGGCAATCACGAGAGGCTCCTCTCCGCTCCGTCCATTTCACTTACAAGAGCGGCCACTCACCGCAATCACCACAGAACAGACAACAGCTTTATCTTCCAAGAAAAATGCAATAGGGAACATTTCACTTTCTATGAATCAGCTTTACGGGAAAGTGCGGTTTCCAACAGTCCATTTAGCAGAAAAGTGCAGGAAACAGCAAACCAGATATAGGAAAAGTGTAGTATGCAGCCTTCCATACTGTAGAAAAAGTGTAGTATTTGCTTGCTTGTTTTATAGGAAAAGTGTATATTTTCCGCAGTATAAACATAAGAAAAGTGTATTCATGCTGTATAGAAAGATCGGGGAATTTATAAGCTCTCACCTTCAGACACCTGATGGAAAGATACTTCTGATAGATGGAGCACGACAAATCGGAAAGTCATATATCATCCGACATATCGACCAGAAGAAATTCAAGAATTACATCGAACTGAATATGGAAGAGGACAAGTTTGCAGCCAACACGCACTACAATGTCCACCAGGCATTTGTTCTGTCCAATGAGCAGACCGTAAACACGCAGGATGGCATTACATATATGCCTGTTTACTACATCATGTGCTTCAAAAACCAATAAGGAAGCGCATAAGCAGGACTGACTCCCTTGGTATCTCCTCTTAATAATATATAAGCACGGCACAGCAAGAAAAGCGTATGTCAAGCTGTCCCATGGCAGGCATCAGATCCTGCGCATTGGACAATTGACATACGCTCGTTTTACACAGCCGGATGTACTGCATCAGAATGTAAGGGTCAGGCCTACAGAGAGGGCCGTCTTCCCCTTATAGACAGGAGCATGGTCGGAGTTCTCGCCGAAAGTCTTGAACAGGTTCTGGCGCACCTGCGCATAGAGACCGAACGTCTCACTGAAATTATAACGCACGCCGGCCTGCAGACCGCCCGTGCGCAGTCCGATGGATGCACCAGTATAGATGTCCATCACGGACGGCAGCTTCATCACCTCCGCCCAGTGGTAATCACCATGAAGACTGAAGTCGTAACCATCCAGGGCACCGTAATCATCGTCATCACGGTCCTTGAGAGGAATGACCGTTATCTGACCGCCCAACGATACGAAGTCGCTGATGGCATAATCACTTCCTGCCTCGAAGCCCGACTTGCCGCCGACATTGGCATAGCCGGCATAAACCTTTATGTCTCCATCACCGTCCCAAGCCTGTGCATACACGGAACGGGGCACGCAGAGCAGGCAGATTACCATGGCGAACCACAGAAAGAGGCTGCCGTGTCTGAAAGAATTCTCCATTGTCGTCTTTTCCTTATTATTTAATTGTATACTTTGTGATGGCGAACACCTTACGCCTTTCACCTGTCTTCGAGTTCTTCACCACCTGTGTCCCATAGACAAGGAAGTTGTCTCCATACCAGTACTGCGAGTTGGAATAGCGCATCTTCTTGACATCCTCTTCATCATTGCCGGTCTCTATCATCTCCGACGTACGGTCCTGGATCACCTTGCCGTCAGCATTTCTGAAGAGTTTGGAAACCAGCCGGTTCTTGTCAGCAAAAAGCAGGTTCACATTGTTTCCCTTCATGCTTGCCGAGACAAAACGTTTCACATACATCGGCAATGTGCGCGGATCCATCGGGAAACACTCGTCCCAGAGCAGATTGCCGGCCGCGTTGAATTTCGCCAGGACGGCGTGCGTGTAGGCATACCCGGCAAATGTCGACATGACCATATTGCCCACCATCGTGGTACGGTACACCGGATAATAAGCCTCACCGAGGTAGAAATAATCCTTGCCGTCGGTCATGATGCGGTGCGAGGCCATCAGATAGTCCAGCGCATACTCCTTTCCTGCCTTCTCGGCTTTCGCCTTCTTGCGTTCTATCTTAGCCTGCTTGCGGCTGCTCATGTACTCGGTGAAATTCTTGAGATCAAGGAAATTGTAGAATCGGATGTTGTTGAACTGGTTGTTCTTCAGTTCAGAGAAGAAGATTCCTTCCGCTCCGCCTTTCTTCACTTTCGAGTAAGTTCCCGTGACGAAGAACCTGCTGCCGGCCTTGGAGACAGAAGCCGAGACGATTCGCTCGGGAATATCTGCCGTCAGGTTGTTTGTCCCCAACAGCTTTCCCTGCTTGTCCACACGCACCAGCTGCACATCTTCCCCGGCACGCACCAAGGCGTAGATAGTATTGTCTATCACGGTGTTTTCAAGGATAAAAATATTCTTATCCTTCACTTTCGGGAAGTGGATGTCGGCAAAATTACAGCTCCCGCTCTTCAGGTCGATGATGCCGATGCGGTCCGTTTTCTTCTGCGTCGAACTGAAGACGACGGATCCGTCCGAAATGACAAGGTTGCGCATCGAGCCTTTGCGGGTGTACTCTCCGTCCGTAACGGTACACTTGCGTGTCGCGGTGTTGAAGGCAACAATCATGAACGAACCGTCCCTCTCGCGCAGCACCGTGTAGAGCACGCCGTTCTCAACCACATTGGAATAATAGTACATCCCCTTGTCAATCAGCATGGAGTCGGCACTGACATACTTCATCGCCGTTGAATAATACACCGTCTTGAAACACCGTTTCCCATCCTTGGTGTCCCTGGCAAACGACTGGACTACCAGCCCCTTGTCACCGACAGGCAGCACCAGCTGGTCCTCATAGTCGGCCCGGTACGGATACTCGATACGCCCCGCCACCTGTGCGGTCATACTCACCGACTGCGCAAACAACGCAATCACACTCAACAGAAAAGTTCTCATTGATTTTACAGTTTATTTGTTGGTTTATCAGTTTTAATATATCGGAATGACGTTTCCCAACCGGTCGGGACCTGTGTCCCCGACCGTTGGGAACATGATTCCCAGAGCCTGGGAATCATGTTCCCAAGCAGCAGGGAATGTTGAAGATATGTCCTGGCGAACGGGCTATCGGGCTATGCCTGGAAGACAATCGTCAGACTTGCCCTGCTCTGGACAGGGCGTCCTTTCTGTTCGGCAGGCTTCCACTTCGGCATGCTGTTGGTCAGACGGACCGCCTGCTCTTTATAGAATTCCATACATCTGTCCAGTACCCGTTTCTGCTTTGCTGCATCCATCTTGAGGAAATGCCTGCTTGTCCCCTTCACATTCGTCACCCTGACGACACGTGCCCCTGTGACGGAGCCGTCCATCTCGACATTGAAGACGACAGTCATCTCGGCATGTACCTTCGAGCGGATGGACTGGATAGTGTGGTGCTGCCGCTGTGCGAAATATCCGGCAACGGCTTCCTGTCCGCCGTCGAAACTGGGGAGTACGTCTGTTCTGCTTGTCTGCGGAGCTGGTGCGACGGTCTCCAGCTTTTCCTTCAGCTTGTTGATTTCCACCGTTCCCATGACAATCCGGCCGTCAGGGCCAACGAGATACATCGAGGGAATCCAGTCAATCTTGTACAAGCGGTCAATGACGGTTGCCTTCCTGAACTTCTTCAACTCGCTCACCTGTATCCAATGCATCTGATAGCGGTCCCAGTAGGTCTTCGCCCATGCGTCACGGTCGGTATCGAATGATATGCCGATGAACTGCACGCCATGGTCACGGAACTGCTCGTAGAGAGCCTTCATCGCCGGAATGTCACGCCGGCAGTCAGGACACCAGCTGGCCCAGAAGTCCAACACCACATAACTGCCGCGATACTGGCTCAGCCGTATGTCCTTTCCGTCATACGTTTTCAACTTGAAATCCGGCGCAGGTGTGCCCGGTTTCAGCATATTCACAGCATACCTGGCATCCAGACCCGCTGCCTGCACGGTGTCTGTTGTCTGTGCAGAAGCCGTCGCTGCCGCCATGAAGAGCAGGCAGGCAGCCGCTAAGAATATTCTTTTCATAACTGTCCCTGTCTTTTTTTCTTTTTTGTCCGATCATCTATTAGCAACCAACACAAAAGCACTATGGCTATCAGCAATGCTGTTACAGAAGAATAAAGCAATCCCATACAGTTTCCTCCTATTTCTTGTTATTACGATTAGAATTATTACTTGTACTTGCCTGAATGAAGATAATGCCGATCGCCAGAAGCAATCCTGATATCAGCAACGCCATTATCGACATAAACGGTTCGCCGATCCCTTTGAATGCAGATGTAAGAGCTACCGCCGTCATCAGGTACTTGGCTATATCCAACAGCCAGTCCCCAAGTTTTTCTTTCAGCTTGTCAGTCATGCTGCAAATATACAACCTTATTCTGAATACAGCAAACGGCTTATTGTATTTTTTCTATTGTCAGCGTCTGGTCACAGTAATCTACGACCGCCGGACGATGGGTGATGAAGATCACCGTCCGGTCGTGCCGGGAGAGTATGTTCTGCAAGAGCTGGCGTTCTGTCTGCGGATCAAGGGCCGATGTAGCCTCGTCAAAGATCATGACACTGCGGTCACGCAGCAGCGAACGGGCAATGGCAATGCGCTGTGCCTGTCCTTCGCTGAGGCCGCCTCCCAGCTCCGAGCAGAGCGTGTCGAACCCTAAGGGGAGATGGAAGACGAAGTCGGCACAGCTCTTCTCGAGCACGGCAACCATCTCTTCTTCCGTGGCATCCACTTTTCCAAGCAGCAGGTTCTCACGGATTGTACCGCTGAGGAGCGTGTTGCCCTGCGGCACATAGACGAAGTTGGTACGCATGAGCGGTGTCAGCTCCATGCGTTCCTGTCCGTTGTAGATTTCCACCGACCCTTTCTTCGGCTTCAGCAAGGCGAGAAGCATACGCACAAGTGTGGTTTTTCCTGCGCCCGTCTCACCGAGAATGGCTGTACAGGAACCGGGATAGAAATCGAAGCTGAGGTCTTTCAGTATCTCCCGGTCGCCGTCGTCATAGCGGTAATCCACGTGCCTCAGACGGATTCCGCACGGTCCGTCCAACTCTATCGGCTCTCCCTGTACCTCCAAAGGATCTTCTTCCAGCTCCATCAACCGTTCGGCAGCAGTAAATACGGACACGAAAGCGGGCACCAGCTTCGTAAGCTGGCGGGCAGGACTCTGTATCTTGTTCACCAGCTGCAGGAAGGCCGTCATGCCGCCGAACGTCAGCGAGTGGAGCGACATACGGATGGCAGCCCACGTGAAGGCGACAAGATAGCCGAAAGCGAATCCGAAGTTCAGGACGAGGTTGGAGAAGACCGAGAACTTCGTCCGGCGCACTACCCTGCTGCGGAGTTCGCGCTGTGTACCCTCCAGTCTGCCCACGATCATCTCGTCGCTCTCGAGCGTCTTGATGAGCATCCGGTGCTGGATGGTCTCCTGGAGAACGCTCTGGACCTTCGAATCAGAGTCGCGCACTTCTCGTGTCAGCCGCCTCATCTGGCGCACATAAACCTTGCTGACCAGGACAAACAGCGGTATCATGACGACGATGAGAATCGCCAGACGCCAGTCCATCGACATCAGATAGAGAAACGCGCCGAGAAACATGGCCAGCGTAGAAATCGAACTCGGTATGGTTTCTGTGAGAAAGTTCACCACATTGGCGACATCAAACTCCAGCCGGTTCAGCACGTCGCCACTGTGGTGACGCTCCTTTCCATGCCATTCCGAGCGCAGGATACGGTCGAGCATACGCTGCTGCATACGGTTCTGCGCCTTGATGCCCAGTAGGTTCCGCACCCATACAGAGGCGATGTTCAAGGCAAAGTCGCAGAGAACCAATGCCGCCATGGCGGCTACCGCCCCATAGATACTTCCCTCCACGACATGGGAAGCCACATCAATGGCGTGCTGGACAGCCCCTACCGCAGCCAGCGAGACACCCACGCCGAGGATGCCTATCACTGCGTTCAGCACAGCCTGCTTCCTGTTCCCGCGCCACGCAAGCCACAGCCAGCGGAAGATTTCTCTGATCGTATAATGCGTCTGCGGTATCTGGAAGAGTTTCTTGATCTTGTTCATGATTGCTTTTTCCTGTTCGTCAATGCTTTCCCCGACTTCTTCAACGTCCTTACAGATCCGGCCGCCCGGTCAGAAGGGACAATGCTACTGCCATGCCGCCCAGGAACATCAGGACCGTCAAAGATGGCAGAGCGGGACGGAATTCTTCATCTTCTATAATCTCCGGACATCGGCCCCCCACATCAGCTTCTCGCGCAGCGTCGAAAAGAAACGCTGTCCGCTTCGCTTGACAATCCGGACTTTATGCGGAGCTTTCCTGATGGTCAGCGTCACTCCCTCCCGCAGCTTCTCCGACCTGCCGTCCACAGCCGCCAGGAAATTATGGCTCCGGCTTTCTACTTCCAGCCGGATTTCACTGTCGTCGCTGATGACGATCGGGCGGATGTTCAGACTGTGCGGCGCAACAGGTGTCATGCTCAGAATACTCGACTGGGGCACGATGATCGGACCGCCGACAGAGAGCGAGTAAGCTGTCGACCCTGTCGGCGTGCTGATAACCAGGCCGTCGGCAAGATAAGTGACGAGGTATTCGCCGTTGACACTTGTCCGGATGGAAATCATCGCCGCATTGTCACGCTTCAGGATGGCAATATCATTCAGCGCATAAGGACATCCCTCGAGGGCCTCGCCGTCAGCCTCGAGCTGGATCACCGCACGCTCTTCCATCTCCGGCTGGCCCTCAAAAACCTCGTCGAGTGTAGTCCGGATTTCATCTGGAGTCACATTCGCAAGAAAGCCGAGACGGCCCATGTTCACGCCGATGATGGGTATCTGCTTCGCACCGACCCTGCCTGCCGCCTTCAGGAACGTACCGTCGCCTCCCAGCGAAATGACATAGTCGACATCGAAGTTCACTCCCTCGAACACGCCGGCTATGGAGACACATCCCGCCAGCTTCTGCCGCAGTCCAAGGTAGAGGCTCTGGTCCAGATAGATTTCCGCATCGTGACGGACCAAATATTCTAACATATCCCATATCCGGACAGACTCCAGGACCTTGGACGCATTGCCGAAAACAGCGAAACTCAGTCTCCTTTTTACCATAAAATCGTGCCTTTTTAAATTCTTTTAGCCTGACAAGCTCTACTAAACCATAGATATTTAGTACATTTGCAACATACTTGCATTTGCAAAAGTAAATATTTTAATTGGATTTATTACTTAAAAACAAAACAAATATGGCAAAAGTGTATGAGTTTCTCGCCAATGGCTTCGAAGAGGTAGAGGCATTGGCACCTGTAGACATCCTGCGCCGCGGCGGTGTAGAAGTGAAGACGGTCAGCATAACGGGCAGCCATCTTGTGGAGTCATCACACGGCGTACCGGTCAAGGCCGACCTTCTTATAGAGGAATTAGGCAATGCCGACGATGCCGATCTGCTGCTGATACCGGGCGGCATGCCGGGGGCAAAGAACCTGAAAGACGACTCCCGGGTAGGGAAAGCACTCCTCCGCCAGTCTGACAGCGGAAGACGTATAGGGGCCATCTGTGCCGGGCCGATGGTGCTGGGAGCTCTGGGCCTCCTCAAAGGCAGGCGCGCAACCTGCTATCCGGGTTTCGACAAGTTCCTCACAGGGGCAGAATACACGAACGAACTGTGTACCGTCGACGGCAACATAACGACCGGGAAAGGTCCTGCCGCATCCTTCCTCTACGGCCTCAGACTGCTTGAACAGCTCACATCCCCCGAAAAGGCCGACGAGATAAAGAAGGGGATGCTGATCAACGAGCTGGCAGGCCTGCACTGAAAAGCAACGGACAGCATGAAATACGTCATCATCGTCGCCGGAGGGAAGGGACTGCGGATGGGGGCAGACATCCCCAAACAGTTCCTGCCCATCGGCGGGAAGCCCGTCCTGATGCACACCATCAGCCGCTTCCATGCCTACGACAGGAACATAAGGACCATCCTCGTACTGCCGAAAGAGCAGCACACTTACTGGCAGGGGCTGTGCAGGGAATATCATTTCGATGGGGAATACCAGCTGGCTGACGGCGGTGCAAGCCGCTTTCAGTCGTGCAGAAACGGACTGTCGGTGATTCCTGACAATGCGGAAGGGCTCGTCGCCATCCACGACGGGGTGCGTCCGTTCGTCTCCACAGAGACAATCGCCCGATGTTTCGACAGGGCAGAAAAGACGAAAGCGGCCATTCCCGTACTCTCTGTAACCGACACCCTGCGCTATACCGGCGACCCGACAGGAGGAAGGAACGTACAACGCAGCGACTACAAAACAGTGCAGACACCGCAGGTTTTCGACATCCAGCTTGTCAAGAGAGCATACGGACAGGACGAAAGTCCTGCATTCACTGATGATGCCAGTGTCGTCGAAAGTCTCGGACAGGCAGTAGCAATGGTGGAGGGAAACCACGAGAACATCAAGCTCACCACGCCGTTCGACCTGCAAGTAGCAAAGACGCTCTTAGCTCTCAACGCATCATTTTCATTTCGAGAGCATGACGACTGATGCTTGAAGCAATGTCTACCGGATGAGAACAACAAGCCGGCAGAGGCTTAAAGCAGAAGCCTATGAGTGAAAGACCAATGCGCCAAGGAGATGCAGAATGCACGGCTGCAAAGCTTGGAAAAGCCCTTCCGGAGATTATCTTCATGGCAGATGGAGAATTATTTTCGTGAAGAAAAATGTTTCTCTTCATGGAAAGAAATATTTTTCTTCACGAAAAGAAATGTTTTTCTTCATGGAAAGAATCCGAAGCAGACAGGCAAATTACCAAATGGGAGAGAGGGAGGGGCAAGACAGTTCCATTCACATCGCATCATCCGAAGGCATAGACTTCAGGACACCCTCGACATATACCCACAATATATGAATGATGACCTTCGAGTCATGAATTAGAAATGGACATACTATCGCAAGACATCATGTATCTGCAGGGCGTAGGCCCGAGAAAGAAAGAAATTCTGAGCAGGGAGCTTGGCATCCGGACCTACCGTGACCTGTTGGAATACTTCCCCTACAAATACGTCGACCGCACGAAAGTATATCTCATTTCAGAGCTTTCGCCGGATATGCCCTTCGTACAGATAAAAGGCAGGATCATCCGCTTTGAGGAGACAGAGACGGGAAAGCGCAGGAAACGGGTCATCGCCCACTTCACGGACGGACACGGCATCTGCGACCTCGTATGGTTCAACGGAACGAAGTACGTCTATCAGAACTACCAGCTCAACAGGGAGTATGTCGTTTTCGGAAAGCCAGCCGTCTTCAACGGCAGATTCCAGTTCTCCCATCCCGACATCGACGATGCCGCCCAGCTGCAGCTCAACGACATGGGGATGCAGCCTTTTTACATCACGACCGAGAAGATGAAGAAGGCCGGAATTACCTCACGTGCCATGGAGAAACTGACGAAGACACTCATCGGCAAGCTCAGCGAGCCTTTGGAGGAGACGCTGCCGCCCTTCATCACGAGCCACCTGCACCTCATTTCCCGGGATGCTGCCCTGCGCAAGATCCATTATCCCAGGTCGGTCGACGACACCCAGCGTGCCCGTGTCCGACTGAAGTTCGAGGAGCTTTTCTACGTGCAGCTCAACATCCTCCGATATGCCAGCGACCACCGGCGCAAGTACCGGGGGTACATCTTCAACCGCATCGGAGCACAGTTCAACTGGTTCTATACCCACAACCTGGCCTTTGAACTCACCGGAGCACAGAAACGGGTGATGCACGAGATACGTGCCGATATGGCTGGCGGACGGCAGATGAACCGCCTGCTGCAGGGCGATGTGGGTTCGGGCAAGACGCTTGTCGCCCTGATGTCCATGCTCATCGCCATCGACAACGGTTACCAGGCGTGCATGATGGCACCTACGGAAATCCTTGCCGAACAGCACCTCCAGACCCTCAGGGACTTCCTGAAAGGAATGAACCTGCGCATAGAACTGCTGACAGGCATCATAAAGGGAAAGAGACGCCGGGAGGTACTCGACGGACTGATGGACGGCTCCATCCACATCGTCGTCGGCACACACGCCCTCCTCGAAGACAAAGTGCAGTTCCACCGCCTCGGCATGGCCGTCGTCGACGAACAGCACCGCTTCGGCGTGGCACAGCGTGCCAGGCTCTGGAGCAAAAGCGAGAATCCTCCGCACATCCTCGTCATGACGGCCACGCCCATACCCCGGACGCTCGCCATGACCATCTACGGCGACCTCGACGTCTCCGTCATCGACGAACTGCCGCCAGGCCGGAAACCCATACAGACCCTCCACAAGTACGACGACCAGATGCCAAGCCTCTACAACGGCATCCGACAGCAGATACGCCTCGGACGGCAGGTATATATCGTCTATCCGCTCATCAAGGAAAGCGAGCGGATGGACCTCAAGAACCTCGAAGATGGCTTTGCGGCCCTGTGCGACATTTTCCCCGAGTTCCGGCTCAGCAAGGTACACGGAAAGATGAAAGACAAGGAGAAAGAAGCGGAGATGCAGAAGTTCGTCAGCGGACAGACGCAGATTCTCGTTGCCACGACAGTGATAGAAGTGGGCGTGAACGTACCCAACGCCAGCGTGATGGTCATCCTCGATGCACAGCGGTTCGGACTTTCCCAGCTCCACCAGCTGCGCGGACGCGTCGGACGCGGGGCCGACCAGAGTTACTGCATCCTCGTGACAAGCCACAGGCTGACGAAGGAGACCAGCAGGCGCATCGACATCATGTGCGAGACAAACGACGGCTTCGAAATTGCAGAAGCCGACCTCAAGCTGCGCGGACCCGGCGATCTGGAAGGGACACAGCAGAGCGGCATCGCCTTCGACCTCAAGATCGCCGACATCGCACGCGACGGACAGATTGTACAGATGGCACGCGAAGAGGCGCAGAAAATCATCGATGCCGACCCCGACTGCCGGAAAAGCGAATATAACTTACTTTGGGACAGGCTCAAAGCGTTAAGAAAAACTAACATAAACTGGGCTGCCATTTCTTAATGGAATAATACCAGAAAACGGCTGGAAACTCCTGTTTTTAAGACTTGACATAAATCATCCGCAGCCTGAAAAGCGTAAAACGATTTTGTTAAACAGGCTATAAAAACTGTTAAGCAGCAACTTTTCCGACTTTTTTCCATTATCTTTGCAAAGTCTTTTGGTCAGAATTGTATGCTTGTCTGAAACCAGACAACCCATCGGCCAATCGAAAGGGACATGAAAAGCAGTCCCGTGCCGCCACGGCATCTGAGTTCCGAAATAAAATAACTTGATTATGACTTTTAAAAAGATAGTTAGGACTTTTGCACTTACATCTCTTTTAACCTTGACAGCCCATTCCGCAAACGCACAGGACCTGCTCGCACGCCAGGCACCCATCGACCGCCGTGCCAAGGCACTCGACACCATGGTCATCACCCGACTGCGTGAGGCGGAAGAAATTGAAGAACCCGCATCCGACCTCTATAACGACTGGAACAACAACTACGCACACCGTGGAGGCAATCTCCCGGATGTCTACAAAATCGACCTCCGAGGCTACCATATGCCGACACCGAGCCGCGTCATCACGAGTAACTTCGGCCGTCGCTGGGGCCGCCGTCACCAGGGGCTGGACATCAAGGTCTATATCGGTGACACCATCCGTGCCGCCTTCTCAGGCAAGGTACGTGTCGTGAAATACGATGCCAACGGATACGGAAAGTACATCGTCATCCGCCACAACAACGGACTCGAAACCATCTACGGACACCTCTCCAAGCAGATTGTCTCACCCAACCAGACGGTACGTGCAGGCCAGCCCATCGGACTGGGCGGCAACACGGGACGTTCCACAGGTTCTCACCTCCACTTCGAGACACGTCTGGCAGGTGTCGCCCTGAACCCGGCACTCTTCTTCGACTTCGCCCATCAGGACGTTACCGGCGACTACTATGTGTTCCGCCGCAGCACCGTGGCACAGGAATCCGACCGTGCGACAGCAGCGCGCGGCACTTCTTCAAGCCTCGGCTACTCGCGCGAGAACATCCAGGGAAAAGGCAACCGAAGCTATAGCCCGCGGCAGGAGAAGACCTACAACACCGATTTCTCCAGCCACACGCCACGGACAGAGGCAGCAGCAGACGGCGGCAGAATCACTTATCACAAGGTTGTCAACGGCGAGACGCTGGAGACTATTGCACGGCAGCACGGCATCAGTCTCGAACAGCTCTGCCGTCAGAACCGCTTGGGAAAATTCACCCGGGTGGTAGAGGGACAGCTGCTGGCAATCAGCAAGTAGAAAAGTCGGCAGGCTACGATACGGACAGCTCCGGCAGACTGAGGTCTGCCGGAGCTGTCTGCATTTTACAAAACACCAATATTCATGACAGATCGACACCAGCCGGAAACAATGTCTACAGCTGCCAGAGACTGTACTGCCAAACATGAGGAACAACCTTCCCAGACGTCAGAATGGATACATCTGCTGTAGGCAGACCATTTTATCTCATATAGCCTTTGCCGTTTCCAGGCAAATTCATACCTTTGTCCGCATGATTATCCAAATGCAGAAAGCAAAGCCGCGGATAGAGGAGCTGGACTTCCTGAAGTGTGTGTTCATCACGCTGATGATTGCCTTCCACCTTGTCTATATAGGCAACACCTATCCTGTTGCCAAGCAGCTGGTATATACTTTCCATATGCCGGGCTTTCTGCTGGTGTCAGGCTATCTGTTCAATGTCGACAAACCGTGGACGGCTTTCGGGAAGACCCTGCTGTGGATATTCATCCCCTACGCCATGATGGAAACAGGATATACCGTGATGGCGTCGCTGCTGCCTATCCGGGAGCATATCGACCACCTGACACCTGGGCTGATTGTCGACCACGTCTTCCTCCATCCGATGGGTCCCTACTGGTATCTGCATACGCTGATGCTGTGCGGAGCGTGTTATTATTTCGCTTTCAGAAAGCCTCGGGGAAGATTCGCCCAATCAGTAAGGAAAAAGTCGCGCTTCCCCGAAAGCCTGATGAGCCGGGACAACCAGTGGCTGCTGGGCAGATTCTCACTTCTTGCCTTGTTCCTCTGGCTGCTCTCCCATGGCTGCGGTCTGCTCTCGACAGCCAATGCCGCCTACTTCTTCACAGGAGCTGTCATCCGCCATACCATCGGCGACTTCCGCCGTGCCTTCCCCATAAGCTGGTGGACGCTGCCGCTCCTCATCGTATGGTGTCTTGATACAAGCCATTACCATAAGGAGTCGCTGGCAGGTGCCTGCATCGTCTATCTCGTCGTCTGCTCCCTGCTGTGGATCTACCGGCTGCAACTCCCCCGAAGGCTGCGAAGACTGTCCCTGTTCATCGGGCGCAACACCTTTCCACTCCTGCTCTTTTCCCCTGTCTTCACGATTCTTGCCAAATACTACCAGCCCCTTCTGCTCCGCACAGAGCCTTCCGGTATGCTGTTCCTTGCCGTCAGTGTCGCCTTTGCCATGGCCGGGTCTTTCGGGATAACGTGGCTGATGGACAGAATGGGGGTGTCGGGAGTTTTCTTCGGGAAAAGAGGGCTCAACCGGTAAGCCGAAGATTCCGTCCTCCTCTCCAGACACCGGCACATGACAACGGGCCGGCCCGAATGCCCATGCAGGGTGCAAGCTCTTTCTTATATCCTTTCCTGCTTCATCGGTTCCCCGTCCAGCGTATAGGCGGTGAAGACACCGTGCTCATAGGTCATGAAGGTCGGGACATTCCCACCTTTCGGGAATGTGATGGAACCGAGATTGCAGACAAGCGTATTGTCCTGGCGTGTAAGTTCCCAAAGGTGCGTATGTCCATAGACGATCGCATCGATGCTGCCTTTCGGCATCGACACCTTATTATATATATGCCCATGGGTAAGGAAGAGTCTCCTGCCCTCGTCAACAAGCATCAGGTAGTCTGCCATCATCGGGAACTCCAGCAGCATCTGGTCGACCTCCGCATCACAGTTTCCACGTACAGCCACAATGTCTCCGGCACGTCTGTTCAGCGCTTCGACAATTCCCTTGGCATCGATTCCTTCAGGAATGGAATTGCGCGGACCGTAGTTCAGAATGTCCCCGAGAATGCAAAGCATATCGCAATGCGAACGGTCGTAGAACCGGAGCACTTTCTCGAGTGCCGGCAGACAACCGTGGATGTCTGATACCAACAGATATTTCATTTCGTTATGGTAATTGGTTACGCACGCAAAGGTACGGTTATTTTCCTGTAAATCCTTGACGGCTGACGACATATTGTTATCGGACAGGGCACATAGCATCCCTTCCCGACACTTCCTTCACCACAGACTGCTTCCATCCCGACGACATATTGCAAGGGTGTGGACGCTCAACACGCCTGGTGTCCGCCGATAACACTATATGTGACGGGCACCGGCACGCCGGCAGAAGGTGGAAAAACCGGTTCATTCCAGCCACTATATTGCATCCCAAGAAACGAATGACCGAACTTATATGGAAAACAGTTGCCGGACAACGACACAAGAACGGCACCGAACGAAAAAGCCACACTGCACATACCGTTGTTCCGTAGATAAAAAAAGGAAATATACTTTTTTTTTAAGAAATCATCCGATTTAATTTGTTTGTTTAAAACTTTTAGCTATATTTGCGCCATAAAAGTCTATTACTTATAACCTAACATGATAATAACATAAAGGACCTGCCTTATGAATATGAAAAGACTCATTTTATGTTCCTTGTTCATGCTGTCAGCCATTGTCAGCTTTGCCCAGCAGCTGTTTACATCCAAGGGTGTCGTCGTCGACGAGACCGGCGAAACCGTCATCGGTGCGACGGTGCAGATTGTGGGCGACAACAAGTTGATAACCGTGACCGACACTGAAGGACGTTTCACGCTGGGCAATGTGAAGCCCGGATCGAAAATGGAAATCAGCTATGTCGGCATGAAGACCTTTTCGGGCATCGCCAGGCCCGAGATGAAGGTGACGCTGGTCAACGACAACTCTACTCTGGACGAGATTGTCGTAACAGCCTTCGGAGAGCAGAAACGTTCCGCTTTCACGGGTTCGGCCGCCATCGTCGACTCGAAGAAGATGGAGCAAAAGCAGCTGAACAACGTAATGAGCAGCCTGAAAGGTGAAGCCGCCGGTGTCCAGATTATAGACAACAGTGGTGAGCCGGGAGCGACACCCGCCATCCGTGTACGCGGCTTCAGCAGCATCAGCGCCGGACAAAGCCCGCTGATCATCGTCGACGGTGCGCCCTATGACGGCGGCTGGAACAACATCAACCCTGCCGACGTGGCCTCCGTGACGGTGCTGAAAGACGCCTCCTCGACGGCTCTCTACGGCGCACGCGGTGCCAACGGCGTCATCATGGTGACGACCAAACGTGCACAGGCAGGCAACGCCCGCATCACGGTCGACATGAAATGGGGTGCCAACACCCGCATCAAGCGAGACTACGATGTCATCAGCAATCCTGCAGAATATTATGAGTATTATTACAAAGCACTGTATAATTACCAGCTCAACGGACTTGGCCTGACACCTGCACAGGCAATGGTAGAGGCCAACAAACAACTTTTGTCTCCACCTAACGAGGGTGGTCTGGGCTATCAGATTTTCACTATACCTGACGGTGAATACCTTATTGGAGCTGACGGCCGTATCAACCCACACGCAACGCTGGGTCATGTCTTCAACTACAATGGGAAAGAGTACATGGTAACCCCGGACAACTGGGAACGACTGGGATTCCGGCACGGGGCAAGAAAGCAGTACGACATCAGCCTCACCGGCGGCAGTGACAAGATGCAATACTATCTTTCTTTAGGCTATCTGGACAATGAGGGCATCGCCTACAACTCAGACTTCAACCGAATAACGGTACGTGCCAAGGCCGATTACGAGGCACTCAAATGGCTGCGCGTAGGTACGAACGTGAACTTCAGCCGCACGAAGTACCATTCGATTACCTCTGACGACAACGGCCTCTTCTATCAGATCAACAACATGGCTCCCATCTACCCTGCATTCATCCGTGATGGTGCGGGCAACATCATGACCGATGAGAATGGGCCGATGTACGATTACGGAGATGGTTCATTGATTGGATATGCACGCCCCATCCTGCCCAACAACAATCCTCTGCAGGAGAACAAGCTGAATACAAGCAGCAGTAAAAACAATATGTATTCTTTCTTCGGATATGCAGACATCATGCCGATTGACGGACTGAAGATTACACTGAACGGAACCCTGACGAGCTATGATTCACGCGGGACAGATGCGACACAGCCATTCTATGGATATAGCCGCACAGCCTACCCGACAGGTTTCGTGTCAAGGTCAAGCGACCAGACATACTCTTACAACTTCCAGCAGCTTGTCAACTACCACCATGAGTTCGGACACCATCACATGGAAATACTCCTGGGACATGAGTTCTATCGCAGCCGTTATGAGAACCTGTTCGGTGCAAAGACCGGCATGGCATCTTACTTTACCAACCAGACACTGGCGGGAGCTATCAAGCTGGACACAACAGGAGAAAGCGGAAACAGCGCATACGAATCAGAAGGATTCTTCGCCCGCGGGCAGTACGATTACGACCAGAAATACTTCGGCAGCCTGTCTTACCGGCGTGATGCTTCAAGCCGCTTTGATCCAGACCATCGATGGGGCAACTTCTACTCGCTTGGCGGTGCATGGATCATCACAAAAGAAAAGTTCATGAAGCCTCTCCGCTGGCTGAACATGCTTAAGCTGAAAGCCTCTTTCGGACAGCAGGGCAATGACAACATCGGCGACTTCCACTATATTGATACTTATTCCATCGTGAACAACAATGGTAAAGTCGCTCTTGTACTGAACGAAAAAGGCAATCCTGATATCACCTGGGAAACCAACAACAATTTCAACATCGGTTTCGACTTCGAGCTTTTCAACAGCCGTCTACGTGGAAGCGTCGAGTACTTCTACAAGAAGACAACAGATATGCTCTGCTTCGTTGAAGCCCCGAATTCGGCAGGCTACAAGGGTTCCTACGACAACATCGGTGACATGGTGAACAAGGGACTGGAGGTGGATCTCTCCGCAACCGTCCTGAAGAAAAAGAACATCAGCTGGGATGTCAACGTGAACGCAACAACCTACAAGAACGAAATCGCAAAACTGGCCGATGCTCTCAAGGCCGACCTGGTCGTAGACGGACATCCCGGCTATGTCTCCGGAGACAGACTCTATGCCGAGGGACTTCCGCTATACACATGGTATATTCGTCGTTATGCGGGATTGTCAGAGGAAGGAAAGTCCATGTGGTACTATACGGACAATGACGGTAACCTGCAGAAAACAGATGTTTATGGAAACGCGACCTACTATAACTGCGGCAGTCCACATCCCGACCTCTATGGCGGTTTCGGGACGACGCTGAGCGCATACGGATTCGACCTCTCCGTGTCTTTCAGCTATTCGCTTGGCGGAAAGGCCTATGACTTTGGATATGCGAGCCTGATGGGTGTTCCTATCGGAACGTCTGGAGGATGTGCCATTCACAGGGATGCACTGAACGCATGGTCGGCAGACAATCCGACAAGCGATATTCCCCGCTGGCAATACAACGATCCGAATACGGTATCGACAAGTGACAGATTCCTGGTCAGTGGAAGTTACCTGACTTTACAAAGTATCAACTTCGGCTATACGCTGCCTGACAACTGGATCCAACGCATAGGTCTGTCCGGTATCCGTGTCTATCTGGCAGCAGACAATGTCTACTATTGGAGTAAGCGGAAAGGCTTCGACCCACGCGGCTCTTTCTATGGAAGCAGCAGCACAGCCGACTACAGCCCGACACGCACGGTTTCAGCAGGTATAAAGCTAACTTTCTAAGATCACACCAACTAAAAATCACAGAATTATGAAACGCCGTATATTAAACTATATCATACCGTTGGTCATGGCAGCAATGCTGCCTGGGCTTAGCGGGTGCATTGACTCCGTCGACCCTTCATCAACATTGACATCCAAACAAGTGAAAGACCTTACTTCTTCCCAACAAGGTCTGCTGAATGGAATCGTCTCTTATATGATCAAATTCGGCTCCTGGGGAGACGGCAGTTTACCTCTGAACGACTGGGGTTATCCCTGTCAGATGTTCTATCGGGAAATCCTCGGTTCCGACATTCCCGTCTACAACAGCAGTTACAGCTATTGGCCGGCTGTCGAGAACGGCAATGATTCACGTTACAAGGCTTATTATACTTACGATTATTATTACAGCCTCATAGCAACCTGCAACAATGTTACAAGTGTGATCGACCCTGCCACAGCCTCACCGACATCGAAAAACTATCTGGGCATCGCCCTGGCATACCGTGCCATGGCCTATCTGGACATCGCACGCCAGTTCGAATTCAAGAAGACAGGTATCGCAAGCCTGGATGACAAGGCAGAGAAAGACAAGATATGGGGGCTTACCGTACCTATCGTTACGGAAAAGACAACCAAGGAAATGCAGCGCCACAATCCACGTGCCCCCTTCTATACGATGTACCGCTTCATACTGACCGACCTCAATCATTCCGAAGAGTACCTGAAAGACTACGTGCGGTCGAACAAGAAGATGCCTGACCTTAGCGTTGTTTATGGACTGAAAGCACGGCTATGGCTGGAACTGGCGACCCGTTTCGACAGATCTCCCGCCGACCTCAATACGGCCGTGGCTGCTGAAGATTCCACAAGTATCACATACGACAGACTGGGTGTGAGGACAGCCCGTGAATGCTACGAGAAGGCACGCAGCTACGCACGGCTGGCTTCAAATGGCTACAGCCCTGTCACGGAGACAGAATGGCATGATCCAAAGAAAGGCTTCAACACACCTAACCAGGCATGGATGTGGTGTCTCGGCTATAGTACCCGAGAGGAACTTACATATATGTATTATACGTTCACAAGCACCGTGACAACAGAGACTGACTGGGGCCTGACACGTGCATACGGGGCTTATCGCATGATAGGAAGCTGGCTTTACAGTCAGATAGGCCAGGCGGACTGGCGACGCTATTCGTGGGTGGATCCCAATGCAGCAGGGACACATGATGGATATAAGCAGTACGACTCTCTTACAATAGCAGGGCATAAGGTACCGTGCTCCTTGCTGAACGAGGAAGAATGGAAAGAACTTCCTGCTTATGTGAACACGAAGTTCCGGCCCGCAGACGGTAACAGAGTCGATACTTATGCAGGGCAGTTCATAAGTCTTCCATTGATGCGTGTAGAGGAAATGATGTTCATCGACATGGAATGCACGGCCCACCTTGATGGTGTCGCTGCCGGTGTCGCTGCCCTCAACTCATTTGTCAACACCTATCGATACACAGACAACTCCTATCGGCCCAACGCCACGACCATGGAAGAGTTCATCAAGGAAATGATGATTCAGAAACGCATCGAGTTCTGGGGAGAAGGCATTACCTATTTTGATTACAAACGACTTGCATTACAGGTCAGACGTAAGGATAACACAAACTATGAGCCCATTGCACTCATCAACTCAAAGCCTGGTTATGTCTGCCCATGGATGAATTTCTTCATTCTCGAATATGAGTCACAGAAAAATGTTGCCTGCAAACCGAACCCGGATACCTCCGGCAGCTTGACAGTAACGAATCAATAACAACCTGAAGATTTGACCAGCCAAATCGGTAAATAAAAGACAGACCCTGAAGACGAGCATCTTGCTTCGGCCTTAGGGTCTGTTTTCTTTATTCTGAATGATATGGAGATAAGAGACATCTTTGAACTTCGGAAACAGGGACGGACAGAGGAGGCATACGCCGCCATACTGCCGATGTATGCCGCACACAAGGGACACTACACGACGATAGCCATGTTCTGGGTGGGCGTGGACATGATGAAGCTCCGTTACCAGCAGCGCAGGCTGGAGGAGGCATACAAGATATTCAAGAGCCTCATGAGGCTCTACCCTACGATGGACGACAGAGACCTGAAAGGACAGAGTGCCATGATGCGTGCGGCCCTGCTTGTCTTCGACCACCACCCGGGCTTCTCCATGCTCGACTTCATCACGCGGTGGGACATCACACGGCTGACGGAAGACGACTGGACAAGAGGGCTGAGCAACGGACACCCCGTTCCCTCCATCGGAATGCGCATCGTCGGGAAAGTATTCAAGGAGGTAGAGGGCCGGCCGACGGTCGACATGGCACTGAAAGCGGCACCGATACTGGCCGAAGCACTGAAGCACAGTCCTTACAACATGAACAACCAGCGTTACAAGGCAATGGTCTACCGCATCATGGGCAAGAAGGACAAGGCAATCAACATCTACATGCACCTGATCAGCAAGCACCGGCAGTCCTACCTCTTCCACGAACTGTCTGAACTCGTCGATGACGAACGCTACAAAACTGCCCTGCTGTGCAAGGCCATCACATCACAGAAGGAAGAGAAGTTCCGGCAGCGTATGCGCTTCACCCTCGCCGGACTGCTGTTCGGAAAAGACAAACACCGTGCCCGCTACGAGCTGGACAAGTGTATCGCCGTCCGCAGACAGCTGGGATATTCCATCACATGGGAGATGCAGAACCTGGCGGCAAGTCTGGCAGAAGTCAGCCCCGTAACGGATGCTGACGAGAAGAGCTTCTACAGAGAGCAGGAAGCAGTTCTCCGTGAACTCATGCGGTGATGTTCCCTCCGGCTGTCATCAATCGCTGCACGGATACAGCAGCCGGAAACCGGGCACGGGACATATAAGGTATGTCCTGGAATCTCCGCATCGGACTTATTCTATACAGACATGGGCACTTTGTTCGCCTTTGCCCGGCCCCCCAATGGAAACTATCATTTACACCCACTGATTCTTTACTGTCAGCGTACCGAGGGCAAACACTGATGGTGTTGACGGTGTACACCAATGGTGTCAAGGCTCAGTACGGATCACGTTAAGCATTATAATTTGCAGATGATAATCTTCAGGTGAATAGAAGTAGTTTGTTATTCCTGAAAATAAGCTTTCTGAATAAACATCATAATCCCCCGATAAAGAGGCTGCCGCAGAAGAATATACTTTAGGATCAAACATAGTCTGATATTTATCCACGGCAGATGCGCCTGTGATCGATCTGCTGTGAAATTATTTTCCTGTCACTACCGTCACTCTGCAAACACACATAAAATACTAATAAACAATGTATTAGTGAAGAGTGTTAAAAGTGACAGCAAATGAGAAATAAACTTTTTCAGTAAATAGTTGGTAATTCTGTCCTCATTGTCAGCATCCTTCCACTCTAAACTTTAGAAGATTTTTTATAAGTAGAATGAGGCTACCCACGAAAGATCTACTGTCCCGCATCTTCTGCCCGCCCGGGAGACCAAAACGACAAAGGCGGTTCTCTGAAACCGCCATAACAGAGAAGAGCCGCAGAAGCCTGACGGCTTTCCTGCGACTCTCCATATCCTTAGTTCTAAAGAAAAGTCTCCTGTTTATTCAGCAGCAAGTGTGAAGCGCTTGTAGGCAACCACCTTGAGGTCCTTGCTCTGCGCCTTGAGCCATTCGCCGACACTCAGCTTGTCGCCGTCGCCGAACTGGAACTCCTGATCGATGAGGCAGTTCTCCTTGAAGAACTTGTTGAGACGCCCCTTCGCAATGTTCTGGATCATGTTCTCATTGAGGTTGGCAGCCTTCTCAGCAGAAACGGTCTTGCGGATCTCCACAGCCTTGTCAGCCTCCTCACGGGTCAGCCAGCCCTTTTTGATGTTCGACTCGATGTGGTCGTCGCTGTCGACGAGGTTGGCATTGATACCAGCCTTCTTGATAGCGGCAACGACAGCCTTCTCAACCTGCTCTTCCTTGGTCTTCTCAACAGCAACCTTGAACTCCTCGTCCTTGACAGACTGCGGAACAGACGCCTCGTCGAGTGCTACCGGCTTCATGGCAGCCACCTGCATAGCCACCTTGTGACCGGCCTCTTCGTTGTTCTCGTTGAGCTGAACCATCGTAGCAAGGGTGTGCTTGTTCATGTGGTCATAAACAGAGACGTTGCCGCCCTCCAGGAAGTTGTAGCCATCAAGTTCCATCTTCTCACCCGTGACACCGGAACGCTGCTGGACAGCAGTAGCGGCATCCTCACCGTTGGCGAGCTTCAGTGCCTTCACCTCGTCGAGGTTCTTGCACCTGGCGGCAACAGCAGCATCCAGAATCTCCTGGACGAGTGCGATGAAGTCCTTGCCGTTGGCAACGAAGTCGGTTTCGCACTTGACAGCAACCATAGCTGCAAAGCCGTCAACCTGCTTGACGAGCACACAACCGTTGGATGTCTCACGGTCAGAACGCTTGGCAGCGATAGCCAGACCACGCTCGCGGAGCAGGTCCTTAGCCTTGTCGAAATCGCCTTCAGCCTCTGTGAGAGCCTTTTTTACATCAGCCAGACCGGCACCGGTCATGGTGCGGAGCTTCTTGATATCTTCAATAGATACAGCCATTTTCTTGTTTTCCTTTCTAATGTTATTAAATGTCGTGGGCGTTGATGAGGGATGATGGGCTCCGTGCGTCATGATGACATGGAAGCTCATTAGCACTCACCAGCGCCCACACTATGTTTTCAATTGTTACTCAGCAGCTGGTGCTTCTTCCGCAGCCTTCGGAGCTTCCTCTGCCTTTGGAGCCTCTTCAGCCTTGCGTGCAGCACGCTTCGGCTTAGCCTCTGCAGCCTCTTCAGCCTGCTCTGCAGCAGCCTTCTCGTCAGCCTTCTCTGCCTTGCGCTCCTCAAGTCCCTCTGCGATGGCATCGCAGCAGGCGGCGAGGATGACCTCTACGGAATCCTTTGCATCGTCATTGGCAGGGATAACGTAGTCGATGTTCCTTGGGTCAGAGTTGGTGTCGACGATGCCGAATACTGGAATACCCAGACGGTTGGCCTCCTTGACAGCGATGTGCTCCTTCATGACGTCTACCACGAAGAGGGCAGACGGCAGGCGGGTCAGGTCGGCGATGGAACCGAGGTTCTTCTCCAGCTTGGCACGCTGGCGGGAAATCTGCAGCAGCTCACGCTTGGAGAGGTTGGCGAATGTTCCGTCGTTCATCAGTTTGTCGATGTTCGTCATTTTCTTCACTGCCTTACGGATTGTAGGGAAGTTGGTCAGCATACCGCCGGCCCAACGCTCGTTGACGTATGGCATGTTCACAGCTGCAGCCTTCTCAGCTACAACTTCCTTAGCTTGTTTTTTAGTAGCGACGAACAGGATCTTCTTACCGCTTCTGGCAAATCCTTTGAGTGCCTCTGCAGCCTCGTCGACCTTGGCTACGGTCTTGTGAAGATCGATGATGTGGATGCCGTTGCGCTCCATGAAGATGTAAGGAGCCATTGCCGGGTTCCACTTGCGACGGAGGTGGCCGAAGTGGCATCCTGCCTCCAGTAACTGGTCAAAATTTGTTCTTGACATTTCGTTTGTTTTTGTTTGTTTACTTTCTTTTTAATTCTTTCTTGGCGAATGAGCTTCGCCAGGCCTGTTAGAATCAACCAGCGGGTAGTCCCCCGATCAGGAGTCGCGCCGGTTTAGATACTAAACCGTTTGATTTGAGATTTGAGGTTTGAGGATTGAGATTTCCATTGCTGAATCAGCTGACACTGTATCGCAACGCTCAAATCCTGATACTCATTTTTAGCATTCAAAGCTCAATGTTCAAAGTCCAAAGTTCAATGTTCAAACTTCAAAGCTCAAAGCTCAATGTTCAAAACTTCAATGTTCAAAATTCAATGTTCAAAATTCAAACCTCAAACCTCAAACCTCAAACCATTTATCGCTTGCTGAACTGGAAGTGAGCACGGGCCTTCGGCTGACCTGGCTTCTTGCGCTCAACCTTACGGCTGTCGCGTGTCAGGAATCCGTGGTCCTTCAGGTTCTTCTTGTCTTCAGCGTTGATCTTGACCAATGCACGGGCGATGGCGAGACGCAGAGCCTGGCTCTGGCCTGTGAAGCCGCCACCATCGAGGTTGGCCTTGATGTCATACTGCCCCTCTACACCAAGCAACTGCAGCGGCTGCTTAACCACGTACTGCAGGATAGCTGATGGGAAGAATTCAGTTAAGTCTCTCTTGTTGATAGTGATCTTGCCGGTACCTTCAGAGAGGTAAACGCGCGCTACTGCGCTCTTGCGGCGACCAATTGCATTTATTACTTCCATCTTTCTCCTTATTATTTATACTGGTTAATATCAATTGCCTTTGGCTTCTGCGCCTCGAGACCGTTGAGTTCTGTCCCCTCGATAACATAAAGGTTATCCAGCAGGTGACGACCCAGGATTCCCTTCGGCAGCATACCCTTTACAGCGTGGCGGATCATCTTGTCGATGCCGTTCTTGCGCTTGCGGAGCTGTTCAGGAGTGTTGAAACGCTGACCGCCCGGGTAACCAGTATAACGTGTGTAGACTTTATCCGTCTCCTTCTTGCCGGAGAACACGACCTTGGCTGCATTGATGATGATTACATTGTCACCACAGTCTACGTGTGGAGTGAAAGTCGGCTTGTACTTTCCGCGAAGCAGCTTGGCTACCTTAGAGCAAAGGCGACCTACAATCTGATCGCTGGCATCGATAACGACCCACTCCTTCTTAGCTGTTTCCTTGTTGACGGAAATAGTCTTGTAACTTAAAGTGTCCATTCTTAATAATTAATAATTTTACTACTAAAAAACGTTTTCTTTTTTACGGCTGCGCTTGACCTAACCATGCTGCCCGGCCAAAGACAGCACTATTAACACAGACCGTACGGGGTTCTAAGTGTACCCCACCATAATAATCGGACTGCAAAGGTACTCATTTCCAACCTCATTCTATAAGGAGCAAGGGACCGGCGTTTGCTTTTTACGATTATTTAACAGAGCTGTCCAGACGGCCTTCAAGAATCACACCTATGCTGAACGTCACCGACGGGCTGGACTTTCAAGTCCGGCGGCTTAATCCGCTGCAGGGCGTTATGACGGCCTGCACGCCATTCGATATGCAGTGTTTTTATCGGATGCTGACATCCGTCAGCATAGAGGAAACGGCAGACACGGAAGAAGAAATGACTTTACAATTATTGTCACCAATACGGCAGACAATCCTCTTCAAGACCGCTGCAAGAAGTGCAGGAAACCATCACCGCATCGCAACCGGACCCTACCTGCATTCCAAGCAACGCCTGTTTGCGCTTCAAGTAAGGCCTGACAGCACGTCAAGTAACGCCCGTTTGCAATGCAACCAGGCACCTTTTCCAATAGAGGTCGCAGCCGACTGATTGACAGCATCTTACGGACAGCACAAAACGGGGAATCTTCTCGTCCCCCATCTGTTCTTTCCATTTCTGCGGGAAGCATAAGCGAAGCTGGCCTGACGACGTTGAAGAAAGTAAATTATCAAGACAAAAACAAAAGAATATCCACCTTATTATGTGACAGGCATCCAAGCAGAAACGAATCGGCGTGGGAAGCAAGACCGCAAAGGAAGTGGCTTGCGGGCAAAGGAATTGATGAGCTGTAAGGTAGGCCGGTCTGGCAAACCTGTCCCAGTCAGCCTTTCCGTTCTGCCTCAAAGCTATCAGTACAGCGCAGAACAGGAGGACCAAACCTCATTGTTAAATTTAGTTAATCAACAGAACGTTCATTACCGTCTGTAAAAAACTGCTATATTTGCAACATAAAACATTACGGAAAGAAATCTTCCATCACTGAAGTCTGTCGATTTAACGCTTAGCAGTAACAAAGAGGGAAAGGGATTTTCATTGCTCTGGCGACATTGAGTATCGGCTGCCAGCGCAAAGCTCCGGGTGGCAGAATCCTCAGAATATGCAGATACGGAAAACCGAACAACTTAAAAGATATGTCATTATGAAAATGAAGAAAGCACTTATTCTCGCACTGCTGACAGTGCTCACCGCCACGGGCTATGCACAGACAACCAAGTTTGCCATGACAATTGGAACTGACCTGGGACTTGCCGGCAAGAACTACAAGATCGTCACGCCCAACGTCTCTGCAACTTATGACCTTACACCCAAACTGTCGGTAGGAGCGAGGGTAGAAGACGCCATCACCCTGGCAAAGATACAAGGTATCAAGACCTACGACTACCTTGCGACGCTTGGCGGACAGGTAAGCTATGACGCATTCCGCATCCTCACGATGATAAACGTGCAGCCTCGCCTCATCGTCGGCCACACGATCGGCGGTGGGCACGACAGAGGCTATATGTACTGTCAAGGCGGTATCTACCTGAAAGCTGACAAGAAGAACGGCGTGATGTCGGAAATCGGTTTCGGTATCCGCCACAACAATTACCGCGGAGACCTGTACAAGGACAAGACCTCCTTCTTTGTTTCTTACGGTTTCGTACTACGATAAAGAATATGGAGTGTTTCCTGCAATCGTGAAAAGCGTCTCTGTCATCTTTTCCGCACGATCCTCCCCAAAGTGACGGGAAAGAGACCGTATTGAATTGGAAGCAAAAAGTCCGGCCGACAGCCGTTCCCTTCGGGGAGCATTGCCCGGCCGGACTTTCCTGGTTTATATCCGTTGATGACTGCATTGATGGCGGAGGAATCCTGCCGATGTTGCAAGTCTCTACGCTGTGCCGGGCTGCCGGCCGTATCATTCCGGGGCATAATCCTGTCGGCAACGACACGGACAAAGGACGGAAACAACAGTGTCAGTATCCGGTGCGGCCCTATGTTCTGTCCTGGGAAAGGCTGAGGACTGCGGGACGGGGAAAGCTGTACCCGCTTGTGTTAATAATATCAAAAAGCAGCCCCATTATTTGCTTTGTGGGAAAATAATAAATATCTTTGCCAAGAAGTAAAAAGGATTTTGTAAATGACCAGGCAGAACCGGAAAACAAGACATACGCTTATAGCGTGGCTGCTGTTGGCACTTTTCATGCTGCCGATGGTTGTCAAGTCTGTACACGTATGCCAGGTGGAGACGGAGCTTTCCGCCGGCCATCAGACTTCCGGACAGCACAGCCAGAGCCACAATGCCGGCAGCTGTGCCATCTGTCATTTTGCCTTTTTCAATTACATGAGAGCTACGGACATCCGGCTGGATGCGGTAGCTGTCATCTTCTTCGGCTTTCTCTTCCTTTCCGCCGTTACACCTTATCGGCGTCCGGAGGTTGAAGTCACGAGTCTCCGTGCTCCTCCTGCCGACTTTTAGAAGACAATTCCCATATTGAGGAATCGTCTGACGCTGATGCAGTCAAAGGAGTCATGGCGGTGTAGTGTGTCCTTACAGAAAGGAAGACCATGCCGTATCCACACCATGGAACCATAACGCTGCACCACGTCATCAGCTTGTCGCACAGCCGTCTATGTGCCTGTGACAAGCATACAGACCCATCATTTCATCAAGAATTCATAAACACATGGTAATGAATAAGGCTATTTGGGCTTTTGTTCTTTCGTCTGTGTGTGCGGTTGCCAGCGCAGGCAATCATCTGTCAGCAGCAGTTCCCCAGCTGAAAGGGAATGATGTCGACAGCAGTATTGTCATGCAGGACGTAACCGTACTGGGCAACAGGCAGAAAGACCTTCAAATGCGTTCGTCCGTCAATACCATCAGCATTGACAGGCAGTTTCTGCAGAACAACTTCGCAGGCAGTCTCATGCAGACGCTCAGCAACATCCCCGGCGTAAAGGCGATGAGCATCGGCTCCGGGCAGTCGAAGCCGACGATACGCGGCCTGGGCTTCAACCGCATGGTTGTAACAGAGGACGGCATCAAACACGAAGGGCAGCAGTGGGGCGACGACCACGGTCTGGAAATAGACCAGTTTGCCATCGACCGCATCGAAGTGACCAAAGGACCGGCCGCCCTGCTTTACGGATCGGATGCCATCGGAGGGGTCATCAGCCTGTACGACAACTACATCCCGACTGCGAAGTTCCAGGGATGCGCATCGCTGTTCATGCGCAGCAACAACGAGTCGGTCGGTCTGTCAGCCCGTCTGCAGGGTGCCGGAAACCATTTCTATTGGAAAGCCAACGGGACATTCATCGACTATGCCGACTACAAAGTGCCCACAGGCAGCATCCAGTACTATTCCTACGACATTCCGCTGCATAACCACCGGCTCCGCAACACGGCCGGCTTTGAACGCGACGGGAGCATGACGTTCGGTTACAGAAGCCACAATTTCCATACAGAACTGAAGCTGTCGGATGCGTACAGCAAGAGCGGCTTCTTTGCCAACGCACACGGACTGGAGGTGAGACTGTCGGACATCGACTACGACAGGTCGCGCCGGGACATCGACCTTCCTTACCAGAGTGTGAACCATCTGAGGGTCATGAGCCATACGGTCTACGAACAGGGAAGTCTTGCTTTGGAAGCCGATCTCGCCTATCAGAACAACCATCGCAAGGAACTTTCCGAACCGGTGTCGCATGGCTATATGCCGGTCCCGCCCAACAGCCTGGAACGTGAATTCAAGAAGGATACCTATACAGCCAACCTCATTGCACGGCTGTCTCTGGGAAGCAGGCATACACTCACCGCAGGCTTCAACAGCGAGTACCAGCACAACCGCCGTTCAGGCTGGGGCTTTATCATGCCGGACTTTGAGACGGCATCATTCGGTACATACGCTTTCGACCGGTTCACGGTCAGGAAAGACCTGATACTGAATGCCGGCGTACGGTACGACCACGTCAGGACTAGCATCCACAGCTACAGAGACTGGTTCAAAACGCCCGTCAGTGCCACCGACTCCGTCTTCAAGGAACGTTCGGAGGATCTCCGCCGTTCGTTCAACAGCCTCACGTGGTCGGCCGGCGTGAACTATTCTGTCGGCCAGTGGATTCTGAAGGCGAACGTCGGAAAGAGCTTCCGTGTCCCGATTCCGAAGGAACTGGGCACTGACGGTGTCAATTACCACATCTTCAGATACGAAAAAGGGAATCCTGGTCTGAACCCGGAAGAATCCTACCAGCTGGACGCAGGCATCCACTGGGGGAATGACAGGGTGACGGTTCAGTTCGACCCGTACCTCAATTATTTCCCGAACTACATCTACATGAATCCGACTCCCGACTACTACGAGGGTCTGCAGTGGTATTATTACACGCAGAGCCGTGTCATCCGCTGGGGCTTCGAGCTGCAGACAGACTGGAAGATACTTCCCTCTCTGGATGCAGAACTGAAAGGTGAGTATCTCTATGCCGAACAGCTGTCTGGAGAAAAGAAAGGGTACACGCTCCCCTTCTCGACCCCCTGGTCGGCAGATGCCACCCTGAAATACGGATTCTGCCGGAAGAAAGCCGGTAATGAAGGCTTCGTGGCACTCAACCTGCACGTTACCGGCAGACAGAACCGCATCGTTCCGCCGGAGAAGCCGACATCAGGTTACTACACCATCAACCTCAATGCAGGAAAAGACTTTGCCTTCGGAGACAAGAACCTGCGCCTGACCCTCAATGCGGAGAACCTCCTCAACCGCAAATACTACGACCACACGAGTTTCTACCGGCTCATCGACGTGCCGGAACCGGGACGCAACGTGGCGTTGATGGCGACTTTCGAGTTCTGAAGCATACGATTCCCGGAAGTGGAACAAGATATAACACTTGATCTTACAAACCAACCTGAGACTGTCGGGGAATCATCATGGTGGACGGGGCACATCGCTCCTGTCACTGTGATATCCTCACAGCCCAGACAAAACGAAACGAACAGTGAACTTATATTCAAACCAAGGCGGAAGCCTTCAAAAAACAAATCAAACAATGAAAAAGCTACTTTTTATGGGTGCTATGGCACTCCTGAGTGTGATTGCACTGGCATTTACGTCGTGCAGTAACGATGATGACGATCTGTTACAGAGCAACATCGAGTTCAAGAACGTAGAGTTCGGGCACAAGAACAGCAAGACAGGCACGATCGGCGATGACCTTCACCTGGAATGCGACATCAAATCAGGCTCAAAGATACAGTCCGTTGAAGTCGTACTCACCAAGGACGGGAAGAATGTCATCAAGAAGACCTACACCGACAGCAAGTACGTCGGCGTGCTGAACACCACGTTCCACGAGCACATCGACCTCCCCGAGACACTCGCCGAGGGCAAGTACCAGTGCTTCATCATCGTCAAGAACGAGGAGAAAAAGATTGACTTTGTCAGTGCGGAAATCACGTTGAAGAAGAAAGCCGTCGACCCCAAAGCACCGAAGATAGCCAATCTCAAGGTAGACAAGATGGAGAGTACGGTGAACGGAAAGGTCACTTTCACGGCCGACATAGAGACGGTCGCCAAAGTGAAAGAGATTGAAATCGAGTTCCACGGTGACAAAGAGAAGGAAATAGAAGTGGACGATCTCAATGGGAAAACGGGCAAGCTGACCTTCAAAAAGGAGGTGACGATTCCCGCTGAATGCAAGGCCGGAAAGTACCACATCCACTTCACTGTGAAGGATGCAGAAGGCCGTGAGACGACAGAAGAGATCGAAGGCTTCACGATCAAGTAACCGACAAGAAAACAACCACACAGCGTAGGAAGATGCGTCAGACGGACCAGCCGGCTTGCCTGGCGCATCCTCATCTGCCTCCGCTCCAGCCCATAAACAACTGCCCCCGGCAGCTTCCTACGCAATAAACGAACAAACGATGAAGAAGATTCTATTCAGTCTGGCAGCCGCCGCAGCAGCACTGCTCCTCACGGCCGCCTGCGGCAACGATGACATAGCAGATGATATGCCTGTCATCACCGATGAGGGCATCACCGCCAACCCGGTAGACTGCCAGGTGTACAACCGTGGGGACAAGATCCCTTTCCGTTACCGCTTTACCGACAACGAAGAACTGGGCAACTACAACATCGAGATACACAACAATTTCGACCATCACACCCACGGTACGCAGGCCTCATCGTGCAGCCTGGACCCTAAGAAGAAGGCGGTGAAGCCCTGGATCTACAATCAGGACTATAAGATTCCACATGGCTTGAAGGCCTACGATGCCAGCCAGGACATACAGATTCCGAAGGACATCGACCCCGGCGACTACCATTTCATGATCCGCCTGACCGACCAGAAAGGCAACCAGCAGCTCCGGGCCATGGCGATAAAGATAAAATAAAACCGATGCAATAAAGACAAAATAAAGGTTAAAACATTCTTGTTTTTAATTTCAAATGTAATATCTTTGCACCTCGGGAGTTAAATAAGCATTTACAAGCTAAAACAGTATAATTATGAAAAAAATCATGTTAATGGTAGCTGCCTGCGCAGCTATGGTAGCCTGCAACAATGGCAAGACTACAGCAAACAACGAGAGCAAGGACAGTACACAGGACTCTTCCGTAGCAGCTGACTCAGCTGTTTACGAGGGCATGACCCCTGCTGCCGACGTTGCCGGCATCAAGTACCGTGTCGCACTCGCACAGGATTCTACAAACGGTTTCAGCGTATCAGAGTCTTACATGAAGTCGGACACCGAGGCTGATACCACCTACAACTATACAGGCAAGTACCAGATTGTCAAGAAGGATGTAAAGGGCAAGAGCAACACTTACTATCAGTTCGAGCTGGGCAAGGACAACAAGACCAACTTCCTCGTCGTGAACGACTCGACGCTCCGTCTTGTCAACTCCGACTTCGAGGAGCCGGCTGTCAACTCGAAGGACATGAACTATGACCTGAAGCTGAAGAAGTAAACAACAGCCGGTCTGAAGCCGGCCGGAAAACAAAAAGACAAAAGGCCTGCCAGGGTTTCACACCCTGTGCAGGCCTTTTTTCGAATCAGTAGATATTTTGTTGGGGCTAAACTCATTCGATCTATAAAAAAAGTTTCTCTAAAATTATAGTGGTAGGATGTTGACAATAAGGATAAAAAACGACGATTATTTACAACAAAAGTTTATTTTTGATTTGCTGTCACTTTTAACATTCTTCATGAACACATTGTGTAT
>OGJT01000235.1_pt1 | contig 34083 bp, 29 predicted proteins | sample 1572331 | NCBI WGS metagenome assembly OGJT01 (sample SAMEA2582094, study PRJEB24529) | metagenome | biome: Human gut stool | place: China | collected 2011
TGATATTGTTTGCCCATACACCTGCATAAGCGATGAAGAAACGCTGTTCTGGAGTAAAGCCCATAATGACCTTGCCCTTCTTTGCCTCTGGTGTCTTCTCGAAAGCATTGAAAGCCACCTCAAGACCACCATGGTCGGCAAGATTCTCACCCAATGTGAGCCTACCATTCGCATGAAGATCAGGCAAAACCTTAATAGCACTGAAGAAGTCAGCATACTTTCCTGTACGTGCCTCAAAGTTCTTTCCGTCTTCTTTTGTCCACCAGTCTGTCATATTACCATCCTTATCATAATGGCGTCCTTGATCATCAAATCCGTGCGTCATCTCATGTCCAATCACCACACCAATGGCTCCATAATTGAAGGCATCATCGGCCTTAGGGTCGAAGAATGGATACTGAAGAATACCTGCTGGGAAACAAATCTCATTTGTCGTAGGATTATAATAAGCATTCACCGTTTGTGGGGTCATCAACCATTCATCCTTATCAACAGGCTTACCAGCTTTCTCTTGAATAGTCACGTTAGCCCAGAACTTACGACATGCTTGAACATTATCATAAAAAGACTTTGACGGATCTATTGTAAGTTTACTCAAATCTTTCCACTTGTTGGGATAACCCACCTTCACATAGAAGGTTGAGAGTTTCTCAAGAGCGGCTTTCTTTGTTGGCTCACTCATCCAATCCTGTGCTTTAATACGCTCGGCAAGGCTCACCTGCAAGTTTTTAACTAATTCCTCCATACGTTTCTTACTTGACGCTGGGAAATAACGCTCACAATAAATACGTCCAAGTGGCTCGCCCATTTGTTCTTCCACTTGTCGTGTGGCACGTTTCCAACGAGGATAATCCTCCTTGGTTCCACGCATGGTCTTACTAAAGAAGTTGAAATATTCAGCACGTACATTATCGCTCAAACAATTAGCTGATGACAAGATTGCATCCCATTCCATTCGTGCACGGAGTTCATCTGCATTACCAGTAGATGCCAGTTTATCAACGCCAGCGAAGAATGAGGGTTGTCCAACCACCATTGTTTGAATATCCTTAGTCTGTATACCTTCAGCATTTGCCAATGATTCCAGAGGAAGATTAGGATATTTCTCCTTGAACTCATCAAGCGTCATCTTGTTGTAATTGGCCTCAACATCACGTAATTCTGTATTACTTTTTGAAATCAAAGCTAACATTGTTTCATAACGCATAATAGCATCACGACGTGCCTGAGCCTGTGTGTCAGAGAATCCAAAGAGTCGGAACATATTGACAATAAACTGGCGATAAGCATTACGAATCTCGCTCGTGGCTTTATCATTATCCAGATAATATTCCTTCTGACCAAGTGTTAACCCTCCTTGACCAAGATTTAATATGTTCTGTTTAGCATTCTTCTGGTCGGCATCAAAACCATATCCAAAGGGTACACCATATCCAAAAGTGGCATACTTAATCTGAAGATTACGAAGATCGGTCAACGTTTTTGCATTCTCCATTTCGTCCAACAGAGGTTTAACAGGACTTACGCCTTCCTTATTACGACGAACCGAATCCATAGCGAGCTTATAGAAGTCGCCCAACTTCTTCTCTACCGAACCTTCCTTACCCTGCTTTTTGAGCAAGTCTGTAAGGATTGTGTTAATCCGCTTGTTATTGTTCTCCTGTAACTGGTCGAACGAACCAAAGCGTGAGAAAGCGCCAGGAAGGGGATTGAGCTTCTGCCATCCACCTGTGGCAAACGTAAAGAAATCATCAGCCGGACGTACCGACTTGTCGAGATTTTCAGCCTTGATACCTGCCTGACCCTGTGCCATAGCAATAAAGGGGACAGATGCAAGGAGCATCATTGGTAAAAGTTTTTTGATACGCATAGTAAAAATATTTGGTTTAATTCAAAATTCAAAATTCATAATTATGATTACCGATGTGGGTAATGTTAAACATCAAAGTTCAAAGTTTCAGAGTTTCTAACTCTTCCGACAGTATGAGCCATCGTTCGTTTTCCTCATCGAGTTCGCGCTGAAGGTTGGTGTATTCTGTCACAAGCTCCATGTTCGAGGCATTTTCTGGTGTCATCAATAGATCATCCAATTCTTTCTTACGTGCCTCCAACTTGGCAATCTTGCTTTCGGATTCCTCCACAGCACGTTGAGCCTTACGAATCTTCTTCTGTATCTCTTTGCGTTCAGCGTAGGATAAGGCCTCACCCGACCCCTCCGAAAGGGAAGAAGCCTCCCCCAACCCCTCCGAAAGGAGGGGAGCTTCCTTTCTGCTATTATTAGATGATGGCTTACTATTATTCCCACCCTTCAGCAAACTGTTTCCAGCACTCCCCCTCTCTGTAGGAGAGGGGGTAAGGGGGGTGAGGCTTGAGTGGAGGGGGCTTTTCAACCAATCATAGATTCCCCCTAAATGCTCTTTCACCTTACCACCACCAAACTCATAGACCTTACTTACCAATCCATCCAAGAACTCACGATCGTGACTCACGATAATTGCCGTACCATCAAAGGCTTTGATGGCTTCCTTCAACACTTCCTTTGAGGCGATATCGAGGTGGTTCGTTGGCTCATCAAGGATAAGAAGATTCACAGGCTCAAGCAAGAGTTTGATCATCGCTAAGCGTGAACGCTCGCCTCCTGAAAGTACTTTGACGTACTTCTCCGACGTCTCTCCACCGAACATAAACGCACCGAGCAAATCATTGATTCTCAATCGCATATCACCTGTGGCGACCCTATCAATCGTTTCATAAATCGTAAGGTTCTCATCCAATAATTGTGCCTGATTCTGTGCGAAATAACCGATTTGTACGTTATGACCTATCTTCAGCGTACCATCAAAAGGAATCTCGCCCATGATACACTTCACAAAAGTAGACTTACCTTCACCATTTTTACCAACGAAAGCCACTTTCTCTCCTCGTTTGATAATCAGGTCGACCCCTTCAAACACCGTCTGACCTGGTCCATCACTATGCAATCTATTGGGATAAGTCTTCCCTAAGCCCTCAGCAATGATTGGATAATCTCCACTTCTCAGACATGGAGGAAACTTCAGACGCATAGCTGAATTATCCACCTCGTCCACTTCTATTGGCACAATCTTCTCCAACTGACGAATGCGTTGTTGAACCTGTACGGCTTTGGTGGCTTGATAACGGAAACGCTCAATAAACGCCTTTGTATCAGCAATCTCCTTCTGTTGGTTCTCATACGCACGAAGCTGTTGTTCACGACGCTCTTTTCTAAGCACGAGATATTCGTCATACTTCACACGATAGTCTTCCACATGCCCACAGGTTATCTCCAGTGTGCGATTCGTAACATTATTGACAAATGCTCGGTCATGACTCACAAGGACAACCGCCTTGGCACTCTGTGCAAGGAATTGTTCCAGCCATTGGATGGACTCAATATCAAGGTGGTTCGTTGGCTCATCCAATAGGAGTACGTCTGGACGACGGAGAAGAATCTTCGCCAATTCAATACGCATACGCCATCCACCAGAGAACTCACGTGTAGGACGATCAAAATCATCACGTGTAAAACCTAAACCTGTCAAAGTGCGTTCAATCTCTGCCTCATAATTCTCGCCTCCCATCATCATATAGCGTTCGTGCTCAGTCGTAAAGCGTTCAACGAGTTCGGCATAGCTATCACTCTCATAGTCAGTACGCTCGGCCATCTCCTGCTCCATCTTCTTGAGCTTCTCCTCCATCTTTGTCTTGTCAGCGAAAGCCTTACGTGTCTCCTCCTTCACCGTTGTATCGTCAGAAAGTTTCATCACCTGTGGCAGGTATCCAATCGTCAAATCATTGGGTACTGATACAGCACCACTTGTTGGTTTCTGAAGACCACACAAGATTTTCAACATCGTCGATTTTCCAGCACCATTCTTTCCAACTAAGGCTATCCTATCTCGTTCATTGATGACGAATGAAACATCCTTAAACAATGGCTTCACGCCAAATTCCACCGTCAGTCCCTCTATTGATATCATTTCTTAATACTTATTCTGATCTTTACCTTTGCAAAGGTAATATTAATTTCTGATAACTACACATCCGAAGAAATAAAACATGGTATTTAAGAAGAGCATTATTTCATACCAAGAAAGGTGTTTCTTCAGACTCTAAGTAGATGTATTTGCGTGTCATCTATGCATAAGCCTCTCCCTTAATATTGCAAAATAACACTCTGTTAAGTGCTTCCCTTCTGAAATAGAGGAGAGGATGAGACCTTTTATCTCTCTATAATCTAACTGGCATTGAGATTTGTAACTCCGTAAAATCGGCTTTTGTAGCATGAGCATTTACACTGAATCCGAGCGTTAATCTTTTCAGTTTGGGGAAACTATAGAAGACACCCACTTGCTCGTGATAAGGATATTCAAGTCCGTGATTGGCACTATATCCCATGTGTCGGTAAAGATAATAACCGAGTGTGACGCGAACGGAAACATTCCCATAGTAAACCTCGTGACGAGCCTCGATGCTTGCCGACCACGGACTATGTTTCTCGTCAGTATGTCCGTTTTCTTTATCCATTCTTGCTATCCGATGCGCATATTCGCCGTAGAATAGTCCGACGCCTATCCCCGACGCCCAACGACGAGCGTAGCGATAGAGGATATGTGTGTGAAAGGAGTAAGCTCCGTAATAAGTAAAATGTTCTTTACGATAATCAGGCTGTCCTTGAGGAGTATTGAACTGAGTTTGTAGCCATTCCTCAAGTAATGTCTTTCCACCTAGCCCGAGGGTAAACTCGGTGAACCAATATTTCTGAAAGGGTTTAGTTTCATTAGTATTACGTTTCGCAATGTGGTTTGTGGCTTGTTGAGGCTCGTAAACAAGCCCTAAGAACGGACCTAAGTAATTTGCGCCTTTGTTGGGTCGCGCCATAGCTCCATTGCTGTGATGTGCGAAGTCTAATCCGCCCTTTACACTCCATTCTTTCGCTATCTTAACTTGTCCGTACAAGCCAGCGTTGAAATAAATATTCAGGTGTGAGCCGATATATTCATTATCTATATCGTTCTTCTGATTATATTTAAGGCTTGTGTAGGCAATACCTGTTCCTAGATAATAGCCCCATTGCCAGTGCTTGCTTCGATAGAGTGGTCGGTTGAAGGTGCCGTATAAGGTGAGGAAGTTCCCCAGCTTACTGGTATAGTTTACAGGCTGTGCTTCGCCCCATGGATCATCCCTGTGCATGGTTGTTCCATGGTTGAGATGATAGCGGAGACCGAATGAGAAAGTGGGATAGTTATAGTCGTGTGCATACGCATTCTTGGTAGGCGTAATGTTTATTTGTGCGGCCCAAGAATGCGTGTCTTTCGTCTTAGTCCAAATGCGTGGTTCCTTATCTAGAGTGAGCGTTTGTGCAGGGATATAACGGAACTCTATCCCCATCTTCGCAATGGAGAGCGAGTCATTCTCCTCTGCTGACATATTGATCGAAAGGGTAGAGAGAAGTATGAGGATAGCAGTTCTCACCTTATTATATTATAGCACTTTAATCCTGTAGCCCAATGTTACCTCAAACATATTATTGCGGGCATTCCTCATGAGCTCTTGAGCTTCAGCATCGCGCGCTAGCTTCCTAAAGTAGAGATTATAGCGTGCTTCAATCTGCCATTGGCTCCATTCGTAGCTAACACCAAATGGGATCGCTACATCACCTTTATATATATGGTCTTTTAGGTCATACTCCTTTCCACCTTTCAGTTTCGCTTTAGCACTGATAATATAGCCAACGTGCAAACCTGTTGTGAAACTCACGGGGAGATCTATCCAAGGATACCAACGCACAATATAATTGGTGTTGAGATAATCCAACTTAAAGTCGTATGGGCCATATTCTCGTGTTGTTGTTACGCCCGAAGCGTCGGTAGTAGTAAGGGTGCGATGGACGCCTGATGAACCTTGGTGGCTGTATTGCATCTCAACATCTATGGCAATATTTTTAGCTAGGAACACCTCCACATAAGCTCCACCAACAAGCCCTAGCTTGACCTTCCCATCAATGCCTGGGAGGTTAGATAGATTCAGACCAATCTTAGGTGCAGCATAGATATCCCACTGCTCGTGCTCGCCTGTAGGCTTAGTATCTTGTACGATAGCATCTTTTACATCCTTGATGCCATCCTTAACTGCCAGCCCAATCTGCTTCGTATTATCTTTGTTCAGCACTTGCGCCTGCCCGTTTGTTAATGCCATAAACAATATGGCTGTAATTAATAGAATCCTTTTCATTCCTTAGAGTAACTGATTTGGATGCAAAGTTAGTTATTTTTCTCTAAATAGCTGATTTGTGTGCACTTTATTCTACCTCAAAGAATGAAAATCAGTTAGTATTTCTATAATTTTCACTTAGTGGGAGGAATATTTCATTAATATTCTTTTTATTCTCAAAGTTTTTATTTAATTTTGCAGTGATAACAGCGAATTAGAAACTATTAAAGGAAAGAGTCTGCGAGCGAAGCTACCTACTGAATTGACCAGCACAGTGTTTATTGTTTGAACTAACGATTGTTACTGTACCACGTCTATTTGTTTTTGCTTTTGTTCTTATGTGGAGGAATCGTGATAGTCGTTGGTCTGCAAGCTATTCATTGTTTGTAGGGAGGAGATGATATCTCCTCTTTTATCCTAAATAGAGGTTACTTAACGTGTTCTTAATGATTGTTTTGTTTCTCTTTCTCTAATTCAATCTAGGGAGTTTTTATAAAACTACATCCATCTACTAACACATGAGAGGAGTTATTTCCCTTTCCGTTCTCTTACGAGAGAACTTCGTGAATGGTTATTGAAAGTTACTTACTTCTATCAACAGTAATTAAATTCATTCATAATAAATCATCATTTATCTCTGTCCGAATCCTTTCGATAGGTTTTAGTGTAATTATTCATATAGGTTGTGTGCTCTCCTGAACTTTGCTCTTTTCGTGGAATCTTGTCAGGAACTAGTTGAAATTTATATAATAGTCTCTAAACCTTTATTTTAAATTAGAATGGTGAGCTAGACTTTTCGCGGGATAGTTGCTTATTTTATCATATAAAAATGAACTTGAATAATCAAAAGGTACGACTTTCAAGTCTAGATAGCATTAAGTTTTTTGCAGCTTTCATGGTTGTTTATATTCATTACGGAACAGTAGAAACTGGTTCGTATCATGTTATTTCACATCTGATAGAAGGACTATGTCGTTTAGCTGTTCCCTTATTTTTTATGATATCTGGATATTTCTATCCGATCTTATCAAAGCATGGGAACTTTAGAAAGCATCTGCTAAAGTTATTATTTCTTGCTGTTGGATCATCTGTTTTGTATAATTTTGTTCATTGTATAGAATTACTTCAAGACGGAGGAAGTATTTTCGAATACCTATCAACGACATTCACTCCCAAAGTGATAGTTGCTTTTTTCATTATCAATGCAGACCCATCTTCTTTTCACCTATGGTTTTTGTGGGCAAGTCTGTATGTTTATATTATTTTCTTTTTTGTAGACAAAATTAAAAAGGTAAATTCTCTATATATTTTATCTTGTCTTTTATATATAGTTAGTATTCCCGTGTTGTATTCAAAAGGCTATGTAACGAATTTTTTGTTTTTAGGTCTTCCCTATATGTGTTTAGGTAGATATATTAAAGAAAAGAAAGTCTTCTTGTCAAAATTTTCAGATAAGACCTTTCTTTTCTTTGTTATATTATCTCTAATATTAATAGTTATAGAATGTTATGTGCTAGGTCATTTTAAAATGGATGGACTTGATTCACATCTGTTTGTATTACCTGCAGTTTTTTGTTTATTTAGTTTAGCCCTTCGTAATCCAAGTTTTGGAAATGGTATTATAGCTACTATAGGTAGACAAGACTCTGGTTTTATTTATATTTTTCATGTTTTAGTTGCTCGTAATATTCTTTCTTCTATTTTCCCCCATCAATCATTAATAGGAGAAATTTTATATCCAGTTACCATATTCTTAGTGACAATAGCTATAATAAGAGTAATTAGATCTCTTTTTAAAAAGTTTCTTTTTGAGAAGGCTATTTGAGCTTTTTCAGTTCTTTGAGTAAAAATATGAGATTATATGTCTGAATTATCTTCAAAACGACAAGTTGCAAAGAATGCAATCATGCTATATGTACGCATGATTTTCACAATGTTTGTTGGATTATACTCTTCAAGAGTTGTTCTTCAAACCTTGGGTGTGACGGATTATGGTGTTTATAATGTTGTTGCAGCCGTGGTACCTTTTTTTGGTTTTTTTAGTAATTCTATGGCGGCATCTACATCTAGATTTCTTACATTAGAATTGGGTAGGGGAGATATTAAAAGATTACAGAAAACATTTTCTAGCGCTTTAATAATTCAAATAGGTGTGGCGCTTAGTATGATTCTATTAGCTGAAACTATAGGTCTGTGGTTTTTATTTAATATGTTAAAGATTCCTGCAGAGCGTTTTAATACAGCTTTCTGGGTTTATCAGCTTTCTGCATTATCAGTCTTATTTGATTGTACACAAGTCCCATATAATGCTTGTATCATAGCTCATGAAAAGATGAATGTTTATGCTTATGTGGAGATTTTAAAAACAATTCTTAAACTACTAATTCTATATCTACTTGTTATTGGTAATTTAGATAAATTATTACTATATGCTATCCTTTCATTTCTTGTGGGGGTTATAATCACTTTGATTTATCGTATTTATTGTATTAGGAATTTTGAAGAATGTAGATTCGAATTTAAGGTAGATAAAGATATAATCAAACCAATGTTGTCATTTTCGGGTTTTGATACATTTACCGGCTTATGTGCAAATGTTAATTTTCAAGGGATTCCTTATTTTATTAATATTGTCTTTTCTGTCATTTTGAATGCAGCTGCTGGTATAGTTTTAACTGTCACGAATGTTTTCAGATCTTTTGTCGGTAATATTATAACAGCATTTCGTCCACAAATCATAAAGCTATATGCGCAGGAAAAGTATACAGAGATGATAGATATTTATTATCTATCACTTCGGATGCTTATTTTCATAATGTCTGTTGTGATTATAATTTTCATTTATAATTGCAATTATATATTAGAAGTGTGGTTAGGTAAAGTCCCTGCTTATACAGTTCTATTATTAGATATTTGCTTCTTTGAAGTTTTTTTTGATGTTATTAGTTCAAATCTTAAGATAGGTATACATGCTGCAGGTAAAATAAAAAGATATAGCATTTTTCAAGGTATTGTAAAGCTATTGGTAATTCCACTAGCTATACTTTGTTTATCAGTTGCTAAGAAGCCTGAGGATATATATATAATCAACACTCTAAGTACTTTTTTATGTATGGTTTTAAGTGTTTATTATCTAAAGAAAAATATTCCTTATTTTTCAATACGTGATTTTAGTTTTAATATAGGCTCAATGCTTTTACCTATTGTACCAACTATTGTTATATTATTGTTTATGGATGGGGTGAGACTTTCAAATAGTATAAGTTTTTTATCTTCTGTTGGAGTAATTTTAGTAAGTATGTCTTTATTTACATACATTTTTTTGGGAAATAAAAATCGCCAGCTAGTTAACACCATTATAAAAAATAAATTATTTGAAAAATTTAATTCGTAAGGATGTTTAAGTTTAAAGTCATTTGTGATGCTCCTGGTCAAACATGTAATAGGCTTTGGTCCTACCTTGATACTGTTTCATGGGCAATTAAGAATGGAGGAAAGGTGTATGTAATAAATTGGGATGTAGACATAAAATATTTTCCTAATCTTTTAAGATCAAGATATTGCAGTTTCCCTTTTTATTCTCAAACTTTCTTTAAGGTGTTTGGTGAAAAACGATGGAAGAATATATGTGCTATTTTGTCATTAAACTCGCTAGCAAGGAAATTTCGTAACACGAGGCTTGGAGAGCAACTGGGGTTTCTAAATGGATGGGATTTAAGGGAAAATCATAAATATTATCCCTATGTAAAGAAAGGCATTTTGCAAGATATTTTTTCCCCTAGTCAAAATATTATCCAAGACGTATCTTCTGAGTTGGAAAGATATAAATCTGAAGGTTACTTTATAGTAGGCGTTCACATGCGTGGAGGAGATTACAGATATTGGGAGAATGGAAAGTATTTCTTTGAAAAAGAAGAATATAGGGACTTTATGTTACAGATAATCTCTCTCTTTTCTAATAAAAAAGTTTGCTTTTTTATCTCATCAAATGAAAGATATGATATTTCTTTTTTTGAAGAATTTACTCTTTGTCATTTAAATAAGAATACTACAGCCATTCATGATTTATATACTCTTTCAAAATGTGATCGTATAATAGGACCTCATAGTTCATTTAGTCGTTGGGCATCATTTATAGGAGATGTTCCTTTATGTTATATCGAGCATGGTGGCAAGATCCTTTCTGATTCAGACTTCTCTCTTATAAAAGGTTTTTATCACTTTCAAAATGGGGAAAGAATTCGCATTTAGGTTTTATGAATAATCCTCTTATTTCAATTATCGTACCAGCTTACAATGTAGAGCAGTATTTACCGGTGTGCTTAAGTAGTATAGAGCAACAAACCTATCAAAATTTTGAAGTTATTTTAATAGATGATGGAAGTAAGGACTCTACGGGAGAAATATGTGATACCATAGCTGCTAAAGATAATCGCTTTAAGGTTATTCATCAGAAGAATCAAGGGGTTAGTGCTGCGAGAAATACTGGTGTTAAGGTTGCTACTGGCGAATATATTACTTTTGTAGATAGTGACGATGAACTCGGAAATAATTTTTTGAAAGGATTTGATTTTAATTATGATATTTCTATACAAGGTTATTTGTTACAGGTAGGGGAGAATAGAACTCCAATCTCTTATAGAGAACTTTCAAGTTTTGATAATGTTGCTAAGGTGTATTGTTTAAATGATATTCATAGTGCGCCTTTTTGTAAGTTATGCAAAACAGACATTATTAGGAAAAATAATATATGTTTTCCTGAGTGTATCTCTTTTAGTGAAGATACTATATTTTTTCTTCAATATATAAAATATTGCAAATCTATTCATGTTTCAGAAAGCTGTCATTATGTCTATTTTAAACGTGAGGGATCATTGACAGCTAAACATCATGATGTTGAAATGTTGATGAAAAAAGAAGAATATATTTTCTCTCTTTATAATGATTTATTTTCGGATGGTACTTTTAAAAAGTTTTTTTTTCATGAATTATCTTTATCTGTCTTTTTAAAATACTTTTTAAATGAGAAGTCTAATTTGGAATACTTTATCTCATCTTTTTTGGGTGAAGTTGTCGAAAAGTATTTTAGGATTTATGAGAAAACCTTTTTAAAACTTAACTTACCTCTATTCTGTTATTGTATACTATGGAGGCGAAGAATTAAACGAAATGTTTTACGTGTCTTGTTATCTCGTTATAGTACGACACTATTAAATTTATAAATATACAGTTATAATGAATATTGACTTTGTTGTAATGTGGGTTGATGGGAATGATTTATCTTGGCAAGACAAGATGCTTTCTTATAAAGGAACTAAGGAGCAAAGAGACCCAACGCGTTTCCGAGATTGGGATATCTTTAAATATTGGTTTCGCTCTGTAGAGAATTTTGCCCCTTGGGTTCATCGTGTTTTCTTAATTACAGATAATCAGATTCCTTCGTGGATAAATGATAGTCATTCTAAGCTTAAAGTAATTGATCACAAAGATTTTATTCCTGCAGAGTTTCTTCCAACATTTAATTCTCATACAATAGAATTAAATATACATCGTATAAAAGGTTTGTCTGAACATTTTGTCGTATTCAATGATGACATGTTTATCAATGCACCGATAACGCCTGAGTATTATTTTAAAAACGAGTTCCCTTGTGATGCTACTTTGGAACATATCTTTAATGGTTGTGGATATGCACCTAATAAGGGAGGTTGGGGAATTAGTATTGTTGATTTTTGTAATGTCCAAGTTATAAATACACATTTTAATAGGCAGGATGTTGTGAAAAAGAATAAAAAGAGGTGGTATGGAAGATATTTAGGTACTAAGTATAGATTACAAGCATATATTTTAAAATTATTTCGTCGCAATGAATTTCAGCATTTTTTTACCCCGCATAATGAAAAAGCTTTCCTAAAAAGTGTTTTTGAGGAATGTTGGGCTGAAGAAACAAATATGCTGTATAGAAGTTGTACAAGATTTCGAGAAAATGTTAGTTTGAATATCTATTTCATACGGCTATGGCAATTAGTTAAGAATAAGTTTACTCCTTCTGAGCTTTTAAGTAAAAGGAAAGTTGTTCAAATTAATCTGAATAATTTTCTTCAAATAAAATGCATGTTATTGGATCAGAGTATTAAATCTCTCTGTCTTAATGACTCTCCTGATTGTACATATGAGGATTATTTAATTTTAAAACCACAAATTATAAAATTATTTGAGGAGAAGTTCCCTATAAAATCAAGCTTTGAAATATAATGATAATTCATTATTGCGTGTGTGAGCACAGTGATAAACAATTTTGTATATATTGACTTTAATAGAATAAACTAACATTTTAAGTATAGTTATGAGTAAACTTCAAACACAGACTATTAAAGGTCTTGCATTACTATTTATGATATGGGGGCATTTATTTAGTAATCTTGAGGTAACGGGAACTTTATTGTCATTTGTAAAAATAGATAATATTCCTTTCTCTTCTATTATTTGTAGGGGTATGGGGCCTGTTGATTTTTTTTAGTAGTTGGCGGTTATGGATTATATTATGTATACAGAAGTGGGGGCGACAAACATTATTATTCAAGAATATGGAAGCTATATGTTCATTATTGGATAATTTTACTTGTGTTCATGCCATTATCAATCCTAATAGGTAGAAAAAGTTTTGATTATTCTCCATTACAAATCTTTTATGAAATAACAGGATTACATGCATCATGGGATTTCCCTGCTTGGTTTCTTTTGCCATATTCTCTTTTATCGTTGTCACATAAGAAACTATTCTATATGTTAGACAAAATAAATTGGAAATTTGCGATGTCGATTCTATATGTGTTATCATTTTTTATGGCTGTCTTGTTACATCTCTATGGTAGTACGGTAATTAATTCTAACCCACTTTTATCTACTCCTGTGGTTTTTATAGAATTCTTATTCCCATTTTCTTTTGGAGCTTATGCTTGTAAGTATGATATATTTAAAAAGTTAAATAATTTTGTTCTTAAGAAAAAGATACCTACTGCATATATTATATTCTCTTTGATTGTTTTGTTTTCATCTCGCTGTTTTTTTAGTACAACAGCGGGACACTCTCTATATGTAATTCTTTTTATTTGTCTTTTTGTCCTAATTCCAGGTAGTACATCTAAGACTAACTATTTATGGATAATATTAGAAAAGTTAGGTAAGCAATCTATGGGGATGTGGTTAATCCATGCTTTTGTTTATGCTTATCTTTTTGATGGTGTTATTTATAAGCTAAAAAGTCCCATATTAATATTTGTATCAGTAGTTAGTATTTCGTATATTTGCTCATTTGCTATTACTGCTCTTACAAATAAAATAATCTCTAGAGTAAGATTACTAAAATGATTTGTACAAAACTAGATTTAAAAGAATGTCTATTAAAGGATCTAACCTTGTATGGAGAAAATAGTAGATTCTCATGGTTTAAACATTGGCTTTTTCATGGGAGTTTAACGATATCAAGATATATAAGTGTTTTAAGACGCACAGAATACTATCATAATAATAGTTATCATAAGACTGGTAAATTATGTAATATATTCAATGATATTATCTATGTTTATTATCATCGTTTATATGAAGGACTAGGTGCTAAATTAGGCTTTGAGGTAGGTCTTAATTCATGTGATTCTGGGTTATTAATTTACCATAAAGGTTTTGTTGTTGTTAATTATCAAGCAAAGATTGGTAAAAATGCTCGTTTTCATGGATGTAATTGTGTGGGTAAAAGTCATACAGGGGTACCAGTGATAGGAGATAATGTTGAATTTGGTGTAGGGTCTTCTGTTATTGGGGGAATACAAATTGCAAACAATGTAAAAATTGGAGCAGGAGCCGTTGTTACAAAAGATATTCTAGAAGAGGGGGTAACTGTGATAGGAGTTCCTGCTCATATTATAAAAAAGACTAAATGAAAAAGAAAGTTCTTTTTATTATTGGAACCCTACAGTCTGGAGGTGTTTCAAAAAGTATGGTAAGCCTGCTTACTGTTTGGGATAGAGACAAGTATGAGACGTCTCTACTGTTATGTTGTAAGGAGGGAAATGTCTTTTCAAAATATCTTCCAGAAAATGTAAATATCATATATAATCCAATAATAGAGCATGTCATGGGAGGATTTTCTTCTGCTAGATGGTTGTTTTTACACGGACACACACTTTTATCTATAGGAGTTCTGTTTCGTCTTTTCCTTTCGCGTGTATCTAAATCGTTATCTGGTGAGTTGATTGCTAAGATGATGCCTATTGTATCAAATGAACATTATGATTTAGTAGTAGACTATGGTGGACAACAATTACTATACTATATGGTTAATAAGGTGAAGGCTACACGTAAGGTTACTTTCTTTCATAATGATTATTCAAAATGGCCTTATTATTATAGTGCTGATAAAAAATATTACGCCAAGGTTGATAATATTTTTTCTATTTCTAAGACTTGTACAGATGCTTTAAAAAAATATTTCCCTAATTGTGCGGATAAAGTTTCCATAATGGAGAATATATCTTCTCCAAGTATGATTCAGGCACAAGCAGAAGATATTACCGATGAATTACGGGTAATGTTACAAGAGTATAAGAATGATGGAATGACGGTATTATGTACAGTTTCTCACTTCTGTCGGCGAAAGGGATGTGATTTTGCTATTGAGGCTGCCGAAATATTAAAGAAGCAAAATGTAAAGTTTAAATGGTTATTTGTGGGTAAAGTGTTAGAACATGATTTGTTAGATTCTATAAACGAAAGGGGATTAGATGGGGATATGGTATTTATGGGTGTCCAAAGTAATCCTTATCCATATGTGAAATTATCAGACATTTATGTTCAGCCTTCTCGGTTTGAAGGTAAATCTATATCTTTGGATGAGGCAAAGATATTGCATAAACCTATAGTTGTGACAAATTTTTCAACAGTTGGTGATCAGTTTGAGAACCGGAAGAATGGGACAATATGTGATATGAGTGGAGAAGCTTTATCTAGTGCTATCATAGAACTTATAAAGGATTCAACTTTACAAGAGTCTTATAGAAGATATCTTGAATCACACATTGTAGATAATTCAAGTGAAGTAAATAAATTATATAGATATTTGTAATGGCATATTATATTATTCTATTCGTTATAACGGCTGTCCTTGTATGGGCAAACTATGGTAATACAAAAGTATCTAAAATTAGGTTCTTTTCTTTCTGCCTAAGTATTGGCTTATTTGTTGGTTTAGCAGATATGTTAGGTGGTTACGATAGATATATCTATTGTGAAGCTTTTGAAAGTATGCATGATCATATTAGAAAGGGAGAACTTTTCAGTGACTTGTTTATTCGTTTCTTCGGAAAAGAGCCTGTCTATGGGTTAATCAATGATTTTATAGCTTTTTTTACTCCTAATCGTTATATCTTTATTTTAGTTTACACTTTATTTTTATATGTGGTGTATGCTATTAATTTTTATAGATACACTAAGAATCCTTTCTTTGCTCTTCTTATTTTTGAAGGCTTGATGTTTTTCTTCACTTTTACTTATCTTCGTCAAGTATTAGCTGCAGGAGTAATATGGTTGTCGATTCCTTATGTTGCAAAAAGAAATTTTAAGAAATATCTTTTGTTTGTGATACTGGCAACTCTTATTCATAATTCTGCAGCATATATGATTCTTTTGTATTTTATCCCAAGACATAAGTTTGAGAAGAGTCATATTATTTTATTCATGTTCGCTTTATTACTTATAGGTATTAGTGGTGTTACGAAGTTTGTTTTTTCTATATCTGGAGACGTCATAGATGATGCAAAAATTGCTGGATATGCGGATACTGCTGAGTTTGGATTTAGGATAGAGTATGTAATAGAATCTGTGTTATTTCTTTTTATTTTATTAACTAATTATAAAATGATAGATGAGGATGAGTATTCATTGACTATGGTCAATATATATTTGATGTTTTGTGGTGTTTTACTTTTCTTTTGTAAGTCATCCGATGGTGGCCGTATTGCATGGTATTGTTTGTTAGGTATCATCGTTATATTAGAAAGGCTTTGTAGGCCTAAATCAGCAGTTCCATTAAGAGGATTCGTAACAATAATGTGTTTTGTGCTTTTTTATCGAATTCTCTCTGCATGGGGTGTTTTGCTTTACCCATATAAAACGTTCCTTACTCCAGGAGTCAGGCTGGGGGATTTCATAGAAGAAAGATATGAATATGACCACGCATACGATAATAATAAACTTTATAATCTATGATATCTATTTTTACACCGACTTATAATAGAGGGAATTTACTAAATCGACTTTATCAAAGCCTTTGTAAACAGAAATACAAAGATTTTGAGTGGATCATAGTTGATGATGGTAGTACAGATAATACTGCTTCTGTTGTTGAACTGATACAGAGTAAACATCAAGGAGATGATTTCCCCATTTTCTATTACATAAAAGAAAATGGGGGAAAGCATACGGCAATAAATGTAGGTGTTAATTTTGCTCAAGGAGAATTATTCTTTATAGCTGACAGTGATGATTTTTTACCTGAAAACTCTTTGCAGATTGTTTATGAGAGGTGGAGCATGATAAAGCATGATGATTCCTTTTTAGGTATATGTGGTGTTGATGCTGATCTAAAAGGAAATGTAATAGGTAGTGGTTTACCTAAAGAGTATATAGATTGCCATGCATGGGAAATTTCAACTATTTATAATGTAACTGGTGATTTAAAAGAAGTTTTTAGAACAGAAGTATTACGTCAATATCCTTTCCCTGAGATTAAAGGGGAAAAGTTTTGTCCAGAGGTTTTAGTATGGTTTCGAATGGCACGCAAATATAAAATGAGATTTTTTAATCGTATTATTTATATTGCGGATTATCAAAATACTGGTATAACTTCGGCTATAACTCGGCAACGAATGAATAGTCCTATCAGCAGTATGCTAACATACTCTGAATTGGTACATTATCCCATCCCTGTTAAGGATAAATTAAGAAATGCGATAAACTATTGGCGTTTTCGTTTTTGTTTAACAACTAAAAATAAAGCTGGTGTATCACCAAATGAAGTAGATATACCTAAAATCAGTGGGAGATGGTATTTCTTAGCACCAATAGGATATTTAATGCATCTTAAAGATAAAAGAAATATATAAGTAACAAATATGAAATCAGATAATCTTCATATAGCAATATCTTCTGACGCTAATTATGCCAAATTAGTTTCAATACTACTTGTCTCACTCTTTGAAAATAATAAGTGGGCAAATTGTATAACAGTTCATCTTTTATCTAATAACATAGATGAAGAAAATATAAAGCAGATTGAAAAGCATATCCCTTGTGATAGGGGAAACTTAGTAGTGCATGATGTTAGTGATATTGCAGGGAGATTAAGAATTAAAGTTCCTAGCACAATAGCTATTTCTGCCTATTCTAGACTCTTTCTTTCATCACTTTTGGATGAAAATATTGATAGAATCATCTATATGGACGTGGATGCTATAGTTTTAGGAAGTTTAGAAACAATTTGGTGTTTCGATTTAGGAAATAATCAGATAGCAGGAGTTTTAGATGATGTTGCACTTTATGCAAAAAAAGCTATAGGCTTGAATTCTAATGAGGCGTATGTTAATTCAGGTTTCTTGTTGCTTAATCTTAAGCAATGGAGGGAGGATGGTATTGAAGCAAAAATATTAGATTATCTTATAGCACATAATGGCAATGTTTTTCATCACGATCAAGGGTTGATTAATGCAGTATGTATACGTAAAATGATATTACCTGTGAATTATAATATGGTGACTAATTTCTTTGTTTTTCCGTATCATAGCTTTAAGCAGCAGCCATTCTATTCTGAAGAAGAAATGGAAGAAGGGAAAAAGCATCCGATATTTATTCATTTTACAGCAGGTGTTGCTAATCGTCCATGGATGGAAAATTGTAAGCATCCTTTAAAGGACATTTTCCTTAAGTATAAAGCAAAATCTTTATATAAAAATGTTCCATTAGAAAAGGATTCTCGTCCTATGAGGCTTAAATTACTTGCAAGTTTGTACTATCATAGTAAGCCTCTCTATTACTTTACACTAGAGATTCGTTCTTTAGTGGAAAGTAGAAAATAGTTATTATAATGGAAGTAGGATATTTAGGCATCTCTTTGGTAATAATATCAAGAATGTTGGTTGGGTAGTATAATATCCATCTATAATTTGATAAACAAATAATTTTAAAGATTACTTAGATGAAGGTTTATATTGATCCAAGAACAGAATATAGATATACCTCTTTTTATAGATTAGGTTTATATAAGATTTTTGGGAAAGATAAAATAATATATTCTGTTAAACCATTTGAAGATTTAAAGATTACAAATGCAAGTCAATATGGTTGTGGAATGGAGGTCGTGTTTGATAATGAAAATGGTAAAATAACGAAAGTTTATTTTGATATTAAGGACGTAGCTGAAATAGAAAAAGACAAATATGATTGGTGTGACATCTATTCTAAAGTTAATATTAAGTTTGGAGACTTGGAAAAGTATGACAAGCTTTTTATCCCTGGTCCTAACTTTGCCACAAGGAATCGTTCTCTTGTGGGTTTATTATCATTCGGCTTGTTAAATTATTATCGTGGAAAATCCTCATCTTGTCAATCATTAAGGCGATATATGCACGATTATTTCTATATTTATGTGCGCCGTCACCCCATTAAATACTATGAAGATTTTGTAGAAGTAAAACCTAATTATGTTTTTCACGCATCAACATTATGGTATAATCAATTTGCCAAAGATTGTACCAATCTTTATCGAGGGGAATTTTTGAAATCTTGTCAACGTGCTGGAATGGAAATCGAAGGTGGGTTGTACTACTTAAAAGATGATTCTGCCGTTTTGTCGGAGATGCCTGACTATCCTTATTATGAAGAAATATATAAGGACTTTCTATATGAAAAACGTCTTTCAATGGATGATTATATCCGAAAGACAAAAGAAAGTGTAGTCGTTTTCAATACACCAAGTGTTTGTGGGTGTCATGGTTGGAAGTTAGGTGAATATCTATGTATGGGAAAGGCTATAATATCTTCCCCACTTCTCCGTGAAATGCCAGGAGAAGGTCTTATACACGGGAAAAATATTCATTTTGTCAACTCTCCTGAAGATATATATGATGCAGTGGTAAAGATTAATACTGATGAAAGTTACCGAAAGCATTTAGAGGAAGGAGCAAGGCGTTATTATGAAGAATGGATTGCTCCTGAGGTTGTTATAAAGCGGTTGTTGGAGAAAGTAGGTGAAAAGGTCTGAGAAAGAAAAGAACTTCTTGGTTCCCGTTCAAGTTTTACATATTCAAATTTGCTGTCATTTCTGTCACTAAAGGTTGTAGCATAAAGTTCATTATATCAAGTATTTGTATTCTAATGTTAAAATGACAGGAAACATATATAAACTTTATTTTGATGTTTTATTCGGATAACACAATCAGTAGAGTAGAACGATATAGCATAAAAGATACAAGAGAATGAGAATTTTACAAGTCATAACATCTTTGGATATGGGCGGGGCTGAAACATTGGTAGTAAATTTGATTCCAAGGTTACAAGGGGTAGGACATATTATAGATTTATGTGTCTTTGATGGTACTGAAACACCACTGACAAGCCGATTAAAATCTGAAAGCCCTCAGACGAAGATATATGCATTAGGGCATGGGGTTTACAATCCTTTCTATATTTTTAAATTGGCAAAGATTATGAAGAACTATGATATTGTTCATACTCATAATTCTTCACCACAGTTGTTTGTGGCAATTGCTAATTTGTTCAGTCACACGAAGATTGTGTCTACGGAACATAACACATCAAATCGAAAAAGAAACTGGAAGTGGTATCGCCCAATAGAAAGTTGGATGTATGGAAGGTATAATCATGTAATATGTATCAGCAAGATTGCGGAAGAGAAACTAAGAGAATATATGGGTGAGGAGTGGCTTGTAGACTCTGCAAATAGATATAAGACTATTACTACAATAAATAATGGAATCGATGTAGACGCCATATCAGAAGCTAGTCCTTGTAAAGAACTCTTAGATTTAAAAGAAAGCCGCAAATCGATTCTGATGGTGGCTGGATTCCGTAAGCAAAAGAACCAAGACACAATTCTACGAGCTTTAGTTGAATTAGATAAAGATGAATTTGAGGTTTGGTTTGCTGGAATCGGTGAACGGATGGAAGAGGTTAAGCTGCTAGCTAAGTCTTTAGACATTGAGAATAGAGTAAGATTTCTTGGATTACGTACAGATATTCCAAATGTGTTGAGGGCTGCAGATATAATTGTCATGTCTTCTCATTGGGAAGGGTTAAGCCTTAGCAATGTAGAGGGAATGAGTGCACATAAGCCTTTTATAGCCTCTGATGTTAATGGTTTAAAAGAGGTTACTAAGGGATATGGTATTCTTTTCCCACATGAGGATGCAAAGGCATTGGCAGAAGAGATCAACCGATTAGCAAGTGATGAAGCTTATTATAACGAGATTGCAGAACGTTGTTATAATAGAGCCTTGGAGTTTGATATTAGCAATACAGTAAGTGGTTATGCTGATGTCTATAAAAAGATCTTTAATTAATATCATCAAGTTTTCTTCTTGATAAATAGATTTTTATAGTTTGAAAGATATTCAAAGAAAGAAATTAATTCGCGTTACAACTGCAGATATCTCTTTGGATGGTTTACTGAAAGGGCAGTTGAAATTTTTGAACCAATACTTTGAGGTTATTGGTGTTGCAAAAGATACAGGTGTCCTGAAGGAAGTTAGTGAACGTGAGGGAATCCGTGTTGTGGATGCTCCGTTAGAACGTCCTATAAGTTTAGTGAAAGACATTAAAGGCTTATGGTTTTTGTATCGTTTGTTCCGTAAAGAGAAGCCATGGTGTGTTCATGCTAATACTCCTAAGGGAAGTCTTTTGGCAATGATAGCAGCTTGGTTTGCACGTGTGCCACATAGAGTTTACACCGTTACTGGTCTTCGTTATCAGGGAACTCAAGGAAAAATGAGGCTGATCCTCAAGACGATGGAACGGCTTTCATGTTTTTTTGCTACAAATGTTATTCCGGAAGGGCAAGGAGTGTTACAAAGTTTAAAACGGGATAACATCACTAAAAAGGCATTGAGGGTAATTCATTATGGCAATATTAATGGAAAGGATACAGAATTCTTTAGTCGTGAAAATACTATAGAAACTGCTTCTGTAAGATTAGCTGATAAACAGATGACATTACGTAATTTGTCAGAGAAGGAGGCAATAAACCTGGTTCGTGGTGAATTAGGATTTTCTAATAACGACTTTGTTTTTATTTTTATTGGAAGACTAGTTAATGATAAGGGGTTAGGAGAGTTGGCTGATGTAATGCGTAAATTAGAAGACGAAAAAATAAAAGTAAAGTTATTGTTAATAGGTGAACTTGATGGCGAAGACGATGTTTTGGCAAAAGATAAACTGGATTATCTAATGCATTCTATGAACGTTAAATATATAGGTGTACAAACTGATATTCGTCCTTATTTAATGTCAAGTGATGTTCTTGTTTTTCCATCTTATCGTGAGGGCTTTCCAAATGTCCCGCTTGAGGCAGGAGCACTTGGATTACCTGCAATAGTTACTAATATTAATGGTTCTAATGAGATTATAGAGGAGGGGGTTAATGGTAAAATAATATCATCACCACTGGATGATAATGGAATGCATATAAATGATATTACCAATGAACTTTACTCAGTAATGGGATGGTTCTACCATCACTCAAAAGAAGCCAAGGGAATGGGAGCAAATGCAATATCGTTGGTTCGGAAGCGATATGAACAAAAAGATTTATGGAAAGCATTATTGAATATGTATAATTCTTTGTAAAGGTATAATGAAAATATATAGGTTAGTTATTAAGCGCTTGTTGGATATTTTAGTATCATCTGTGGTTTTGAGTTTTCTTTCTCCATTTCTTATATTTATAAGTATTTTACTCTATTTTACGAATCAAGGAGCTGGTGTGTTTTTTTTGCAAGAGCGCCCTGGTTTGCATGGTAAAATATTTAAAGTGATTAAGTTTAAGACAATGACAGACGAAAAAGATAAAAATGGGAATCTATTGTCAGATGAAGAACGATTAACTAGCATTGGGAAATGGGTCCGCTCAAGTTCTATAGATGAATTACTACAGTTTATAAATGTGATTAAGGGTGATATGAGTATAATAGGCCCCCGGCCTTTATTAGTTCAATATTTGGCTTTATATTCCGAGGAACAAGCACGTCGTCATAATGTACGACCAGGGATTTCAGGGTGGGCTCAATGTCATGGGAGAAATTCTCTTTCATGGACGGAGAAATTTAAGTATGATGTGTGGTATGTTGACAATATATCTTTTAAAACTGATTGTCAAATAGTTTGGCTCACTATTAAATCTGTACTTCTCCGTGAAGGTATTTCACACGAAGGGAGTGCAACAATGGAAGATTTTAATGGAAGTAACTAAATTATCTGAGATAGGCTATAAGGATAAAGCTTTTAAGAATTCTAAAGTAAATATATAATCGCTTATGAAAATAAAAAAAACATATACCCCTTGTTTTATACTTGATGAACAAGATGTAACTCATAACATCCATGAGTTTAAAACAGCATTAAATACTTATTTTACAAAGAATATTATTGGTTATTCTGTAAAAACAAATTCTTTACCTTATATGCTAAAAATAGCTAAAGATAATGGTTGTTATGCAGAGGTTGTATCATATCACGAATATCAACTTGCCTTGAAGGTTGGATTTCAAAAGGATTATATTATATATAATGGTCCTATGAAATCAAAAGAAACCTTTCTTGACGCTATTGAGCATCGAGCTATTGTTAATATAGAGACATGGAGAGAAATAGAATGGTTAGATGAATTACCTAGAAATCAAGAGTATGAAATAGGCGTTAGAATAAATATTAATACGTCTATTGTATCCCCTAAAGATGCAGATCATCCAGATGATGATAGCCGATTTGGCTTTTCATTTGAATCAGGAGACTTAGATAAAGTAATCAATTTAATTCTCAAAAAAAGTAATATCAAGATTGTTGGTTTTCATTCCCACAGAGAACCTAAAACACGAAGCGTAAGGTTTTATGAAAGAGTTATATGCTATGTACAAAAAATAATTCTTAAATATAATCTTTCTCTTAAATATTGGGATTTGGGAGGCGGCTTCTTTGGATGTATGCCTAATAAGCCAACTTATGATGAGTATACTAAAGCGTTTTTTAATGCTTTAGATGCTAAATTACGTAATATTACTTTTATTGTGGAGCCTGGTAATGCAATTGTTGCATCTGGTTTTGATTATATTGCTGAGGTTATAGATGTAAAGACTCATGATGGTAAAATATATGTTTGTACAGATGGAACGCGTAATGATATAGACCCTTTTTTCCACAAATCAGATTATTTTAAAGAGTTCTTTTATCAAGGTTGCGATTCTGTGGTTAGCCAGTTTCCACAGGTTGTAAGTGGTTTAACCTGTCTTGAATATGATAGAATTTTCACAATCCCAGCTGGAGAAAGGAAACTTAGTGTTGGAGATAGAGTGATTTTTCATAGGGTTGGTGCTTATACAATGAGTTTAACACCTTTATTTATCCATTATTTTCCAACGATTTATTTAAAAGATTCTAAAGGTCATTTATTTGTAATCCGTGAAGAATGGTGTGAGGATGAATTTATTCAAAAATCAAAATATTAATTACGTATGAAGAATATTATGTTTTGCAGTTGTGGACGTCGTGTACAACTGTTCAAGTTTTTAAAAGATTCATTAGGTGATAGTTGTAAGATTATAGCCACTGATAATCAAAGCAAGGCTCCTGCATTATATGTCGCTGATGAACATTATTTGACACCGCGTATAGATGATCCTAATTATATTAATACTATCTTGAAGATTGCAAAAGACAGTGGTGTGAAGGCTATTACGACATTGATAGATCCTGAGATTGAGTTACTTGCAAAGAATAGAGATAGATTTGAAGCAGAGGGCATTGTTGTATTAGCACCTTCTAAAGAAACAGCTGCATATTGTTTTGATAAATATGAGATGTTCCGTTATCTTAAAAAGAACAATATTCGTACAGTTCTTACTTATGATAGCTTAGAACATTTCAAGACAGGGTATAAGAACAATGAAATAACTTTCCCTGTATTTATTAAGCCTAGAACAGGTAGTGGAAGCGTAGGTATTCACAAATGTACTACGATGAATGAACTTGAGAATTATTTTTCAGAGGGTAAGTTTGATTATATAATTCAGGAGTTCATGGACTGTGAAGATTGTGATGCAGATGTTTATATTGACTGTTATAGCCATAAACCTGTTGCTGCATTCTCTAAGAATAAGCTTGAAACCAAAATCGGAGGTGCAAGTAAGACAATTTCTTTTAAGGATCAAAAATTATTTGATTTTATCGAAGCGGTTTGTCAGGTATTAGAGTTTAATGGTCCTGTAGATATGGATTTCTGGTATAAAGATGGTCAGTATTATTTGAGCGAAGTTAATCCTCGTTTTGGTGGAGCTTATCTTCATGCTTATGGGGCTGGAGTAGATTTCTTCAAGTTGATTCAAAACAATATGGAAGGGAAAATCAACGAAAGTATTATAGGTAAGTATGATGATGATGTTTTAATGATGATGTATGACAGTGTTGTTATCGTTAGCAAGGATGAACTTGTAAAATAGAGTAATATGGGAAAAACTCGTGTTTTACTTTGTCTCGCTCACATGAGCGGTAACGAGATGAAATATATCCAAGAGGCGTTTGATACCAATTGGGTGGTGCCATTGGGTCCAAATGTCAATGGTTTTGAAGATGATTTGAGACGTTTTTCAGTCTCTGTAAGTCTTTCCGGTGAAAGAAGAAACTTCCTTGAAAAAGAGGAATATCCACAGACAATTATGGCGCATGAGGATAATCCTGATAATCTTTGGAAGGAGTCCTTGCCAGGATTGGAGGATAAGCGTGTCGTAGCACTCTGTTCTGGTACTTCTGCTGTACACCTCGCTTTAGTAGCATTGGGAGTAAAGGCTGGCGATGAGGTCATTTGCCAATCATTTACTTTCTGTGCAAGTTCACATCCTGTTACTTATCTGGGTGCAACTCCTGTTTTTGTTGATTCAGAGAAGGAAACATGGAATATGGATCCATCATTATTGGAAGAAGCTATTAAAGATAGAATCTCAAAGACTGGTAAAAAGCCAAAGGCAATCATTGTTGTTTACCTTTATGGAATGCCTGCTAAAATTAAAGAGATACTTGCGGTTGCTGATAAGTATAATATTCCAGTCGTTGAAGATGCGGCTGAAGGCTTAGGTTCACGCTATAACGGACAAGTTTGTGGAACGTTTGGCGAGTATGGCGTGTTGTCATTCAATGGTAACAAAATGATTACCACATCTGGTGGCGGTGCTCTTATTTGTCCAAATGAGGCAGCTCGCACAGACGTAATGTTCTATGCTACGCAAGCTCGTGAAGGATATCCTTATTATCAGCATGAGAAGATTGGTTATAACTATCGTTTGAGCAATGTCTGTGCTGGTATTGGTCGTGGTCAGATGACAGTACTTGATGAGCACATAGCCCACCATCGTCATATAGCCCATTTATATGAAGAAGCCTTTAGCAAGATTGACGGTATAACCTTCCATGCCAATCCTTCTCCTATGTTCGATTCTAATTATTGGTTGAATACAATGACCATTGGTCCTTCTGTGAAGGTGAAAGGTCAGGAGAATGCTTATCAATCGACAGTCAAAGGTGCTGTAGGCGGTGCTGCTGGTGTCATTCACGCTGTTGCAGATGCACATACCGATTGTGAGCCGAATGCAAATATTGAGGCTATGCGTGTTTATCTTGATAAGGCAAATATAGAGAGTCGTCCTTTGTGGAAGCCAATGCATAAGCAACCTTGTTATCAAAACTGTCCAGCTTATATAACTGGAGTGAGTGAGAGTCTTTTCAAGATAGGAATGTGTTTGCCTAGTGGTCCATTAGTGACAGATGATGATGTAAACTATATTGTAGAAACTATAAAGAGTGCAATAGAATAACTAGATGCATCTCTTCAAAGTAATTTAAGGGCTGACACCGTAGATCATAGTCTTCGTTGCCAGCCCTTGTTGTGTTTTTAATCATAAATACCAGATTATATCAATATCTATTAGTCCTAACTAAGTTAAACCCAAATAACTCTGTGAATAATTGAATTGTAATACTTTATAATTCCTATTATGTGCAAGTTTGTTTGTAGGTTGCTTAGAGTAGGTTCTTATTTCTTTATTGATACGTTTAAATGTTGAACGCAACAAAAGTACGAAAAAAAACTTAATAGACGAAGAAATTATAGAAAAAGTAAGAATTGTTTTGGTGTTTTTTTTCGGTACATTTTTTATGCTTTAATCAAACATTTATATATTGTAAATACTTGATTCTTAATAAGTATCATGATTCTGTTTGTTGTCGATATATTGACGGTAAATATAGATAGAATTACAAACGTTTTACCTAATTGTTATTGTTTGTCAGGGAATCCTTAGGTAAACTCTGTACATAATTATTCCAGCATGCTTTTGCCATTCTTTTTGTTTGAGCAATCCTTACTTTTACGATTTCTTCTTCTTTATAAGGATTATATGCTTCTTCCGCTTTCATATAATTGTCATAAGCCAATTTCCATTGTTGTAAGAACATGTGGCACATCGCTATACGATAATATGCGTCCGGTTTCTCTCTTTCATAACAAAGCGTGATAGTTTTCTCATAATATGGTATTGCCTTTTCATATTGTTTCATATTAAAATGGCTTTCTCCTGCTGTATAATAATATACCGAACGTTCATGAGGAGCAAAGGCATCAAGTTCTGGAATGGCATTATCTAGGTATTTTGCAGCCATTTCATAATCCCATTCATTAAAATAGCACAATCCAATATATGCTTTAAACCGAGGATTTAGCTGATAAGCCTTATCTAATCTCTGAAAAATGAGCAATGCTTCATGATATTTTTGTGAAGTGAAATAATCTAAAGCCTTACCTAAATCCTCTGAATCTTTACTTTTTTGTGCCGATAAGGATAGGACAGACATACAAAGCATGCCACAAGTTATTATGATTTTGTCCATAAATCTCATAACCAAATAACCTCCCTTATAGTTTTATTGCCGTATTTAATTAAGTCAAGGTCTATGAGCACCAGCCCCTTTTTATGGTTCTCGTGTGAATCTCCAAATTCTGTTTCAATTTGTTTGAGATAATGTTCTATTACATTTTGGGGATAAAATGTCTCAAAAGTACCGATACAATTTAAGAATTTATCAGAAACAATTCCGATAGCATCAGTCCATTTCGGTTCAGAGAATAGGATATTTCCGAAGATTTCCCTTAGTCGTTTTTGAGCTTTACTAATATTCTCTTCTTGATTCTGGTTTGATCCTAATGTAATAATAACTTTCATAGAACGCAAAGTTAATGATTAGTTTTGTAATGTTTGAGAGAATTTAAGATAATTCATTTTGGATTGTATCAAAATTCGTGTATTTTTGCATTCATATAATCCAAAAGAACTTTTTATGAAACGATATATCCTTCTTTTAATCACCCTTTTTAGCTTTTTATCCACGATGGTAGGTGCCCCTATTAAGTGGAATCAAGTCTATCAAAACTATATTAATCAATACAAAGATGTGGCTATTGAGGGGATGCTGAAGTATGGTATTCCTGCCAGTATCACACTTGCTCAAGGCCTGTTAGAGAGCAGTGCTGGACGTAGCGACCTTGTCATTCAGGGCAATAACCACTTTGGAATTAAGTGTCACGGTTGGACTGGTCGCACAATTTATCATGACGATGATGCACGCGGAGAATGTTTCCGTGCCTATAAGAATGCTTTGGAAAGCTATGAAGACCATTGCAAATTCCTTCGCGAGCGCCCTCGTTATCGTAGTTTGTTCGATTTAGATCGTACAGATTATCGTGGTTGGGCATACGGATTGAAGCGTGCCGGCTATGCGACGAACCCTTCTTATGCGCAAATGCTCATTAACATTATTGAACTTTATAAGCTTTATGAGTTCGATAAGGCAAAGCATTACGATAGATTCATGGTTAAGCATAGTGGAGAAGAACCACCAGTCCTCACTCCCGATAATGGACTTCCTGCTTATACTCCTATAGCGGGGCCACACCCGATACATAAATATAATGAAAACTATTATATCATTGTGAGACAGGGAGATACCTTTAAGTCGTTAAGTAAGGAGTTAGATATTAGTGCGCATAAGCTCGCTAGATATAATGAGCGTAATAAGAAGGATAAACTAATTCCTGGTGAGTTTATTTGGTTAAAGAAAAAACGTAAAAAGGCTCCTAAGAATTTCAAAAATCGCCCTTATTATGTGCGAAAGTCAGAGAGCATGTATGATATTGCACAGAAGTATGGTATCCGTTTGAAGAGTCTTGTTAAGAAAAACAAAGCGATTGCTGAACGTGGACTCCGTATCGGAGATGAAGTTCAGTTATACTAATACATAAATTTCCTAGAGCGAAATACCCTCGCCCGTCCTTAAGAAATTATCTAAAGGATAGGCGAGGGTATTTGTTTTTATCTATCGAATCATCAGAATTATCATCTCACTTTTGTAATAAAATATTGCTAATTTCGATACTTATATTTGCGTTATTTTCATCCGAGCTTAGGTTCGTGTCCAAATACGAGAGTTTTACGGCTATTTTGTTCTGATTTGTAATATCTTGATTAATAGATAGTTGCGATTAATCATGCAACTTTAGTGCGATAAAGTATATACTTTCTGCCCCTAATAATGGTACTTTTCGCTCAAAATGATAGTATTTTTCACCTAAAATGATAGTACTTTTTATCCAAAACGATAGTACTTTTCATTAAAAACGATAGTACTTTTTTCAAAAAGGTATATACCTTTTGCCTAAAACCTATATACATTCCTAAAAGAAGCTATTTTTGATTCTATTTTATGCTATAATTAAAAAAATAAATGTAAATAATATTTTGTGTTTAACAGGATATAATGATGATATAAAACGGGTATTATTCCTTCTTATTTCATCCTTTATTCAACGTAAAATGTAATGGGATTGATTGTGAATAAATAGGAATTTTCGAGAGGGCGATAGGGAAAGGGGAGGCGAAAAAGACTAAAAACTTCAGATATTCCAGTACTATCTCTAATCTTTTGATTAACTTTGTGGCATGAAAAGGTTAGTCAATTGGAAAGAATTTATAGTGCTCTTCATTGTGATCGGAGGCTTGTATTATATAACAAAGTCATTGTGGATAACGAGCGGCATACTTGTTATTTTGTTATTAATTGATGGTCTCTTGCGGCAATATGACAATAAAAAGAAAGGGGAGAAGCAGGCGGAGGAGATAAGAAAGAAGCTGGAAGAATAGTTTCTGCTAACGAATTGAAGGGCATGAAAGAATTATTAGAACTATACAAGACGTGGAGAGGTGCAGAACCAGCGAATGTTGAGAAACTTACTGGTGCTGGTAGTAATCGTGAGTACTATCGATTGATGGATGAAGAGGGTACGACCGTTATCGGTGTGATTGGTACGAGTCGTGACGAGAACCATGCTTTCGTTTATCTGGCGAAACATTTTGAGAAACGCCAGTTGCCCGTGCCACATGTATTGGCTGTCGCGACTGATGAGACCTGTTATCTCCAGTCTGATTTGGGTTCAATTTCTCTCTTTGATGCTATACGAGGTGGTCGTGAAGCGGGCGGACGATATAATCTTGCAGAACAGGAGCTGCTTCGAAGGACTATTCGGGAGTTGCCTAATATACAGCTTCGTGGTGCTCGTGGATTAGATTTCAGTCAGTGTTATCCGCAAGCGGAGTTTGATCAAGAGAGCGTTCTTTTCGATTTGAATTACTTTAAATACTGCTTTCTCAAAGCGACAGAACTTGATTTCCATGAGTTGAAACTTGAGGCGAACTTCCGAATGTTTGCTAAAGATCTAACATTTGAGAAGATGGATTCGTTTCTTTATCGTGACTTTCAGGCTCGGAATGTCATGTTAGATACTGATGGTAATCCTTATTTTATAGACTTCCAAGGTGGGCGTAAGGGTCCATTTTATTATGATTTGGCTTCATTCTTGTGGCAAGCAAGTGCGAAGTATTCCTTCAAGTTGCGTCGTGAACTTGTGTTTGAATACTATCAAAGTTTGAAGAATTATACCGAAGTACCCTCAAAACGTCACTTTGTCAATCGCCTTTCTCTCTTCGTATTGTTCCGAACGTTGCAAGTGCTTGGGGCTTATGGATTCCGTGGTTACTTCGAGCGTAAGAAGCATTTTATTGATTCTATTCCTCCAGCAATACAGAATCTGCGTGACATATTGGCTTTAGGCGAAGAGGTTTTCCCTTATCCTTATATGCTTGATATGCTGAACCGACTTACACAATTACCACAATTTGCGCACATTGAGAAACCAGCGGCTAATAGAACCGATGGATTTAAAACGGCAGAGAAGGATGTCTATAAGGCGAATCCGTTGGATGGTCCTGCTACATTCTCTAAATATGATGGGAAAGGACCATTGGTAGTTCGCGTGTTTAGTTTCTCCTTTAAGAAAGGTATTCCTGAGGATACAACTGGTAATGGGGGCGGTTATGTGTTCGATTGTCGGAGCACGCATAATCCGGGTCGGTATGAACCTTATAAGAAGATCACTGGTTTGGATGAACCCGTTATTCGTTTCTTAGAGGATGATGGTGAGATACTTGAGTTCTTGAAACCCGTTTATCAGTTGGCTGATCATCATGTAGAACGTTATATGCAACGTGGTTTTACGGATTTAATGTTCAGTTTTGGCTGTACAGGTGGGCAGCATCGTTCCGTCTATAGTGCGCAACATCTTGCCGAACATCTCAATAAGAAATATGGAATTGAGGTGCGAATAACGCATAGAGAACAAGGTATTGAGCAAGTGTTGGCGGCTAAGTAAAAGTCTAATCTTCTCCTCTCTGCCAGAGAGGGGGAGTGATTACCAGTGATGTTGGCTATTTTAGCATATTTCAGAAGTTGAGGATCCACCTTATATTATTATAGAGATAGGAAAGAACTAATAAGGTATGTGGGAGGACATTAGGCTTGTGTTCCCTTTGTCAACTGAAATAAAAGCCGTAATTTTGCAGGCATAAAGGTAAAAAGCTAATGCAAGCAATGATTTTTGCAGCCGGTCTCGGCACTCGTTTGAAACCGCTTACTGACACAATGCCAAAGGCGTTAGTAAGGGTAGGGGGTGCGCCGCTGCTTGAACATGTAATAAATAGGTTGATAGAGGCAGGATGCAAGCGTATGGTTGTTAATGTCCATCACTTCGCCAATCAGATTATTGACTATCTGAATATGCATGATTATGGGGTGGATATTCTTGTGTCTGACGAAACAAAGCAGCTCCTTGATACCGGTGGTGGTATCAAGCGAGCTGCTTCGCTTTTTGATGATAGCCTGCCTGTACTCATTCATAATGTAGACATTCTGAGTAATGTTGATTTGAGGGCGTTCTATCAGCATGCCATGGATAGTAAAACGGATGCACTTCTGTTGGTAAGCCGTCGTATCACGCAACGTTATCTTGTCTTTAATTCAGATATGCGCCTTGTTGGTTGGACGAATGTTGCTACAGGAGAGGTGAAATCGCCGTATGAGAATGTGCGACAATTACATTTTGTACAGCCAACCGATGATACTACTTCTTATCATCAGAAGGGTCATTATCTCTATGCTTTCTCGGGTATTCATGTCTTAGCTCCCACTGCTATACAGGCGGTTGAAGCTGTTGATGAGGATAAGTACCCCATAATGGACTTCTATCTTAGTAATTGTGACAAGTTGAATATCTATGGAGAATTGAAGGACGACCTGCAACTTCTTGATGTAGGTAAGCTCGATACACTGCAAGCAGCAGAAGACTTTATTGTAAATTTAGGTTATTAAAACATATCATCACTAACATGCAACAGAAGATAATCATTTTGGATTTCGGTTCGCAGACAACACAGTTGATAGGTCGACGTGTACGCGAGTTGGATACCTTCTGCGAAATCCTACCTTACAACAAGTTTCCTAAAGATGATCCGTCCGTGATAGGTGTAATCCTTTCTGGTTCGCCTTATTCGGTACATGATGCAGAAGCCTTTAAGGTTGATCTTAGCCAATTCATTGGTAAGGTGCCTGTACTTGGTATCTGCTATGGCGCACAATTCATCTCTTATTCTAATGGGGGTAAGGTAGAACAGACTGGTACGCGTGAGTATGGTCGTGCGAATCTGGAGACAATCAATCTTGATAACCGCCTCTTCGCAGATTTTGAAAAGGGCTCTCAAGTATGGATGAGCCATGGTGACACTATTACGGCTATTCCTTCAGATTATGAGATCATCGCTTCTACAGGCGATGTTAAGTATGCAGCCTTTGCCTCAAAGACACAACCTGTATGGGCTGTTCAGTTCCATCCTGAAGTTTATCACTCATTACAAGGAAAGCAGCTCCTGAAGAACTTTGTTGTAGATATCTGCGGTAGTAAACAGGAGTGGAGTGCAGCCTCATTCGTAGAGAGCGCAGTGCAGGAAATTCGAGAGCAAGTTGGTAATGACTGTGTTATTCTTGGACTTTCTGGTGGTGTAGATTCTTCCGTTTGTGCTACCTTATTGAATAAAGCTATTGGCAAGAATCTTACTTGTATCTTCGTTGATCATGGTATGTTGCGTAAGAACGAGTTCCAAAAGGTGATGGATGCTTATAAGGGACTTGGATTGAATGTTATTGGTGTTGATGCTTCAGAAAAGTTCTTTAAAGATCTTGAGGGAGTAAGTGACCCAGAGGAGAAACGCAAGATAATAGGTCGTGACTTTGTTGAGGTATTCAATGCGGAGGCGAAGAAGATTACTGATGCCAAGTGGCTTGCACAAGGAACAATCTATCCTGATCGCATTGAGAGCTTGAGCATAACGGGTATGGTTATTAAGAGTCACCATAATGTTGGTGGATTGCCAAAGGAGATGCACTTGCAGCTCTGTGAACCACTTCGTTGGTTGTTTAAAGATGAAGTGCGTCGTGTAGGGCATGAGATGGGAATGCCAGAACGTCTTATTAAGCGTCATCCGTTCCCTGGTCCTGGACTAGCTGTTCGTATTTTAGGTGATATTACTCGTGAGAAAGTCCGTATTCTTCAAGATGCGGATGATATCTATATCGAGAAGATGCACGATTATACATTGCCAGATGGTTCGAGTCTTTATGATCATGTTTGGCAGGCAGGTACCGTATTGCTTTCAACAATTCGTTCGGTAGGAGTGATGGGCGATGAGCGCACCTATGAACATCCAGTTGCTCTGCGTGCCGTTACCTCTATGGATGCAATGACAGCAGACTGGGCGCATCTTCCATACGACTTTATGGCAGATGTCTCTAATGAGATTATTCGCAAGGTGAAGGGAGTTAATCGTGTATGTTACGATATCTCCTCAAAACCACCTTCGACAATTGAGTGGGAGTAAATAGACAAGATAGAAAAGGTAGGGATGCACTTGTGTCCCTATTTTTTTTCTTCTTTTCCTTGCTCCTTTAATTATTTCTTCTTACCTTTGCCGCCGTGAAAGAATTAGCAAAGACATATCAAGGCAATAACGTACTGCAAAGAATTATCAGATTCTTTGCATCTTTTTGCACTTTATCTTTGGTCAATCCAAATAATTTGCTAAC
>OGJT01000238.1_pt1 | contig 33878 bp, 28 predicted proteins | sample 1572331 | NCBI WGS metagenome assembly OGJT01 (sample SAMEA2582094, study PRJEB24529) | metagenome | biome: Human gut stool | place: China | collected 2011
AAACCCTGATTTGGTGATTTGTCATTTAGACTCCAAGGCTTCTATGCAGATTGATCTGACCATCAACAAGGGGCGTGGCTATGTCCCTGCTGAGGAAAACCGTGAGTTCTGCACTGATGTAAACGTACTTCCAATCGATTCCATCTACACCCCGATCCGTAACGTGAAATATGCCGTTGAGCCATATCGTGTCGAACAGAAGACCGACTATGACAAACTGGTTGTTGAAGTTACGACCGATGGTTCCATTCACCCGAAGGACGCACTGAAAGAGGCGGCTAAAATCCTTATTTATCACTTCATGTTGTTCTCTGACGAGAAGATTACGCTTGAGAATCCGGATCAGGAGGGCAACCAGGAGTTTGATGAGGAGGTGCTGCATATGCGCCAGCTCCTGAAGACGAAGCTGACCGATGCCAGCCTCAACCTGAGTGTCCGTGCACTCAACTGCCTTAAGGCTGCTGACGTGGAGACACTGGGCGACCTCGTACAGTACAACAAGACGGATCTCCTGAAGTTCCGCAACTTTGGTAAGAAATCGCTCTCAGAGCTTGATGATTTGCTCGAGAGTCTGAATCTGTCGTTTGGAACCGACATTACAAAGTATAAATTGGATAAAGAGTAGTTGACAAGTTAACGAGTTGACGGCTTTGTCCACAACAGGTAAAAAACAAAATGAGACATAATAAGAAATTCAACCATCTGGGTCGTACTGCTGACCACCGCGCAGCACTGCTTGCAAACCTTGCAGTTGCGCTGATCCAGCACAAAAGAATCACTACGACCCTCGCCAAGGCAAAGGCTCTGAAGAAGTATGTAGAGCCGCTGATTACACGTTCTAAGAATGATACGACCAATTCACGTCGTGTTGTATTCCGTTATCTTCAGAACAAGGAGGCTGTTACCGAACTCTTCAAGGAAATTTCTGTCAAGGTAGCTGACCGTCCAGGCGGTTACACGCGTGTCATCAAACTTGGTACCCGTCAGGGTGACGCTGCCCAGATAGCATTCATCGAGCTGGTTGACTATGATGAGAACATGGCCAAGGCTCCAAAGGCCGAAGCCAAGAAGACCCGTCGTAGCCGTCGCTCTGCAAAGAAAGCTGACGCTCCTGTTGCAGAAGCACCTGTCGCAGAGTCTTCTGAAACTAAGGAGAATGCAGCTGAAGAAGCAAAGGCTGAATAATCCGAATAGATTTTTCTCTATAATAAAAACTCCCGGTACTTAAGGTATCGGGAGTTTTTAATTTCAGCTTATTTTAGAGGAGGAAAGTTGTCAGATAGTCTCGTCATTTGAAACCATAAATATTTGCGTTATAGTTTATTCTTTTAATTATTTCGAGTGCTTCGTTCGTAGAGAAGTTGTACTCGTGAACTAATAATGTATAGATATGGCAATATTCATTATAAATGTTTGTTGCAAAAATTCCTGCATCATCAGTTCCAAGTACTATAGGTGGAATTGGATTTCCTTCTTTTGCCCATTTAATCCAGTTTACTAGATGGTAGGTCGTATAGCTGTGGTGGTTTCCTATATATATGTTGCTTGTTGGCAGCGTTTCTATGACAATTTCTTTTTTGTGCATTAATTGCAGGATTGCTAATTGAACTTCTTTTATAGCTGTTCTGTCAAGTATCTCATAAGTGTCAATTATGATTTGCTTTTCATATCTTTCTATACATTCCTTATCATGATATTGTTCTAATAATGGACATTTGGAAAGTTCTCCTTTATCATAAATTTCTATAATATCCTCTTGTCTTTTCATCCAAGCATTAATTAAGTCTTTTGTGTGAAACTTAATATCTGGATATATTGAACTTGCTATATCTATTATACGCAAATTTAACCGTGGCATCAATGGGCGCAGAGCTTTACCCTCCTCAAAGTTTGATAGATAATATACAAAGAGTAAATCATCTAAGTATGCTCCTCTTTGTACCATGATTTTATCTCCTACATTTTTATACCAGATTTCGGGGTCAATTCCAGCTGCAGTTGCATGTCCTATTCTATCTCCTCTTTGAAGGTCTAAGAATATTATTGCTTCATATACAGCACGTAATCCACCGAGTAGATGGTAGAAATCTTCACCGGCATGGTATGTGAAATGTATAAACCCATTTTCTCTTAGTTTTTTGAATATCGGTGCATATACTTCTGGAGGAGTATCAAACTCACTTGCAGCCACATCTATTCCTACTATTGCTTTTCCGTTTTTACTTCCGCTATTATGAATCGAAATTAGATTTTCGCATATCTTTCGGTTTCGATTTCGTAAAATTCTAAAGCGAACTTTTTCTTTTTCTTCTTTCTTTCTTTTTATGAAATGTGCTATAAGGCGGAGCTCTGAGTCGTGATCTTTTTGTTTTTGATTAAAGTTTAACCATCCTTTTCTGATTTTATCAATTAGCTCATCGTTCTTCTCTATTGTTTCTTTAGGTGAGAATCTACCTTCCATTACTCTAATGTTGTCAAGTTGATTACCTGCTAATTGGAAAAACCGTTTAGTATATTCTTCCTCACTATAGTCTCTTAGTTTGTTTAATGTATATTTTTGGAACTGTTCAAATCCAAAGCATTCGGCTTGGTGTACTAATATGCGGTTTATAAGGCCGAGTATAAGTAGATAGTGGTGAAAGCATTTCGTGACAGTCTCACTTTCGGGATTCCTCCATAAAAAGTATAACACAGAAACGTAAAGTAGACTTTCAGATTGTCTTGTGAATTTTTCTGGGACAGAAATTCCTTCCCATATATCAGAAAACAGTCTTTTTCTAAGGTCAATTGCTTTAATTATCAATGTTTTAAGTTTATCAGGGTGCGTCCAGTTATCGAATTGTTCATATTGTTCTTTAACAAGTTCATTTTCATCGGTATTTTTTAGAATATTCCGAAAAACAGAATCAGGATGTTTTAGTATGTCAAGCCAGACGGAGTCTGTTTCCATTGTCCCGTTCAGATGAATATGAAGATCATTGAAACCATGCTGTTCTTTTTTTAATTCCTCTAATTGAGGAATATATGGCGGAATCAAACTTGTATAGCGTAGGTTGGGTGCTATATGTAGGTTGTAGAAGGAATCTGTTGAGATTTCTCCTTCTGAGAATTTACCTGTCCTGAAAATGTATGAGCATATTAACAGCATGGGAGGGATATAGGTAATTTGCTCTTGCCATTCATTAAACTTCTCAATTTTGACATATATGCGATTCTCTCTTTTTTCCAGAAAATGTTCTGCAAGTTGTGTCAATCCTTTTGTGAAGGCCTGACTTTTTTTTCTTATTCCTTTAAAGGTGTAGTTGGATACGAGTCTAAGATAATGATCAGGGATTGCTTTGTTATGCTTTCTTCCTATTATCATTAGCCGACGTTTAATATCGTCTAAGGTGACATCTTCTCCCTCCTGGTAGGCTGAGAGGGAAATAAGGTCTGTTAGCAAGTATGATATATATGAATTACCTCTCATAATCCAAATTGTTCAAATTGTTTTCTTTACTTTTTTTAGTTTAATGTTCTTTAGAATGTCATATAAAAGGAGACTATTGTCGATATTCTCAATATCATTATTTTTTAAAATATCTTTCTTGATGAAACAATAGATTAATGGACAGCTTATTAACCAACGAGTCAGTCTGAATGTATTCCATTTTTTCCTGTCCTGGTTTATTTTGTTTAGATTGTCATAAAAAAGTTTTGTTTTATTTGTTGGATTGTTATTATTGATGTCTGTAATGTTATTCTCTTTTGCCTCTTCCACTAATGACGCATTTAAGAATATTACCAGATGTAGTTGCATTTGTTCAGCAAGGGTGTTTTTCTGTATGGCATTTTTCAGTGCAAAAACGAATCGTGTCATTATTCGACCAGGTAAATAGGGGGGAATCAGAAATTCTTCCTTGTTTTTATTCTCGTCTATTATAGAAATTCTCCATTCCTTTATCTTGTTTACTAATTCTTTCAGGCTGTTATCTTCCTCATTCAAGTTAAGTATTCTTGATAGTTCTTCGTTCTTAGTGATATCTTCTTCTGTGACATTGGATATTCCTTGCTTTTCTGCCGGCATTGGATAAGTGCGGTGTAAACTTAAGTCTTTAAGACAGCTCATGATGTCATTATCATTTTTACCCCAGCGGGCTATATGGCATACTGCTGAGAGTAATGGAAGTACGGAGTAGAATAACTCTGTACTCTTTTTCTGACTTTTATTCAATGAGAATAGTGGTAACAAGGACAATAGCTTTTGTCCTGTGTTGATTTCTTCGTTTTTAAGAATACTGTCGAATGAGTCTGCATTATCTTCCTTTCTTTTCTTGGCCTTTATTGCTAAACCCTTTAATGGGATTAGTTCTGGTAGACTAAGGTTGTTTGCCTTGCCAATAGCAATCATTAAAGCCACAATGTTTTTTGTCGACATGTCTTGCAGTATGCCAGAATATGACAACAGGTTGTTAAAAGATTCTGTACTAAGCGACATGTTTAAGTTCCTGGTATATCCAACTTTCAGCATATAGTCGAGAATCATCCAAGGATTTTTCTTAACTTGATCGACGAAGATAATGGTTAGTCCCATAAGTACTCCGTTGACATCATGGTTCTCCGTGTTTGGAATTAATAAATACGAATGAGGAAAGATATGATTTTCTGCTAAGTATTTTATTATAGAAATCGTTGCAAAAGCTGGGCTTCTGACCACCATGTCCACATCAATTCCGGCAGCCATCATACGGGAGATATAGGCATCTATTTGGTTGGAGATGTCTTTTCTTTTATGATTTGAAAGTATACTTATTTGGCTGCGAATTGAAAGACCTAAGAGATAATTAATAAACAGTTGTTGTGTCGTTTTGCCGTGAACACCTGTTTTTTCAAGGATATTCTTATAAGCAGTTTTTATCTCTTCTTCTTTCTCTCCAATTTTTATCTTGTAAGAGATGCCGTATGTCTGGCTATAATCAAGTAGTGACATTAACTTGATTCTATTTTCTGGCTTGAGAATCTTTAATAGATACTGCCCCTCTAATTGGTTCACTTGACTTGCGTAATCGTGTTTTTCATGATCTTTCAGTTCAGCCAGCTGTTTCCATATCTGTAAACGGATGTTATATGAGTAAAGGGTTAAGTTCCCACTCAGGAAGACCACCAGTTTTGGGATTGTTAAATATTTACGTATAGTCTCAAGTATATGCCATCCTTTCGACATATCCACATCAATGTCATCAAAAGCCAGGACAAAGAATTTCTTTTTAAGGATGCATAAGGCCTTGTCCACTAATTCGTGGAAATTCTTTTCTAAATCGTATGCTGCTGTTACATTTTCCAAGCCTCGTTCCACAATATACCAGTCGTCATTCCAGTTCTCATATTGTTTGGTGTCCACTTTTTCGAGTGTGGGAAGCCCCTTTGCCAAGCTTGTTAGTTTGTTGTCCCATTCTCTCTCATAACAATTTGTGTCGCCTTGTGCGGTTGCCTTATAGTGCTCAATCCTTTTTTTGACTTCTTTGTTGATGAGTGAAAGAACTACCAGAAAAACATGTTCCTTTTCCTCCATCTGGGTGGGATCAATTATTCCCAATATCTGTGCTTCTTCTTTGTAAGTTTCACTTATATCTTGCAGCAGGCTAAGAATAAAAGTAGTCTTACCAGATCCCCTTTCTCCAAAGATAGAGATGGTGTTATATTGATGCTCTATGCTAAAATCAGATTTGGTTTCTCTATTTTTGCTACTGTCAATTTGCCTTTTTATAAGTCTCTCAACACGGTTGAAGTTGTTGGAATGTATGCTTTCATTTTTTTTAAAGCTATGAGCATATCCACTATCTTCAAGGTAAATTGTAATTTGTTTCTCTGTCTTATTATTCTCTTCCATAGTTGTATATGTTTTTTTTCTACAATTAATTTATGTTGGTTCAGTATGGTGTTCATTGTCATTAATTTGCAGAGGAAGAGGTCAGCTGATTCCTCCGCTCTTTGTTTTTGAGGAGATCGTCGAAGCATAAGGGATGTTCTTTCCAGGTTCTATGCCCCTACCATCACGATGCCTTGACATCTTTATTGCAATCTTGAAAAGTCCCATGCTTTTGTTTAAACTGTATGTACAGTGATTGGGTAATAGACTCGGTCTAATTTGTAATATTACATCGCAAATATATAAATTTTATCGAAAATGACCAAATAATATGGAAGTAAAGTGAAGAAAGCTCAATGGAAACTCAATGCGGTCTGTTTACACATTCATGTGCTGCTACAAAAGTCCGTTTTTACCAGTGTCTGGTACTCCTGTTCCCAGCCGTTGGGAATAGGAGTACCCATCGGTTGGGAATCGTATTCCCGATCGGTTGGGAAGTGCAGTTTTAGGGGTTCCCCCCTTGCCTGGTAGGGAAATGGCTTTGCGGATATGGGAGAATATGACTACCTTTGTGAACATAAAGTAATTTGTAAGTTATGAAGAAATTGTTTATTCTACCGATTTCGGCAGCTGTCCTGCTGAGCAGCTGCGGGACGTATGCCGGCTCGGGAGCGATGACCGGCGGATCGCTGGGCAGTGTGCTGGGTAGTGCCGTCGGCGGTATTGCGGGCGGCGCACGCGGTTCGGATATAGGGACGATTGTCGGCATGGCGGGCGGTGCCATTATCGGTGCTTCGGCAGGAGTAAAGGCCGACCAGCGTACGCAGGATGAAGTACACGACCGTTATGAGAAAGTGCAGCAGCGCAAGGCCCGTATGCAGCGGAGCCATGCTGGGCGGGATGATTACAGTCAGACGGACGACTACGCCCTGTCCGGCAGGCGTGACAGCAGCGGATTTGATGCGACGAACTCCGGCGACGACCGCCTCTACGACTTCCAGGGCAGTGACTATACAGGCGATTACAGTGCGGCACAGCCCAAGACAAAGACCCCGGCGGAGTCGAGTGTGGAGGATCTGGCCGGAAGTTACCGCTATACGCCTAACATCGAGATCCTGAATGCCCGCTTTGTGGATGACAACCAGGACGGTGTGCTCTCGCGCAATGAGGTCGGAAAGATCATCTTCGAGGTGATGAACCGCAGCGAGAAGCCTGTCTATGATGTTCAGCCCTCGGTGCTGGAGACGACAGGCAATCCGCACATCTACATCAGTCCTTCCATTCATGTAGAGAGTATCGCCCCCGGCAAGGGCATCCGCTACACGGCACTTGTGAAGGCCGACAAGAAACTGAAGGCCGGGAGGGTCGCATTCGCCGTGACGGTCCTGCAAGGACAGAAGAGTATCAGCAAGGTGACGGAATTCAATATAAGAACGGGGAAGTGAGTGGACGAGTTGACAGTCGACGAGTTGACAAGTTGGCTGACAGGGCTGTGTGACGGCGGCTGTCTAAAGCCAGCCTTGAGGTGTGTCGGGATTTCCGACTAAGTTTTTCTGTGCGGTTCTGATGGCGGACAATCGGAACGGCGTATGAACGGAATGAGGGCGTACCCGGCAGACTGTCGGGCACGCCCTCAATGTGTTTCCACAGGCATCTTTATTTCCACACGTCGGCGGCGATCTTCTGCACGAGGTCGATCTTCGCCCACTGTTCCTCCTCGGTCAGTTTGTTGCCGATTTCGCAGGAAGCGAAGCCGCACTGCGGACTGAGGCAGAGGTTGTCGTGGGCGACATACAGTTCGGCATCTGCAATGCGTGCCTTGACCTGCGCTTCGTCCTCCAGCTCCGGCCGTTTGGTCGTAATCAGTCCCAGTACGACTTTCTTGTCGGCAGGCACGTATTCCAGCGGTTCGAAACCGCCGGAACGTTCGTCGTCGTATTCCAGATAGAACGCATCGACATTCTCCTGTGCGAAGACGAACGGCGCCACCGGGTCGTAAGCTCCCCGGCAGGCGTAGGTGGAATGGTAGTTGCCCCGGCAGATATGGGTGGTGAAAGCGATGTCGGCCGGTCTGCCTTCGAGTGCGAGGTTGTTTATCTTCAGGTATTTCTCCGCCTCGCTCTCCAGGGTGGCGTGGTCGCCCTCGCGCGCCTTCCAGTAATCCTTGTCGACGATCATTCCCCATGTACAGTCGTCGAACTGTATGTTGCGGCAGCCTGCGGCGTGGAGGTCGGCTATTACCTGCCGGTAAGCCTCGGCGATGTCGTGCAGGAGCAGGTCGAAGTCCGGGTACACCGCCTCCGTGTTCTTCGTGTTGTCGCCCCGGTAAAGCTCGGCGAGCAGCTGCGCCGGTGCGGGGATTGTCTGGCGTGCGGTGATGCCCTCCTCTTCGAACTGTTTGACGAACCTGAAGTGCTCGACGAAGGGGTGGTTCTCTCCGCTGATGCGTCCTGTCAGGCGGATAGAGCCTGGTGTCGTCTCCTCGCCGTGGAACTGATAGCCGTGTTCGAGTTCTATCTCCTCGATGCCGTTGAATCCCCACATGAAGTCCAGATGCCAGTAGCTTCTCCGGAACTCGCCGTCGGTGATTACTTTCAGGCCGTGTGCCTTCTGTTTGGCAATCAGGTTGGTAATCAGGCGGTCTTCCACGGCTTTCAGCTGCCGGCGGTCTATCTTTCCTTCTGTAAACTGTTTTCTTGCCTCCTTCAGTTCTGCCGGGCGGAGGAAACTGCCCACGATGTCGGCACGGTAAGGTGCGTTGGATGGAATGTTGCTCATATCTTTTGTTTTCTTGTTTGTTCCTGATGGATTGTGGGTGCAAAGTTATGCAAAAGATAATTATCCTCAAAATATCCTGCATTATTCAGGAAAATATGCTACCTTTGCCGTGTCTTATTCAATCTGACAGAATATTATTCTGCAAAAAGTGGAAGAAATGGAGCATACAACTAGTCTGGACGAGACAGACCGCCGGATTCTGAAAATCCTGCAGCAGGACTCCCATCTGACGGTGAAGGAGCTGGCTGCACGTGTCCACCTCTCGCCGTCTCCGGTCTTCGAGCGGCAGAAGCGGCTGGAGCGTGAGGGTTACATTGTGCGTTACATGGCCGTCGTCGATGCCCACAAGGTGGGGAACGGTATCCTCGTGCTGTGCAATATTCGGCTGAAGCAGCATACTCAGGCACTTATCCAGGAATTCATGGACGTGGTGCAGGGCATTGACGAGATTACGGAGTGCTATAACACCAGCGGCGATTACGACTTCCTCATCAAGGTGTATGCACAGGATATGAAGAGCTACCAGCAGTTCATGCTCAACACCCTGGGCAAGATCGACTGCATCGGAAGCCTGCACAGTATCTTCGTCATCGACGAGACCAAGAACACCCGTGGAGTGCCGGTTCCGTAGCAGCCACGGGTCTTTAAAATCTTTTAAAGCACAAAGACTTGGCGGTTATTACATTTTTATATACCTTTGCGCAGATAATCGGGGGCAGGTCCTGCCCCGCCAGAAAAGGCTGTCGTGTCTTTCATTGTAAAAAGGCAATGATGCCGGTATATAAACCAAGGAGACCCCAAGGGGTTTGAAATTATGAGGAAAATAATTGCGCTGTCAGCAATCATAACCATTCTCACTTTCTCTTGCTCGACAGTTCTGCAGGCCCAGCCTGCCGCTGCTGCCGATACACTGTCGGATGCGGCACTGGATGCCACGGGCGTGGCGGACACGGCTGCCGTGCAGAAGCCTTCGGCAAAGGATGCCGGCTTCCACCAGTCGCTGAAGCGGAAGTTCATCGAGGGCAATGCGGGCTTCATGTCGCTTGTGGCACTGGCGCTGGTGCTGGGGCTGGCGTTCTGCATTGAGCGCATCATCTATCTGAGTCTGTCGGAGATCGATGCCAAACGGTTCGTGGGCAAACTGGAGGATATGATAGCGGCTGGCGACATCGAACAGGCCAAGACGCTGAGCCGTGACACGCGCGGTCCGGTGGCATCCATCTGTTACCAGGGCCTGTTGCGCATCGATGACTCCATCGAGAACATAGAACGGAGCATTACCTCCTACGGCAGTGTGCAGAGTGCCAACCTCGAGAAGGGCTGCTCGTGGATTACGCTCTTCATCGCCATGGCTCCGTCGCTCGGTTTCCTGGGGACGGTCATCGGCATGGTGATGGCGTTCGACCAGATACAAGAGGCCGGCGACATCAGCCCTACGATTGTGGCGGCCGGCATGAAGGTGGCACTGATAACGACCATTTTCGGTATCATCGTGGCCCTTGTCCTGCAGGTGTTCTACAACTATATTCTCTCGAAGATTGAGCACATTACAGCACAGATGGAGGAGTCGGCCATCTCGCTGCTGGATGCGATCATGAAGTATAAGCTGACAGGTGGACGAGTTGACAAGTAGACGAGTTGCCGGATGGACGGCATTGTATTAATTGGAGGTGCAAGATGAAAAAGATAAAAGGGTTGGCAAAGATGGATGAGGAGCGCATATCGCAGCGTGTTCTCTATGTGACAGTAGCTCTTTCTGTTGTTGTCTTTCTGGCGTTCTATCTCGTCGGATTCGACTTACCGTATACCGCCGACCCGTCTTTCAAGGCTCCGCTGCTGACCGATGTCTTGCTCGGCTTCATGGGTATTCTGTTCGGCTTGGCCGTCCTTGCGTCGGTCGTTGCTGTCGTGTATGGCGTGCGGAGAGCGAACAGCCGTGAAGGACTAACGAACGGCATTCCCTCCCGGAAGATTGCCTGGATTACCTATGGTGTAACGTTTCTGATTCTTGTCCTGACTTTTGTCTTCGGTTCTACGCAGGCGATGAGCGTCAACGGACAGATGTTCTCGGATGCCTTCTGGCTCCGTATGTCGGATATGTTCGTCAACAGTTCGCTGCTTCTGCTTGTTCTGGCGGCGGGAGTCGTCGCCTTCGGGGCTACGCGTTATTACAGAAAGGAGCACAGATGATGTTCCGACGAAAGGAGAAACGCAGCGTCCCGGGGCTGAATACGACTTCGACAGCTGACATCTCGTTCATGCTGCTGATACTCTTCCTGGTTGCATCCTCCATGGATCTCGACCGGGGGCTGGCTCGCCGGCTTCCGGCTATCGACAGGACGAAGAAGACTCCTGCAGCCGTGGACAGCAGAAGGGTCATCCGTCTTGTCATCGATGGCGGCAACAGGGTGACGCTTGACGGCAAGACCTTGACGATGAAGGAAATACGGCAGCGTGCGGTGCAGTTCGTAGAAGCCAACGGAAAAGAGCATCTCATTCAGCTGCAGACCGACCGTAAGGCCTCTTACGACACCTACCTCCATGTGCAGAACCAGCTGGTGGCTGCCTATAACGCCGTGCGCAACCGCCGTTCGTCTGGCCTGTTCGGCAAGACGTTCGACCAGTGCAGCCGTGAACAGCAGGACCAGGTGGCCTCCGAAGTGCCCATCCGTATTACGGAGGTATATGCTGTCGGCGGTTTGGAGAAGACGGTGAAAGGAGGTGGAAGATGAGACTCTATCGCAGCAGGAAACACGAAATACCGGCGTTGAACACGGCCTCCCTTCCCGACCTGATCTTCTCTATCCTCTTCTTCTTTATGCTGGTCGTACATATGCGGAAGACGACGGTACACGTGAAGTACCAGGTACCTTCAGCCACGGAACTGTCCCGTCTGTACAATAAGTCGAGCGTGCAGTACATTTACATCGGCCGCCCGGTCAACCGGATCGGGAAGGTGGACGGAAAGGGAATGGTCGTCCAGCTCAACGACAGGCTCACGACGATTCCTGAGATTAGGAACTATCTTGTCCATCTCTCCGCCGCACTTCCGCCAGAACAACGCCGCCGGCTCAGCGTTAGCATAAAGGCCGACCGCCATGTAGACATGGGAACCATCATGGATCTCAAGCAGGCATTGAGGGAGGCTAATGTGCTGGATGTCAACTTTACAGCTGTCATGGACAGACAGGGAAAAGCTGAATGACCATCTGTCTGCTGGTGGCGGGTAATTGAAAAGTGATTAAAATGTTGGAATCGGGTTGTAATTTGTTGTAAAAAAGCGGTCTCCCTTTGGTTGATTAAAAGTATTTTCGTACCTTTGTAGACAATATCACAATTGTATAGAATGGCACATAGAAGTTTAGATCATCTTGACAAGAAGATTCTGCGCCTCATTGCCGAGGATGCCCGCATCCCGTTCCTTGAGGTTGCACGTGCGTGCAACGTCAGCGGCGCAGCAATTCATCAGCGTATTCAGAAACTTACAAACCTTGGAGTCCTGAAAGGCTCGCAGTTTATCATTGATCCGGAACGCATTGGTTATGAGACCTGTGCTTTCATCGGCTTGAATCTTAGAAACCCGGAGAAATTCGATGATGTGGTAGAGGCTTTGCGGCAAATTCCGGAAGTTGTCGAATGTCATTACACGACAGGCGAGTACGATCTCTTCCTGAAGATGTATGCCTACAACAACCATCACCTGATGGCGATTATCCACGACAAGCTGATGCCGCTCGGGCTGTCGCGCAGTGAGAGTTCCATCTCTTACAACGCTGTCATCGACCGCGCATTGCCTATTGACGGCATGAAGGTAGCCGATCACGTACCTGATGACGAGGACGAAGACGAGGAATAGTCTCTGTCAGTCAGTGGGAATCTGCACGGGCTGGCAATGGCGGTCGTTTGTCTGCCGCTTGCCGCCGTCACCCATAACTCCCTCCCTGAAAGCATCAGAGGGGGGGAGTTTTCTGTATCTGTTCATTTCTTAATAAATTACAAAGGATGCCATATTTTTCTTCAATCAAAATATTATCCTTACCTTTGTCTTAACATATTGGCATAAACCTTATGGTACTGTTTGTCAATCCTTAGTATTCATTTTTTCATAAGTTATTATGTTCAGAAGAAGTATGCTGCTTGTTGCAGCAATGATAGTAAGCCTCTGTGCATCAGCACAGTTTCAGGAAGGTAAGGGGTATCTGGGAGCTTCCCTTACAGGACTTGACCTGCACTACAACAGTCAGGATGGATTCAATATCGGCATTGAGGGAAAGGCCGGATACTTCCCTTGGGATAACGTCATGGTACTTGCTTCTGTCGATGCGGTACACAATGGGTCTAAGGCCGTTGCCGATCACATCACCGTCGGTGCCGCCGGCCGGTACTACATCACGCAGAACGGACTCTATCTGGGTGCAGGCGTGAAGTTTCTCCATGCCAATCATAGCTACAATGATATGATGCCGGGTCTCGAGGTGGGTTATGCCTTCTTCCTCAACCGTTCAGTCACCATCGAACCGGCCATCTATTACGACCAGTCGTTCAAGAAGTCGGACTACTCGACGGTAGGTCTTAAGGTGGGGATTGGTATCTATCTTTTTGACGACTGACAAGAGGGGGATGTCAGTGGAACGACGTGTGTGTAGAGGCTTGAATAATCGCAATGCAGCAATATCCTTCCCAGCTCCTGGAACGTGCCGTTGAGGCCTTCTCCCAGTTGCCGGGCGTGGGACGGAAGACCGCCCTGCGCCTTGTTCTTCATCTGCTCCGTCAGCCGGCCGATGAGGTGGATGGCTTTGCCGAAGCCGTTGTACGGGTGAAACATGATGTGAAATACTGCAAGGTGTGTCATAACATCTCGGACTCTGATGTCTGTTCCATCTGTTCCGACCCGAGGCGGGATGCTTCGCTGGTCTGCGTGGTGGAGAACATACAGGACGTGATGGCCATTGAGAATACCCAGCAGTTCCACGGACTGTACCACGTGCTGGGCGGCATCATCTCGCCGATGGACGGTGTCGGACCGCACGACCTCGAGATTGATTCGCTCGTGAAACGTGTGGACGAGGGAGGCGTGAAGGAGGTGATCCTTGCCCTTGCCAGCACGATGGAGGGCGATACCACCAACTTCTATCTCTCGCGGAAGCTGAAGGGAAAGAACGTGAAACTGTCGGTCATCGCACGGGGCATATCCGTCGGCGATGAACTCGAGTATACGGACGAGGTGACGCTGGGCAGAAGCATTCTGAACCGTACGCCTTTTGAAAGCTGATTGCAGTGATGGACAGAACAAGGAAAATACTTCTTTCGGAACTTGCCGGCTCCTGTCTGCTGACAGTGCTGCTTGTCGCCGTGTATGAAACCGGACTGCTTCTGCCCGGCGGATGGGCCGGTGCGGACAGCGGGACAGTGGTGACCCTGCAGTTTCTGATGCAGTTCCTGACCCTTTCCGTCATCCCTCTGGCACTCTTCCTGTTCAGAACAGGACCCGTCAGGAGAGACCTGCGGGACGGCGGAGAGCAGGTTTCCCGCCGTCTGCTCTTCTGGGGCAGCGTGCGGATGATGCTGATCTGTGTGCCCATGGTACTCAATCTGTTCTTTTACTATGCCTTTGGCGACCTTGCCGGGTTCTTTTATCTTGCCGTCATTCTGGCCCTGAGTCTCTTCTTCATCTATCCCGGCAGGAAACGCTGTATGCACGAATGTCATTTGGATAATCCGGAGAAAGAGGACAAATGAAGTTGAGTGTTGTCATCGTAAACTACAATGTCAAGTATTATCTTGGGCAGTGTCTGCAAAGTCTGTTCTGTGCTTTGAAAGGCGTGGAGGCCGAAGTGTTTGTGGTTGACAACCATTCTCATGACGGCTCTGTGGCGTATCTCCGCAGCCGTTTCCCTGCTGTCCATGTCATCGCCAGTGCGCATAACCTGGGTTTCGCATGCGGCAACAACATTGCCCTCCGCCAGTGCAAGGGCGAATATGTGCTGCTGCTGAATCCTGACACGGTCGTGGGCGAAACGGTCATTCAGTCGTCTATCGCTTTCATGGACAGTCATCCTGCGGCAGGTGCGCATGGTGTCGAGATGATTGACGACCGTGGAAGAAGAGCTCCGGAGAGCCGTCGTGGCCTGCCTTCTCCATCTGTGGCCTTCTACAAGATGACAGGACTCTGCCGGCGGTTTCCACAGCATGACAGGTTCGCCCGTTATTACATGGGCAGTCTGCCGTGGGATGTACCGGGGCGGATCGAGGTGGTCAGCGGTGCTTACTGCTTTCTGCGCCGGTCGGCTCTGGAACGTGTCGGACTGCTCGACGAGGATTTCTTCATGTATGGTGAGGATGTCGACCTGAGTTACCGACTGCTGAAAGGCGGTTGCGAAAACTGGTACCTGCCTGTTCGCATCCTGCATTATAAAGGCGAGAGTACGCAGAAGTCCAGCTTCCGTTATGTCCACGTCTTCTATGAGGCCATGCTCATCTTCTTCCGCAAGCATTATGGCGGAATGAATGTACTCTGGCGTCTGCCCATCAAGGCGGCTATCTATGCGAAGGCCATCGGATCGCTGGTGGGGATGACGGTGGGCACTGTCCGGAAGAAGATGGGGTTCAGAAGTCCTGTCGCCGTTTCCTGTCCACATTATGTATTCGTGGGCGGAGAGGAGATGGTGCGGTGTTGTGAGCAGCTGGCTGCCGACAATGCGCTTTCGGCAATGAGTTATGTGGCAGGAGACGAAGGCCTGCCGTCTGTTCATTCTGCCCTGCTTGAGAGTCTGGTGGGGCAGGGCGGGGAGTTCTGTGTAGTTTACGACACCGCGCAGTACAGTTATCAGAGTATTCTTGAGGCTTTCGCCCGGCAGCCGCAGTCTAATATTCACATAGGATTCTATCATGTATGCGAAAACTGCATTATAACCATGAATGAGATAATAGGAGGACAATGAATGGAGAAGGAACATGAAGTATCCGTTACGCTGAGAGCCATGGAGCCTGAAGACCTCGATGTGCTCTATCATATAGAAAACGACCGCAGTCTGTGGAACATTGCCTCGACGAATGTTCCTTATAGCCGGTATGCCCTCCACAATTATATTGCCGATGCGAAAAACGATATCTATATCGACGGACAGATCCGCATGATGATTGAAAACTGTTCGCATGAGGTGGTGGGCGTGATCGACCTTGTCAATTTCGATCCCAAGCATCAGCGGGCGGAACTGGGCATCGTCATCATGCAGCAGTACCGGCGGAGAGGCTATGCACAGGCGGCCATTTCAAGTCTGATGACTTATGCACATGATGTGCTGCACCTTAAACAGGTCTATGCTGTCGTCGGTGTAAGGAACGAGAAATCACAGCGTTGCCTTTCCTCGCTGGGGTTCACCGGCGACAGTATTCTGAAGTTGTGGCTGTACTGTGACGGCGGTTATCAGGACGCAAGGGTCATGCAATTTTTTGTTTAAAAAGCGTATTGATTTCTTGGCAGTACGGATTTTTATTGTTACCTTTGCACTCGCAAAACAGAAAAGGGGCTTTCTCCATCCAGTTATCTGGTGTGTTAGTTCAGTTGGTTAGAATGCCTGCCTGTCACGCAGGAGGTCACGAGTTCGAATCTCGTACACACCGCAGAAACCCTGGCTTATTTGTCAGGGCTTTTTTGTGTCTTTCCGTGTCTGTTCCTTTCAGGCGGCATCACCCGGGAACGTTGTTTCCCGGGTGGTTGTAACATACTTGTAATCAGGAGGATATAGACGGGTCGGGAAAAGGTGCTTAGTTGCAGGCCAAACAGGCGTTATCTGGCGTGCAAGTAGGCCTTACTTGCAGCCCGAATAAGCCTTACTTGGAACGCAAGTAAGCACCACGTTATTTCCGGCATATTTTGATGCACCTTTTTCCGGCTCATCCTCTCTGTTTCCAGAGCGATACTTCGCAAGGCAGATGTGTCTTCACGTTCTTCCTTTCAGGCGAAGGAAAAAATCCGGAGGCTGCTGTTTTTAGAACGCATAGCCGAGGCCTACCGTAAAGGTGTTCATGCCGTAGCTGGCGAAGGCGTGGTGGAAGGCCACGTCAAGTCTGATACCGGCCAGCTCTCCTCCTGCACCGAAGGTCAGGGCATCAGACCCCTTGTCGGCATGGCGGTAGCCAATGCGTGCAGAGACCATTTGCCTGTAAGTGTATTCCAGACCGGTGCAGAGTAAGGTTTCGTGGGCTTCCTTCGGCGTAAAATAACGGTACGACAGTGCATAGGTAACTGCGTGCTGCCGGGCTATGTCCGCCTTCCAGTCACCGCCCAGTACGACAGAGGTCGGCAGGCTCTGCGGGATGCCGGTGTCGTCGAACTTTACCGACTTGCCGAAATCCATCAGCCGCGCACCGAAGGTAAGGCGGGTAGGCAGGGCAGGGGAGAGACTGAAAGCCTTTTGATAGCCTGCACCTACGGAGAATGCCCATGCGTCAGCATGGGTGGCTGCATGGTCCCGGGCATAAGTGGTCGTAGCGTATACGGCTATTTCAGGAGTCACGGAAAAGGAGTAGCCCAGGTCTAATGCTATATTATAAGGTGAAATACTTCCGGCCTCTTCGTGCGTTCCCGTTACAGGGACGGTCAGTCCGCCCAGGTAACGTACGCCGCCCATCAGTGCGGAACGGTTCTTGAACTGGTATCCGGCAGACAGGTTGTACTGTGTCAGCCGGCCGTCATCCGTCTTGGGCTGTGCTTCAATCGAAGCGTCGGCGGAGAATTTCCTTTCGCCGAAGGTAAGGCTGGCCGGGTTGGTATAGATGTGCATCTGATCGGTGTTGCCAAGCATTGTGCCACCCATGGCGGCGGTGCGTGCGTCGGTTGTCCCTTCCAGTATGGGAAGTATGCGGCTTTGTGCCGTGGCTCTCATCGCAAGTCCTGTGCCCAGGATGAGGAGTGCCGTTGTGATCTTGTTCATTGTGTGCTGTTTATTTCTTGATGAAAGTGTGCTTGCTTGTCAGACGTGCCGTCTTGAGCAGCAGATAATACGTACCGGGTACAAGGCGGTCTATGCCCAGGGTTATCTCGTGTGTACGGCTGTCAGGGGTTAGGGTCTCTTCGATGAGTTTCTGTCCATGTACCGAGGTGACAATGGCGTGTACCTTGTCGACGTTGCTGCGCATGAGCACCTTGATGTAGCTGTGTGCAGGGATGGGATAGACGGCGTGTGCGTCCGGAGCGTTCCTGTCGGTCACACGTACCTTGACGGTCGCACTTGTCCGCTTGTTCCCGTCGACGGCGGTGACGGTTAGGTTTGCCGTACCTTTCCTGCCGGGGGTAAGTGTGAGTTCCGAGCCGTTCAAGGCCGCCTTCACCACTTCCTCGTCGTCGGACACGGCCTGGAAGCTCATCTTGCGTCCGCTCATCGCCGTGAAGGCATCTGCCAGATTGATGTGGATGGGTTCGCCCTGCTCGAAGAGAGAAACGTCGCCCAGCACATTCGTTACCGTAGGGGCGGTGTGTGCAACGACTTCATAGGTGAATTTCTGTACGGTCTGTCCGCCCAACTGGTCGGTAAGTGTCACCTCAAAAGCATATTTCCCGGGTTTGCCCACCTTTATGAGCAGGTCGAACGTATTGCCCGAACGCTTCAGCTCAACGCCTTGCGGCAGTTCGGAAGTCGTATAGGTCCAGGAGTGTCCGTCCTCATCTTTCACGGGCAGCAGCTTGTGGTAAAAAGACTGTGTGTCGAGCAGGCGGAGCGGTTCGTCTATGGTCTCCGTGAAGACGGGGGCATGGTTCAGTCTTGTCCTGAAGCCGGCTGTCGCCTCTTGTGACCGGTTGTTGAAGCGGTCGCACGCCACCACTTTCACAACGTAGTCCACGTCTGTCTCCAGACCGGTGAACGTCTGTTCCATCGGTGTCCCGACAGGCATCTCGTATGAATAGCGCATAAGGCTTTGTATGGGTTGGGTCTGGTCGGCCTTCTTGTAAAGTCTTATGTCGTAGGAGAATGCTGTGTGCTGCGGGTTCAGCGCATCTTCGTCGGCCGTAACCTTCCAGTTGATCTGGGCGTCGTAATAGCCTTTTTCTGCATCTGCTGAATAATCCGTCACGGTGACGATCGGTGCTTCCGGCTTTACCGTTTCAGCATCGGACAGGGCGAAATCGGCATCGATGAAGCCGACACCCATCTTGCCCGCAAGGTTGGCATCGGACTTGACGGCATAGGGGCTGCCCGGCTTGACAGCACCGAGAATCCGGCGGCGCAGGTCTTCGTTGGTGAAGTTGGGATTGTTTCTGCCGAACTTGGAGACGACCAGTGCGGCGATGCCGGTCACGTGCGGTGTTGCCATTGATGTACCCTGGGCGTATGCGTAGTTCGGATTGTCGGGCAAGGTGAAGTCGGTATTGGGATAAGGTCCGGTGGACAGGTTCACGAAGTTCTTTGGAACAGTGCTCAACACGCCCTTGTAGACTTCTCCGGCATCCGTGGTGCCGCCCGGCGCAAGGACATCCACCCACGGCCCCTTGTTCATGTAGTCGGTGGGAATGCCCATGCTGTTGATGGCTCCTACGGCTACCACCCGGTTGTAGGAAGCCGGAATCATGTCGATGTCGTACTGTGCATCATTGCCCGAGGCGAAGAAGATCAGTCCTCCCTTCATATAGGATTCAGGCTTTTTCTTACCCTGCGGGTCGCACCCGGCATAGTCGGTGAAGTAATTGATTCCCTCTTTCAGCAGGTCGAACTGGTGTTTGAAGATGCTCTGGAAGTTCTCGTTGTTGAGGTACTTCTTGCGGTCGAAACCATAGCCCCATGAGCAGTTCATTACGGATGCGCCGTTCTCGGCAGCGAATTCGAAGGCCTTGACGATATAGTCGGTCGTGGCCGTCTCGTTCTTGTCATCGTGTCCGTAGATTTCGCAGCTCATCAGCCGTACGCCGGAATTGGGGTTGCCGTTGCCGCCTGCCACACCGCAGACACCGATTCCGTTGTTGTTCCGGGCCGCAATGGTACCTGCCACGTGTGTTCCGTGTCCGCCCGGAATGATTTCATTGGGATTGCCGTTGCCGGTCTCGGCCGCCCAGAAATTCCGGCCGTGGATGGTCTCGCCTGTCTTGGGGTCTTTCCCCTCCCATGCCGATCCGGTCAGGTCTTCGTGGGTGAAATCGATTCCAGAGTCCATGACGGCGACTACTACGTGCGGGTCGCCTGTTTCCTTCTGCCAGGCGGGGAAGAGGTCGATGTCAGCTCCGGTCTTGAAGGTCTGGTACACGTCGTTGGTCGTTGTGTAATGCCATTGGTATTGCAGGTAAGGGTCGCTGAAATTCATGTAGCCCTTTCCGTCGTTGGCGGCCGTCAGCTGGCCGGGTTGTATCGGAGCACGTGTGATGGGCACATAGGACGCTTCTTCCGGTACAATCCTGACGCTACCGTGGGCTTTCTCGATGGCCGGGTCGTCGTTCAGTTCTTTGAGAACTTCGGCGACATCCTTGCTTTTGTCGAATTTCACGACGAACCAGCGGTCCAGGCCGCGTGCGCGTTTCAGACTGGCATATTCGCTGGTCATGTCGAAGATCTGTTCTACCTTAACATTCGCATTGTCGAACACCTGGGCGCGTGTCACGGTCTGTGTGGCGGCGCGTGTAGTGGGTGTGACACCGGCTTTCAGCTTGATGAACGCCAGTCCCGGCTCCCAGGGGAAAGCATCATCAGAAGTCTGTGCGGCCTGGTCCGGACTGTTCTGTTCCGGAAGCATGTCGTCGTGGCAGCTGGAGAAAAGTCCCATGACAAGAGCCATGATACCAGCCAGTATGTATAGATTGCTGAACTTCTTCATTGTGTGTGATGTCTAATAGTTAAGGTTTTTCTTGATGATGTCTACATAGTGCTTGCTCTTGTAGTAGCTGATGACGGTACGTGTCTCCTGCGGGCGCATATCGATCAGGTCTTCGTCCCCTCGGTAGTAGGTGACGAATCCGCCGCTTGCCTCGCGCACCAGGCTGTAGCCTTTGTTCTCGATGGCGCGCCGGGTGCTGGTGGGCAGGGTGTAGGTGTACCATGAGTACACGCCGGGTGTACCTTCTTCCTCACGGTTGTAGAACACCTCGCCACCCATGTAGAACACCTGGCAGGAGCCTACGGTCCCGCTGAGTTCAGCATCGGGCAGCAGGCCGGCATCCTTGTCCTCGGGGGTTACGCCTTGCCAGTTGAAGAAATAGATGACGTTGGCCAGTGTTCCCGGATTGTAGCTTGCATTCTCCGGGACGAACAGCAGGCGGGAGTACTTGCACAGCGGGTCTTCGGTGGTGGCCGTTACCTTCTCGTTGTTGTACAGGTTGTTGAAGTCGGGTTTCATTCCACGCTTGCGTTCGAACTCGACTATTTCTTTCAGCTTGAAGGCCTTGTTGTGCAGGTAGGCTGAGGGGAACAGCGGGAAAGTCTCTACCTTTCCGTTGTCGTCTAACTTCAGACCGTTGGAGGTCTCCATATATCGCATGCAGGCACTCTGGAATATGCCGCCGTGCATTTTGTAGTTGTCTACGGAATTGTAGACGTTCATCAGGCGGGTTTTGTCGATGTCGTCGCTGTAGTATTGTGTCTCCGTGTCAATCCGCTGCTTGTTGCCCGGTTTGAAGTTGTTCTGTTTCAGCCAGCTGTCATACGACTCTTTCTGGAAGGTCTTTCCTTTGGGGGCTTTCAGCCATGCGCAGAACATATCCGTACCATAGTTCTTCTGCTGGTAGAGGATGTGAGGTGCCTGCTCTCCGGGAGAGTGGAAGGCATAGAAGGCCTTCTTGGTGTCCGTCCCCCATGGTAGGAGGGAGTCGATTTCGAAAGCCTTGTCCCGATGATTGTTCCTTTCTTCTTCAAGTGCGGTGACACGGTTGATGTCGAAGTTATCAAGGTCCCATACCGGGAACTGGAACTGTACGAATCCGTTCTGCGTTACGGTCAGCAGATAGTGCTTGTTGCCGTTGGTCAGGAAGAGTTTTTCGCTCCGGCTGCTCTGCGCCCATTGGCTGTTCCGCTCGATGGAGGTGAGACTCAGCCGCAGTTTGCGTTCCTTCGGGTCGGTGCTGACGGTAAGCCAGCTGTTTTTCTCCTTGTCGACCTGCTCGACGGTCCAGTTGTCTGAATTGGAGATGACCTTCAGCTCCACAGCCGGGTGTGCTTCGTGATTGAAGATTTCCGTGCCGTTGCTTCCGTCGACGGCGATGACGGGATCGGTACCGAACTGTGTTACAGTCAGTATCTGCTGTCCGCTTGGTGTCTGCAATACGACCTTTGCCCGCCGCTCTTCCGCACTCTCGTTGGCACCGGCGGTCAGTTCGAGCAGTGCCCCTTTTCTCACGGCAGTGAGCCATGAAGCATACGCACCGCTTTCTATCTGCCACTCGTCGCCGAGTGAGGCGAAGTCGACGGCTACGGTCTCGCCCTCCTGCTTGAGGGTGACGGAGGGTATGTCACTGGAGACGACATTGTCAAGCCCGCCCAGGGTAAGGTCTTTCTGACAGGCTGCCGCCATCAGGGAGACCATGAGCAACGCCCATATTCTTATTTTCTTGTGCATAGCGTATTGTTGGTTTGTTGCGTGATACATCCTTATTTGTCTTCCCAGCCCGGGTTAGGCTGGATGTTCGTGTTAATCAGCCGTTCATTCTTCGGGAACGGCCATACGAACATATAGTTGTCTGGCTCTATGTTCACTTTATATCCGCCGGCGAAGAACGAGGCAGGCACCTGGTAATAGTTCTCGCGTCCCTGGAAGGTCCGTTTGCTGACGCCCTGCTTCCATCGGCGCAGATCCCAGAGGCGGAAGCCCTCATAGGCCAGTTCCCTTGCCCGTTCCTCCTTGATTTCCTTGTAGAGGTCGTCACCGACAAGGTTGGTGGTAGGAACACCGCGTGACATACGGAGCTGGTTCAGGTAATGCTGCGCCTCGCCCATGTTTCCCAGACAGTAGGCCGCCTCGGCGGCAATAAGGTACTGCTCGGCGATGCGGAAGGGCTTGGGAGCCTGGTTGCCGTTCGGCACATATCCTCCCCAGTGCGTACTGTTCAGTGTAGCATAGTTGGGATTTCCCTTGAACTTGGCGATGACATAGAGCTGTGCCGACACATTCATGTCGTTCACCGTAGTGCGGACAAATTCGAACAGTGCCAGTGCGCGGTGGTCGTTGTCACTGGAGAAGAGATTGTTGATTACCTCACGTGTCGGGACGTAAGCCGGTTTGTTGTAATCACCGGTCTTTCCCGCATCATGTTTGCCATCCCAGTAGGTAGCGGTGGAAAGGTCGGCACCGTAAAGTCCCGTGGTAGTGGCGATTTCATTCTCCTTGTCCACGAAGGGCTGCCATATCTGTTCGCTGCCGTTGTCATAGAACCACATCTGTGCAAAGGCATCTTCACGCGGATCAATTTTGTTCTCACTGTTCAGCTTTGCCTGATACGGCTTGATGAGGGGATAGGTGCCGCGGTCTATCAGCTGCTTGGCCTCCTCGTAGGCTTTCGCCATGTTGCCCATGTACAGGTAGACACGTGCACGGAGTGCTTTCACCGCATCTGCGCTTATCTCGCTGTTGCCCTGCATGACGGGGAGGTCGCTCAGCAGCGAGTCTGCTTTGTGCAGGTCGGACAGGATCAAGGCATAGGTCTGTGCGTTGGTGGCCCGTGCGGACTTCCTCAAGTCCCCCGGGGTCAATGCCAGGACGATTCCCAGGTCCTTGTCGGCAGTGCTTTCCTGGTAGGGCATGCTCCAGCGCAGTGCGAGATTGAAGTGATAGAACGCCCGGGCGAAATAGGCATCGCCCTGATAATGGTTCTTCACCGGTATCTCCGCATTTCCAACCTCCAGTCCGGGCAGCAGTGTCAGGACGACATTCGCATCGATCAGTGCATTGTAATAGGAATGGTAGATTTCCTGCAGCACATTGCTTTCCGGCTTGATGTTCCATCCATGGAACTCTCCGTACAGGTTTCCGAAGGCCGCATGGGCGTTCAGCATATCCGCCTGTGCCTCCTGCGGCAGGATGTATCCGCCCCCGAACTTGCCGCGGAGCGTCGAGTAGATGCCGTTGTCCCATTTCCTGGCATCCTGCATATTGCGGTATGAGGCAGTGTAGTCGATGTAGTCGGCAGGATCACGGTCGAGATCGCATCCTTGGAGAGTGACCATGAGCGTCAATGCCCAGAATAATATCTTCGTTGTTTTCATTTGCGTGTTCATTGTTATGTTTTCGTGTTAGAGACCGATTTCCACACCGATGCTCATCTGCTTGGTATTGGGATTTACACCATAGGAAACGTTGCGGTTCACCTCCGGGTCTATGCCTCGGAATTTCGTGAATGTCAGCAGATTGCGCCCTGTAAAAAAGACTTTTGCAGACCGTACGACATTCTGGTGTCCGAGCATCTTGCGTGGAAGTTCATAGCCCAGCGTGAAGTTCTTGAGGCGCATGAACGAGGCGTTCTCGAGCATCTTCGTGTCGACATAAGTGCTCTGGTGGGCCGGGTCGCGCACCCATTCAAGTGAGGGGAATTCTGTTCTGTCACCCGGCTTCTTCCAGTAGTCGAAGAGGCGGCGCGATCCGTTCGAGTTGTCCTTCTTGTCACGGACAAAGTAATCGTTCTCATAATACTGTTTGTCTACCGACAGCATGTGCTTGCCGAGAGCCAGGAAGAAATCGGCCGTGAGGTAGAATCCTTTCCAATAGGCGGATATTCCCCATCCGCCGGTGAATGGCGTATAGGCGTTCACACCCGTATTCTGGTCCAGCGAACTTGACCATTCGCTGACGACATCCTTGTCATCTCTGTGCGTCTGGTACTTGTCCTTGCCCGGCCTGTACCACTCGGGGACACCCGTATCGGGGTTCACGCCCTTGTACAGCGGGACGACGAAGGTGACCGGTTTGCCTACGATGTAAGCGAGCTGCCCGCCCGGTTCCTGCCAGGTCTGGCGTCCCTCGAAGAGTTCAAGCACCTTGTCACGGTTGTAGTTGAAGTTCATGTTGGCCGAGATACCCCAGTCGCGTCCACGCAGGAGGTCGACGTTCATCTGGAAATCGATGCCATGGTTGAGGTAGCGGCCGGCGTTCTCGTAGCGTGTGGGATAACCTGCGCTGCCGACTGGCAGACCGGAGGAATAAGGCTGCGGCACCTCGAAGAGCATATCGCTTGTTACACGGTTGTAATACTCTATGTTCAGGTCGATCCTGTTGAACAGGCGTGTTTTCACGCCGACGGTGAATTTGCTCTGGTGTTCCCAGCCCAGGTCCGGATTGCCGAGGCTGACGAATCCCAGGCTCATGTCGCCTTTCTTCTGGCCTACCTTCCCGGCGTATGCTGCCGTGCTGTAAGGCGGAATGGAGGAGTTGCCCTGTGTACCGTAGCTGGCCTTGAGGTCCAGCTCGTCAATCCATTCCACGTTCTTGAGGAAGTTCTCCTTCTTGGCCTTCCACAAAAGACCCAGCGACCAGAAGAGTCCATTGCGCTTGTTCTTTCCAAAGCGTGAAGAGGCGTCATTGCGCAAGACGAGGTCGACGAAATAACGTTCGGAGAAGTCGTAGGACAGCTGTGTGAAGAATGAAAGGAAGGCATAGCCGTTCGTCTCCTCGCCGACCGACTTGTTCTTCGTGACGTTGTTGAGTAGGTAGAGGCGGTCGTCCAGGATGCCGGAGCCGCCTGCCGAGAATCCGTCATCTTTGTAGTTGGTATACTCCTGTCCCAGCAGGGTCGTCAGATGATGGTCGCCGAAGGCCATGTTGTAGGCAGCTGTATTGGTGACGGTAACGTTGGATGCCATGGTATAGCCTCGTTCTGAGCTTCCGTTGCCGTAGGCACGGTAATAGCTCGGAAGGGTGCGTGAGCGGCTGTTGCCGTAATCCAGCTCCAGTCCGACAAGCGACCGCAGCGTCAGGTTTCTGACAGGTGTGATGGTCAGGTTGCCGTTGGCCGAGAGGATAAAGGCGTTGGTCTTGGCCGGATTTGTCGAGATGACATGGGACGGCGTGGCAATGTCGAGCAGGGGCACACGTTCCAGCTCTTTCCCTGTGTCTGGATCATAGGGCGAGGCGAATGGGGCATTCATGGCTGCCAGTCCTCCGCCTACGGCGTTGTTGTTGCCGAAGGGGGAGACACGTGTATCATCGTAAGATACCTGTGTGTTCACGTTGGCACGGATCCAGTCGTTGAGCTTCGCATCGAGGTTGATGCGTCCGAACACCTTCTTGTAGCTGGAACCCATGCGCAGTCCGTCCTGACTCAGTCCGCCGCCCGACAGATAGTATCTCACGGCCGATGTGCCGCCTGCCACGGAGACGTCGGCAGTGTACATCGGTGCCGGCTGGTAAACATATTTATACCATTTGAAGTCGGTCTCCTTGAAATATTTGTCTTTGAAGGTGGCTATCTCGTCGGCAGTGTAAATGCCGGTCTCCTGGTAGTATCGCAGCAGCTCCGGCCCGCTCATCAGCTGGTCGAAATAGTCGGAGTTAGCCAGCGACGATACCGCATACTGTGCTCTGATGTTGATGGAAGGACGTGTTTCCGTCTTTCCGTGCTTGGTGGTGACGTACATGACACCGTTGGCCGCACGCGCACCGTAGATAGACGTGGCTGCGGCATCCTTGAGGAACTGCACGCTCTCGATGTCGTTGGGGTTCATCGCCTGAAGTACCGCCATGCTGACCTGCATTCCGTCCATGATGACGAGCAGGCCTGTCCCGGCTCCCAGCGACCCTTGTCCGTGCAGGGCCATGGACAGACGGGCGGAAGGCTCACCTGAGGAAGAGAACACCTGCAGGCCGCTCACCTTTCCCTGTACCGCATCCAGCGGGTTGGCGACAGGCTTCATGGCAAGGTCCTTTGCGCTTACTTTCACCACTGATGCCGACGTGTTGGCTACCTTGCGCTCCATGTAGCCGACCACCACCACGTCGTTCATCATCTGGTCCGAAGGTTCCATCCTGATGTCCATCTGTGGTGCGGCAACCTGCTCGATGCTCTTGTAGCCTACGAAGCTGAATATAAGTTTCTCTCCGCTCCGCACGCTGACGGTAAACCGGCCGTCGATGTCAGACACGGTCCCGGATTTCGGAGCCGACTTTGGAATAATGCTAACACCGGGCAAAGCCTCCCCGTTTTCATCCACGACGTTTCCCTTTACGGATATTGTCTGTGCCCAAAGCGAACTCAATCCGATGAACAAGAACAGGGTCAACATCCAAATTCTCAATTTCATAAAAATGCAATAATTTAGGTTGATTATTGTTTTCCACAGGCATCAGCCCATGTTTACAGAAATAAGTTTAATCCAATTCTTCTAAAAGACTATTGGTATAGATCAGGACTGATCACTTCAGCCGTAAACCTTAATTCGCCTGCAAATATATGTATAATTTTTATAAGTACAAACTAAAATTACACTTTTTTTGAATGCTTGTTTGGTATTTTATGGCATTTTGCAGTTTTCCCGGGACGATTGTATTTCCTGTGTGAGAAGAGGATATACTATGAAATACCTTTACATTTAACGCATGGACTACTCCCTCTTTCTCTGTTATTTTCTCCTCTGGAAGTGTAAAGGACGGCTGTCTGTCTTCTGACTGTCCACTGACGGCGTTCCAACTAACGCCTGATAGCGTCCCAAGTAAGGCTTACTTGGCCGCCAAGTAAGGCCTGTTTGCACTGCAATTGGGCACCGTTTTTTGCACATGGATTATCTGTCTGGTTATAAGCTGAATACAGCCTTTCGGCATTTCCCTTTCCTTGTACGTTCCGGCCGTGTCTCTCCCGGTGCGGAGGAAGTATGGGGCGGGTGTTAAGCGGATGATGTATGGCGTAAAATTTAAGGACAGAAACAGGGCGTTTCTCATCTGCTTTCAGGCAGGTCATACGGTTCGTTGTAGGTGGTGCGTTTCACGGTCATTGTGTCAACATGAAAAAAGGCTGCGTCAGATATCTCAAATACAGAGATATTTGACGCAGCCTTTTTCTGTAGGCTTCAGGCATTGCCATCTTTCAGGCGGAGGTCTTCCCGTTCCACAGTGGGATGCCTGTAACTCCCGCCAGGCGGTCGGTTCGCCCCTCTACATCCTGCAGAAGAACAGAACAATCAGCTGTGCGGTAAAGATTCTGAGGAACATACTGAGCGGATAGACCGTCGAGTAGCCGATGGCAGGTGCCTCACCCGCACAGATGGAGTTGGCATAGGCCAGTGCAGGGGGGTCGGTATAGGTTCCGGCCAGCATGCCCATGATGGTGAAGTAGTTGAACTTGTACTTGAGGCGGGCGATTGTCCCGATGATGAGAATGGGGATGATCGTGATGAGGAAGCCTGTGTAGACATACTTCAGACCGTCTCCCTGTACTACCGTTTCCCAGAAACCGGCACCGGCCTTGATGCCCACCGATGCCAGGAAGAGTGCCAGGCCGAATTCGCGCAGCATCATGTTGGCGGAGGTAGTGGTATAGGTGACGAGGTGCATCCGGTAGCCGAAGCGGCCGATGAGGATGGCGATGATCAGCGGACCGCCTGCCAGACCGAGTTTCAACGGTACGGGCATCTGCGGAATGGCAATGGGCAGACTGCCGAAAAAGATACCGAAGAGGATGCCGATGAAGATGGTTGCAATGTTCGGCGTGTTCAGACGTCTCTCCGAGTTGCCCATCATTTCGGCGACACGGTTCACATTCTCTTCCGGCCCTACCACCACGATGCGGTCGCCGACGATGAAGTGGTGATTGCGCCCGGCGAAGAGGTCCATGCCCTGGCGGCTGATGCGTGTGACGTTCACGCCGTACACGGAACTGAAGTGCATCTTGCCGAGCGTCTTCCCGTTCATCGAGCTGTTCGTGATGACGATGCGGCGGCTGATCATCTTCTGCGGCTGGTCCTCTTCGTGCCAGTCGACGGTAATCTCTGGACCGATGAAAGCCTGGATGGCCTTGGCATCCACCTCGGCAGAGACGATGAGGATTTCGTCATCCATTTCGAAGACGGTGTCGCGCATCGGAACGGTGATCACGCCGTTGTGCATGATACGTGTGCAGACGATGTCACGGTTGAGAAACTCGGAAATTTCCTTCAGCGTGCGGCCTGCAATGTAGGCGTTCGCCACCTTCAGGTACATGATGTGCGGCTTGGCGTTCGGGTTCTCCGCCTCTTCCTCGAGCAGTTTGTCGTTCTCTGCCTTGAGGTTTACCTTGCAGATGTACCGGATAGCGATGGTTGCACCGATGATGCCCACGACACCGAGCGGATAGGCGCAGGCATAGCCCGAAGCGATGTCGAAGTTCATGCCGTCCTTGAAGACACTGTGCAGTGCCTCGTTGGCAGCACCGAGCCCCGGCGTGTTCGTCACGGCACCGTATAGGGTACCCACCATCATCGGCAGGTTCTTGTCGTCAGCGGTGTCGAAAAAGATGAAATAGCAGGCGAACATCACGAGGATGTTCAGCAGGATAGCTGCTGACGAGAGGAGGTTCAGTTTCAGTCCGCCTTTTCCGAAGCTCTCGAAGAAGCCCGGCCCTACCTGCAGACCGATCATGAAGACGAAAAGGATCAGACCGAAGTCTTGTAGAAAGTTCAGCACGGGCAGCGGTCCCGTGAAGTGGATGTGTCCGGCAATGATGCCGACGAAAAGCACAAAGGTGACGCCGAGTGAGATGCCTCCGATCTTGATTTTTCCGAGATAGACACCTAAGGCGATTACGATGGAATAGAGCAGCACGATGTGTGCCACTGAATCCTGTGTCTGAAATAATTGAATTAACCAGTCCATAAGTATTATTTATCGGTTGCAAAGATAATGATTAAAAGGCATATAAACTAATCTTTGACAGTCATTTTGACGCTTTGTGCATAAAATCTTCCTTTCTTTGTCCCAGGACAGCGAGGAGGGTATGGATGGGGCTTCCGGGCCTTTAGACCTGCTGCTGACGGATGCAGGCGGCAGCGATTGCTTAATTAACATTAAAAAATCGGCTGTTGAGACAATAAAATAGGTGTATGTGTCTCGAAAGTTGTTATCTTTGTAGTTGGACAATAAAAGCATACGTCTATGGTAAAAAAGATATTTACTCCTTTCCTGTTTGCATTCCTGTTTTCGGTCGGGGGAGCTGTCACGGTGCAGGCACGCACGGAGACGGAAGCCATCGACCAGGACTTCCAGACGGTCTCGGTGTCCATAGCAGGAAACGTGCTGCACGTTGTGGGTGCGGAAGACGAGCTGCTGTATATATATAATGTGACAGGGGTGCGCGTAATGAGTGTGAAGGTCGATGGAAACGACAAGCGTTATACACTCAGCCTGCCCAGAGGATGTTACATCGTCAAGGTGGGCAGGATCGTCCGTAAAATTTCGGTGCGTTAAGAGACTGCCTGTGCTCCTGATGCGATAATCCGTTTCTGAAAGACAGTGTCTCCCCTCGATGAGTCGGAAATGGACCGCCTGTTGGCGAGTCCGGAAGGAAGACGAAAGGTCTTTCCCATGATAGTGAATCAGTACAGCCGGCCGTTGTACTGGAAAATCCGCGGCATAGTCCTGACACATGACGATGCCGATGACGTGTTGCAGAATACGTTTCTCAAGGCATGGAAGAACCTGCCGTCTTTTGAGGGAAAGGCGAAGCTGTCTACATGGCTCTACCGGATAGCCATCAATGAAGCTCTTGATTTCCTTCGTCATGCGAAGACGGCGACACTCGCAAGTGCGGATGCCGACCTTTCTGTTGCCAACCGGCTTCTGGCCGATACGTATTTCGACGGTGACAGAAGTCAGGCCCTATTGCAGGAAGCCGTTGCAACATTGCCCGACGTACAGCGCACAGTGTTCACACTGAGGTATTATGACGAGATGAAATATTCTGAAATCAGCGAGGTGCTCGGTACGAGTGAGGGTGCGTTGAAAGCCTCTTACCATATCGCCGTGCAGAAGATTACGGATTATGTAAAGCGGCATGAGTAGATTTTCCCGCTCCGACGTTTAAACCGATCCGCCTTGCCGGAGTCTAATTTATATCCAAGAGTAGAATTCCTATGGAGTCAGAACATCAGCTACAATCCGTATACGGCAGCAAACGGCCTTTCTCTGTTCCGGACGACTATTTCTCCCGGCTTCCTTCACGCATCATGGCACAGTTGCCGGCAGAAGAACGGAAAGAGAAGTCTGCTGCAGAGAAGCTGCACCGTGTGCTTGTGCGCCGTCTGCGTCCGCTGGCAGCTGCTGCGATGACGGTCGGTGTGGTGCTCACAGGCTTCCTGGCCTATTCCATGTTCTTGTCCCCGAAGGAGGGCAGCATGACCGGAACCTTCAGCAGGTCGGGAACCGGCAAGGAGCAGACCGTCACATCGCAGGATGGATTTGACGAGGCGGCCGACTACCTCATGATGGATGAAGACGATATGTATGCCTATATGGCGGATGATTAGCTGATGGTATTACGTATGCGAATTATGAAATACAGAAAACTGATACTGACACTCTGTGCCTTCCTCTGCTTTGTGTCAATGGGCGCACAGCGGAGGTTCGATCCCGATAAGTTCAGGGCAGAACTGCACCGGTTCATTACGGTTGAAGCAGGACTGACCCGGCAGGAGGCGGCACGTCTGTTCCCTGTCTATGACGAGATGATGGCGAAGCAGCGTCCTGTCTTCGACCGGCTGCGGATGCTGCATAATGCGAAGCCGTCGTCCGACCAGGAGGCCTGCCGGCTGATTGAAAAGGCGGACGGTCTTGAAATACAGCTGCGTCAGATGGAACAGCACTATCACCGGAAAATGCTCAGGGTCATTCCGGGCAGGAAGCTGATGCAGGTGCTGGAGGCTGAACGCAGGTTTCACCGCCAGACATTCCGAAAAATGGCAGGAGGAGAACCAAAGATGAAAATGTAAAAAGTTAAGGTCGAGGAAAGTATAAAGATAAAAGGAAGTAAAAGACGAGAAAGCAGAATCTAAAATGTACAGAAGTAAATGGTAGGGATTTAAGAGTTCTTTCCTTACTTCCTTCCACTTTCTTCCTTTCCTTGAAAACAAATTGAAGAATACATGAGACTAATCCATCCTCTCTCGAAGTTGTTGTTTGCCGTTGTTTTGCTCATCGGCATCGGTAATACGGCCTATGGCAAGAGCCAGCCTAAGAAGCGGGAATTCCGTGGTGCATGGATACAGTGTGTGAACGGACAGTTCCAAGGCATCGGCACACAGGAAATGCAGCGTACGTTGCGTTATCAGCTGGACGAGCTGCAGAAGGACGGCGTGAATGCCATCATCTTCCAGGTGCGTGCAGAGTGTGATGCGCTCTATCCAAGCAGGTACGAACCGTGGAGCAAGTTCCTTACGGGACGGCAGGGTACGCCTCCGTCGCCTTACTGGGATCCGCTGCAGTGGATGATAGACGAGTGTCACAGGCGGGGTATGGGGCTTCATGCGTGGATCAATCCTTACCGTGCCAAGACGAAGACGACCAGCCAGCTGGCTGCGAACCACATTGCGGTTACCCATCCCGACCGCATCTTCTCTTATGACGGACTCTATATTCTCAACCCGGCCCTGCCCGAGAACAGGGATTACATCTGCAGAGTGGTGGACGATATCGTGAGCCGGTATGATGTCGACGGAATCCATATCGACGATTATTTCTATCCTTATCCTGCTGCCGGTCAGACCATTCCCGACCAGCGTGACTTCCAGCATGACAGCCGTGGATTCACTGATATAAGAGACTGGAGACGCGACAATGTAGACCTCTTCGTCAAGCAGCTGGGCGAATCGGTACACCAGCGGAAGCCATGGGTGAAGTTCGGTGTGTCGCCGTTCGGCATCTACCGCAACCAGAAGAGCGACCCGAGGAACGGCAGCCGGACGAGCGGTCTGCAGAATTATGACGACCTCTATGCCGACGTGCTCAAATGGGTGAACAACGGATGGGTTGACTATTGTGTACCGCAGCTCTATTGGGAAATCGGTAATCGAGCCGCCGACTATCAGGAACTCATCGGCTGGTGGAACCGCAAGGCTGCCAACCGTCCGCTCTACATTGGCGAGGATGTGCTCCGGACGGTGAAGTATGCCGACCCGCAGAACCCCGCCTCCCACCAGCTTCCCGCCAAACACCGCCTGCACCGGCAGGCAGCGAATGTGCAGGGAACCGTACTGTGGTATGCGAAGGCGGTGGTAGACAACCCGGGCAACTACGGAACGCTCCTGCGGACGGACTACTGGCGTTATCCTGCCTTACAGCCACTCATGCCTTTCATTGACGGTGATGCTCCGTCGAAACCGAAGAAGGTAAAGGCGAAACATGAACGTGACGGCTGTTACCTCACGTGGAAAGCACCGAAAGGGAAAGGCTGGCAGGACGAAGCCCACCGCTATGTCGTCTACCGTTTCCTGCCCGGTGAACCGCTCGATACGGACGATCCGTCCAAGATTGTCGGTATGCCTTATGACAACCGACTCCGGCTCGACTACAAGGACGGCAGAACAAAATACATCTATGTCGTCACTGCGCTCGACCGCATGAGCAATGAGAGTACAGGGAAAAAGAAAAAGGTGAAGCTTTGAAGCTTCACCTTTCTGTTTTTTTATTTATGTTCTTCTGCCCCTGTCGGATGCGTGTGTGATGAATTCCCCTCAGGTAGGTTCTGAAGAAGCACAACGAGTTGACAATATCCATATCGACGACAGACCGGCGTGGAATTTTTAGGATATGGCTTAGACAGGGCACAGACCCTGACGATGTTTCCTGTCATTTCCGTCACTCTTCTCTCAAATTTAAAATGTTTATATACAGAATGTTGGAGAGAAATGTTAAAATGACAGCAGACAAAATAAAAACTTATATTGCGATAAATGCTAATTTCTTGAAAAGTCTTGTAGTAACATGAAAGGCACATACAAGGGAGGGCTTTTCGCATTTCAGACAGATTTTATCACTCTGTTTCCTGGATGGAACTTTTTTGCTCATTGTCTTCCTTGATGGATACTAACTGACAGGAAATTTTCGAAAAGGACTTATTTTTGCTCAAATTTTAGTTAATCAAGGTTAAATTAATTGGGGGGTAGAGAAAAATAAACTACCTTTGCATCGCAAATCGTGAGTAGAGAGTGGTACGGGTATTTTTAGGCACTGTGTGACATTCTTCTTTCACTAACACAGACACGTATGATGGATAAGCTGTAAATTTCATCATTATGACGTTGATGTTTTTTATGGACATTCATTTAGGTTACCTTAATTCCGCAGCATAAATTCTTGTAAGAACTCCAAGTGCCTGAGAAACAAA
>OGJT01000241.1_pt1 | contig 33508 bp, 40 predicted proteins | sample 1572331 | NCBI WGS metagenome assembly OGJT01 (sample SAMEA2582094, study PRJEB24529) | metagenome | biome: Human gut stool | place: China | collected 2011
TTCTTTATATAGATTTTCTACAGTTGGTGGTGTATCTACATTCTTGTCGATCATAAAAGGTTATATCTTATTAATTTATTTCAAATTTCAAAATACATTGTAATAATCAAAGTTTTATATCGTGGTTTAGTAAAACCAATAACAGAAAATATCATATTTCAAAATCAGTTTTTGACGAATTTTTGACGGCACAAAAAAAGAGGGTAGCAATTACGCTACCCTCAATTTCATATACAACTGTTGTTGCAAGCCGTGCAACTCGGAGATAGATTAGATCACCATGCCTTTACTGTATAAAGTACACTACCACCTTTGAATTGTGTTCCCTCAAAATGCCCTAGCATTTCAACTCTACCAGCTTGATAGCCGATAGTTTCGTACATTTTCTTGTCAATCACAGTAACACCAGCTTTTATTTTATGTTCTTTGTTTAGATTTATTTTATACACATCGACTTTTTGTTCCTCTGTATTAGCAACTACTGCAGTTCTATCAGATTTTTCAGTTGCTGCTTTAGGTAAATTAGGGTTGCTATGTGCAATATCCTGCTTTACCTTTTCTGCAGCTTTTTCTACTGTAGGTGCTTGTGTGTAGTAAGTCGCTACTGGTTGAGTTCTTTCCTTAATGGAAATAACTTCTTGTGCTTGTTGTTCCGTTACATGAATTGCCTTGGCCAATTCCTTTGGAGATTTAGCTTGTTGTTGAGTTACCACAACAGGCTTTTCAATCTGCATTTTGTTGTACAAATGATAGCACCCTACACACAGGAATACAAACACTAATAACGGAATTAGCACTTGTACGGTGCGTTTGTGTGTTTTGATATAAGTTAGTATATTAGACAAATAAAACATTCATCTATGCCCCCTCTACCTCTTCCATTAGCATTTTTAAAGCCTTAAACTTTTCATCTGCAAATCGATTGTTTAGACTTTCACGTAATACGCTACTATTCCATTCAAGGCTCATGCACGTATCATAGATACCAGCGATTAGGTCATAATCAAACCGCTTATCATCGATATAGGATAAGTTAGGCAATTCAATATCTAATGCTTTTTCCATTAACTTCAACGCATCATTGAACATATTGACGATTTCACCAGTACCATACTGTACTGCTCTACTCCATACTACATCCTTTAATGCATTAGAATGTTTTTCAACATTAAACATATTCTGTCTTAGGTACTCACACGCTACATCATAGTAAGCACTTTTAATATAGTCATGTTGCATCTGTTCAAAACCTACCGCATCAAGCGTACCTAATTCTTGCCACTTAGCAATAAAGCCATCAGAATTGATTTCTCCACTATCAATCAAGGCTCTTGCATAGTCTGTGTAAAAACCACCTTGTTTTAAACCCCATCCTAAAAATGCATCAACGCTACCACAATTACTTGCTAATTGATACGTTCCGTAAGAGATACCGCCAGCATCATTGATGCCACTAGATACACACGCTGGATCACCATTACTTTCATATTCAGCACTCAACTGTCCTAATTCAGCCATTCTAATCACTCCTTTTCATTGTCATTGCTGCCCCCATTTGTATGTTGGGAGCGTTTAGAACCACTAGCAGCACCGATATAACCGCCAAGCACACCAACTATTACACTTGCCAAGTCCTTTTGTTCAAGATAAATAGTCATGATTAGTGCAGCCGCAAGTGCCACTAAGGTTATAGTGTCCTCATAATTAATTTTCATTTAATCGCATCCTTTATTGATTTAACGAACGCTATCAACTCTTTAACCAAACTCATCGCACGTTGAAACCATACACTTTCTACAAATTCAAGTTCAATCATATTCTCCACAATACTTGCTAACTCGACCATGATAGGTACTAGGTACAGCAACGTAGACAAGAACACATCAATGCGACCTAACATAGGAATATCCACATCCGGCAACGTTAATAGGATGAATGATAAGATGAATAACCAAGGATAAGATTTAACTAGCTTTTTAGTCATATCTGCTCGCAATTTTCCACTTACTAAAAATCTGCGTTGCTTACCATTAACTTCAACACTCGCCCATCCTCGCCATATAATCGCAAGGAACATATTCTTAATGGTTAATTCTCTGTTAGTTGCTAAATTAAAATTGCGTGCCTCAACTAAGACACGCAAGAATGTATCAACAAACACTAATACAACACTTGTAAATATGGCTAGTGAAATTCTAATTGCCTCACTCACATTAAAAACCTCAACCACAAATGGTGGTGGCAAAAATACTTCAATCATGTTTACTCTCCAATTCGTTCTATCTGGATGCTCAAATTACTATCCTTTGTCATCATTTCTCTTCTCCATCCGTCAATATTGAATGTAGCCACTGATATAAGACCAGTAGAAACAGATACATTGACTTCAATGTCTTTTGATTCAGTTATTGTAAATTCGTTGCTATCTCCAGAAATAGCATATACAGCCACCCTATATCTCCCTTTGGGTAAGTACACAAACATTTTTTCAGTCCCTCTCACATCGGTTGGGTACTTCGACCACCCCCATGGTTTAAAGGAAATTGGACTTGTTTGTATATAGCTTTTATTACCATTGGATGTGCGTTGCACTACAAATGCGGTCTTTGTATCGCCCAATCGTGCATAATATTTTTTACCACCAATCACAAAGGTTAATCGTCTATCACCAACATCACGCACATTATCGGTCAGTCCAAATGTTAATGTATCATTTCCTTTCTTAACTTTCAGATTAGGCATTATTCAACATACACCTCGTTTCCACCATTAGCACTCCACAATTTCAATCGGCTATTTAATGATGTTTGTACTCTCCCCCAAGATTTCCATTTATCAGCCATAAACATTCTGTGGTATGTTTCACCATTGAACGCATGGAATGTTTGGTCTATCATCTTACCTTTGCCAAAATTCATTACAATCAGCATCCCTTGTTTGTGCGAACGTGGAGGGTTATTAGCACCGCCATCAAAGTTGATTTCGATTGCACCTTGTGTTGTGAGTGTGTTCCAATCTGTAGCCGCATCAAGTTTCGTATACGGAAAACCTAACTGGTCTACTTCTGTTTTCTTAACAAAGTTATTATCTACATCGCTTTTCTTGTAGATAGCCGTGCCATAATGTTTAGTGGTAAGTACTGTGAAACTATCTGTACCATCATAGTGTTTAACTTCCTTACCTTTAATAAATGTATTAACGGAGTCATCGCCAAGTTCTACGTTGCCAACAGTAGACACTTTAGCCATACCAACACCATGACCATCTGGTTTATAACCCTCAATCAAGGTATTGTTAGCCATTTTAAGTGCGCCACTTAATGTACCGCCTGTTAGTTTGAGATAATCAAGCGTTGCTAATCGTGCGGTATTGATAGAGTTTTGATAGTCTTTGTTTGGATCACCAACATAAATATCAACTTGGTGTCGCTTATTCGGTTTTTCTGTTAAAACCGCAAAATAGAATTTTCCGTTGTAGTAAGCTATATCTTCGATTTCAGTAGTTCTATTGATTTCAATAATCTGTTTAACTGTGCCGAATGGTGTACATTCTACCAAACTCCCTAAAGTAGCACTCATGATGCATCCATTTAACATGAAAGCACCATTGTTATTGAAATCATCGTATTGGTAATCAACTTGATATGTTTTCATTTTTACAAAATCATCATTGTATAAGTTGATTTCACGCAAGCGTTGTTGACCGCTAATAGGTACGATACTTACATAAGTACGTGTGATTGGGTCATAACCAATATTGAATACACGTTCATTCAATGTGATAGTACGTTCATATTGCATTGTGTCAGCATTAAGTACTGTTAGGTTATTACCATTTTTTAAACCATTGGCCAAATAAATCTTATTTGTGTTTTTGTTGTAGCACATAGTGTTACAATGTCCCATCTTATCTGGGTCATTAAACTTATACGTACCTACAATTTCAAATGTGGATGAATTGAGTTCATATAATACTTGGTTAGTACCATCACCATTGATACAAGCTAACACGAATACATTCTTCTTATCGTTGTAAGTAAACCCTTGGCATTGGTTGACTTCATCGCCGTATTGAATGTTTTTAACAAACGCAATATTATTTGCACCTTTTAGCATCGGTGTTTCAGTCGGATAGAACGGCTTGATATTGCTATATGTACCCATATCCATTACACTATCGACTGTGTTAAACGATAGATGCTCATTGATTTTGTAAATACCATTAGGTATCAATAAGATTTTGTTTTTCAAATTATCGTTAGCACGTTTAAAGGCTGCGGTATCATCCGCTACACCATCGCCTACCGCCCCAAAGTCTTTTACAGAAACGATGCCATACAAGCTATCTTTAGTTTGATACTTTGCATCAGCTTCGGTTTTAGTTACCAAACCACCGCCATTAGGCAATGCAATTTGTTCCGCTTTAGCAGCTGCAGTTTCAGCACGTTTAGCAGCATCTGTTGCCTTGATAGCATTACTTGCGATTGATGTTTGTTTATTATCAATGTCTGTTTTTAAATTGCGTGCTTGACTGACTAACTCATTAATATCTCGTTTATCAACAGTTGTCTGTCCAGCATAAGCCTTAGCATCTCTGACTAATCGTTCTGCAGTCGCAACATTAGTTGAGGATGTATCAAGTGCGGTATTAGCCGTTGCCAATTTATCATCAACAGTTGATGCAATCGTTTTGATTTCTTCGCCCAATCGGTTGATAGTATCTGCGTTAGCGTTAATCTTATCTGATTTTTCGCTAATCGTATTCATAGCACTTATCGCATCATTAGCAGCCTTTACTGAACGCTCAACAATATCCCTAGCAACTTCATTTGCGTTCTTGTCGCTATCCACTCGAATTTTTAAAGAACGGTCTAGTTCCGCTTTCATCTCTTGTAAAATGAGTATGATCTTATCGGTTGCGTGTTCGATATTCTCGAATGGATACTCATCAGGCAAGTCCATATCTTGTGAAATAGGTGTTCTACGTTCCAAGATAACCTTTTGCCCTACCGCCAATGCATCGCCATTAGCTGGATAGATTACCGATTTTGTGTTCTCGTCATAATCGATATTGCCTACTTGTACCGCCTCTGTTCCATCCGCATCAACGATAGTTAGTTTAATATCCTCGATTTGTACAAAATCATATGGGAAAATAAACTTCTTATTTCTCCCATCACATTGATACACTACAGATGGTTTTAGTACTTCTGGTGTCAATTTAACATCCCCTTTCAGTTGTATATAAATAGGACTACCCATTATGGATAGTCCTTATTTATCAATGTTTCTTTTTATCTTTTTTAGTTTTAAGTCTACGGTCAAATACAATAGCCATGATTACATCTTCTAGTTTTGCATCGGTATCGGTGAACGCATATTTAGCTAATGTCCATAGTCCATCGGTAACAGTATCACTAAAACCAGTTGCCCTGTTAGTTAATTGACTAAGACTTCTACCAAAATCAATACCATCTTTTTTATCATTGATAATAGCATTACCTACATCGTAAAACTTCTCTACAATGCTTAAAGCCATAACACTATTACCTTTATTAAATGGTCTATCACCTAAAATGTATTTCATAGCCATGTTTGACATATCACGGATGATTGGTACACCCATAGTACCTTGTGCGACTACTTCTTCAATAAATGACTTAGCCAAATCTTCTGGTTTGTCATCATCGCCATTCGTTAATGCTTTGTAAGCCATCATGCCTATTGCTGGAGCTACCAATGACCACCATAGCATTTTAACGAACCTTGCATAATCGCCATTATCCTTACGTGCATAATTCCCCTCTGTGATGATGTTATACAACGTATTAGCGTAGGAATAGAACGGAACGAATAGTTGAGTAAATATAGAACGTGAACGTTGAATAGCAGCAGCATCTTTAGTATCACCACTACCAAATATATCACGGACTGCTCTATCACCAGCCTCGATTGATTGTTGCTCTATCCATTCTGTACTTACACCCTCTTTACCAATCAATTCCGCTTGCTTTTGATCATATGCAAACTTCCATACAGGAATTGACAATGCAAAATCTGTTTCTGTAAGCAATCTAAACCCCATTTGGTTTATATCGTCTCTAACATTAGCAAGTTGTTCTACCTTATAACCACCTACATTTGTATCACCTAAACGTAAGCCTTTACCAGCAATCGATAAACCTTGTTTCAAGTCCTTATCTAAAGTTTGTACACGCTCACGCATGAAGATTGATTGTGCTAACACAAAATCTCTGGTGTTGTTATAAGTTGTTGTGCCATGTCCATAGAACCCTAACCCAGCATGATTAACCGCTCTAATAGTATTGCCTATGCCTATTCGATAAAACGCTACTGGAATATTCAACGCATTCTGCAAGGCAACTGATACACGCCCAACCATAACAGCTGTTGTTGTATTCTTCTTCAACGTAAGAATAAGTCTATCAATATCGTTTGTTTTAGCTGCCTCGTCTTGCCAATTATCACGAACCCAAGTGCGCAAGAATTGGTATGTATCAGCACCAAACTTATCTACAATGTAGTTTTGCAATTCTCTATTGCTGATTAACTTATTAACATCAGTTACCGCTTTACGCATGGTTACATGGTTAATAGCCTCTGTGATAGCATTAGGAATAACATCAAAATCAAGTAACAATGATTTATCCTTAACCACATCTAAACGTGATTTAGTAGCGCTCATACCAGTTCCCCATACTGCATTACTACTTACCATAGTTTTAGCAATATCTTCAACTTGGTTGTCGCTTACAGATGCATTGACTTTAGGATTGTACACAATAGGGAAATATTGCCCCTCAATGTTTCTACCACCAATAGTAAATGTTAAACCTTTTACTTTCTTCAATGGGTTTCCGTATAATTCCTCTTGTACTCGGCTGCGCTCTTCAAAGAATGAATTGATATGATCCCATGTACGAATAACAAACTCCCAGTCCTTATCAGTCATGTGTTCTTGGAAAGCACGTTCAATTTCAACCTCATTTGCTTTTGTGGTTTCCATTACACGTTGTCGGTTGCTTTCCGTACCCCAGTTAAGGGCAATCATGATAAGTTGCTCTTTGGTTAAGCCGTGTAACTCTCCAACTGTGTATAGATGGTCATTACGCATATCAAATAATTCACGCTTGGAATATATTCCTACATCTTTTGCCAGTCTACGCATAGACACTTCTTTACGTTCATTGAACGCTTGTGTTGCTCTATTGATTGGGTCATAGATGTATTTAACTGCGAACCCATTTTTACCGCCACCCATTCGTCTTAGGAATGTTTCAACTTTAAGCAATGCTAAGTGGAAACTATACAACTTACCACTTACCGCATCCATTTTAGTTTGGTTATTGAGTTTGTTGAACACATCACCAGTTGCATTACCAAAAGTTTCTGTAGCCTCACCAATGATTTCCTGTACTGCATTTTCAAACGAAATACTTTCACCAGTATCATTTAAGATTGTTGTACCCTCATACTCATTTCTGCCATTCTTATACATACCAGTCATGAGTTCTTCTAGTGTTTCTAGTTCGTTCATGGTGATAGAACGGAATGGTTTAGGTGTTTTAGAGTAGAACATTTCAACTATCCAAGGCTCTAATTGAACCATAGATTGTTGGTTAAGAATACCAACATCAGGATCTAATGCAGCTAACACACTATTCATATCAAAACCATCAACAGGTTGTAAGCCGTCATACTTAGTTAAGCCCATTTGATATGCCATATGAGAATAGAAATAACGCATATTAGGTTCAATCGCAATAGGGTTCTTAGGTCTAGTCATGCGTTGTAATTGTTGTTTCAATTTCAATCGCAACTTCTTGGACTTCTCAAAGTTTTCAAACGCTACTCTTGCCCTTGCTTGTTGTAGCATCTGTTCACGTTTAAAGCCTAGTGCCTTATCAACATCACCTACCGCCAATGCTCTATCTGCTTTCTTACCAGCAGTTACGGCTTTGTTTTGATACGTTTTAAACTGTACCGCATTAGAGATAGGTAATGCACCTAACTCTTTTCTTGCACGCTCCATGTAGTCGGTAATTGTACCAAGTCCAGCACCACGGATAGAACGTACGTTATTGATGCGATTGTTAAGCATATCTTGTAAGCGTTTGATACGCTCTTCTGCTTTTTCTAGTTGTTTAGTAGTATCAGTCAATGCAGCATCCACTTTTTTCTTATCAGATTTCAACTCATCGTACTTAGTAGGTTTTACCTCTTTTTCGATTTCGTCTAATTCTGTATCGATGTTTTCTGCATTAGTATCTAGCTTACGAATACGTTCTAGCAATTCCCAGTTCTTCGCTAACTCACGATTAGTAGATTGTTGGATAATCTTACTTTCTTCTTCGGTGAGTTTCATTTGACCTTGTGTACTAAGCAAGATTTCTTCTGCGATTTGCTCATTAGTTTTGCCTACATTATTATCACGCATAAACTCTGCTTTTGCATTGTCCATTTCTTGATTAATAGCATCGTTAAATGTAGCGCCAGTTTGTTCTACTTCTGCTTTCTCTAACTCTTCAATAGAATTGTATTGTGTTTTTTCAAAAGCAATCTCACCAAATGCGTTGTATCGTTGATGATCTTTATAGATAGGATATTGCTCAATCAATCGATTTTCGATTTCGCTTTGGATATCATCCTTTTCTTCTTCCCATTCTTTAATTGGTCTATTATCCAATTCTTTCATGAGTTTTCGCATCACACGCTCTTTTGCTTTTTCTTTTACATCAGCGATGTAAGATTGCATACGTGCTTGGTCTTGTTCGGATAGTTGCTTATAGAGTTCAGTTTTTTCAAACTGTTCTAATTGTTGTTGCTCTGCGTATGCCTCTATATCCTCTTGGGTTGCGATCATACGTGCCATAACATCTTTAATATCAGATGGTACTTCACCACCTAATCGTTGAACGCTACGATAAATATATGTTAGCCATTTGGAGAATTGACGGAATACTCTTTTCAATGCACTTGTTGGTGCTTCACCACTTCGCAAGTAGCTTTCCCAACCTCGTGCAAATTTCTCATGCGCTTTCGTATTGTCTACGTTTTCACCATCAACCCAACCACTCCACTCTTTAAGCGTATTCCAATCATCAAGTAATTGTTTAGGTGCATTGTCCATGGATGCTAGTTTTTGAATATCATCAAAGAATACATGGCCCATTTCGTGCAAGAATGTACTTCTATCAGCTGTCTTGAATATGCTGATAATGCGTTTACCATCTTTCATGATTTCGGTCATACCATTAACGGATTGATTGTACTTTTCGATAATATTAATAGCTTTATCATCAAATACTACATAACATCTACCATCTGTATATCCATCATATGTAATGCCGTTAACACCAATAGAATTTAAGAATTCAGATGCACCTTTATCACCGCCAAAGGCTTTTGATAATGCAAGATAAAAATCTCGTCCAGTATACGGTGATTTGATAAAGGTATCTCCTATATTTTCCAAAATTTTATCTTGTCTTATTTTTTCTTTAGCCCACTCAATTTCTTTTTCTTTTTCTAGCGTTGATAGTTTTTCATTCATCTCACCAAATAGCTTTTTAGCCATCTCTAAAGTGCTATCTGCTTTTAACTCATCAAAGTTATATCCGTACTCTGCAGCAGTTTCTCTAGCAATTTTTTCTTTTATTTTATTTACATTATTTAGTAGAGCATCAGTTAAATATTCTTGTTCACGCTTTACTCCTTGTATTTTACCTAAGATTTTTTCATACTCTTTATTGGTAGTATATGATGGATGTTCCTTATAGTGTTCTAACAAGGCTTTTCGCTTATCAATATCTAAATTGTTAATAGCTGGTATTATTTTATCAATAACATCTTTATTTTGCTCTTTGAAATATTTATCTTCATCAAGCATCGTTTCTTGGTCTGGGATTTCAACCTTAAATAATTTAGGACTTGTAGTTCCTAACCGCTTAGCCAATTCCTTTTGATAATTCCTAGATACTGATTTCTTCTTAGCAAAATATAAACCCCAACCATGTGCTTGATTACCCTCACCAGTACCAATAGCACCTAAATCAAATGTGTCAAAGTCATGTGGTGAACCATGCCATGCTGATTGATAATACTGATAATTATGTTTCTTTCGGAGATTGTCTAAATCATTTTCGTTTGGTATACTATTAATAAATGAACGACTTAGTTTAATCCCCCCAAGCCATGGTGGCTGGTTTTTTGGATTATTACTAAGTCGTTCTTTGTTTATATATATTAAATCTCCACCCAATAACAAATCATAATACGCTATATTGGTATTTCTAGCATAATAAGATTGTACAACATGATAATCACCTCTATTATTATATTTGTTCAATAATATTGGCATCATTATAGGTTTTCCGTTTAAACCAATTACTTCAGTTATAATGATAATTTTTTGACCATTATCTGCACTAAATATTGCAGATGGATTTGCAATGGTATTAGGTAACTGTTTCAACATATCAATGGAAACTGTATCATTATGTCCAGATAAAATTCTTTTGCCGTTAGAATCAAATACAGGTGTACGCAATATTTTATGCAAAACACCACCTGTAATTTTGATTCTTTTTAAGTCAAGATTAATTAAGTCAAAAACTAATGGTGAATCCATTATATCTATTGTTTTTTTACTTCCTATATTATTAGCATTATCTACATTATTAGCCCAATCACTTAACACTTTATCAAGTTTGCTTTCCCATACTGCTTTTGTATTTTGATTATACCCTGCTTGGTTTTCTAATTTAGCATTCATGTTGATACGCACGCTATCACGCAAATAATCCATAGCAGTATAACCGCCTTTACCCATTTGTCGCATATATTGTGCCATTATATCAGCGTGTTGTGCCATCAATAATGCATTTGCTTTTGCAGTTTCATGTTGTTTTCTATTTGTGCTTTCACTAATAGCTTTAACTACTTCGTTATACACATCATATCCGCTTTTTGACAATTGCATTCGTAACGCTATGTCATTGTTCGCCAATTCAAAGACTTTATCTTTCATAGCCTCTAAACTTTCGATTTGCATTAACATATGTTCCATATCTGCATAATGTGCATCAGATTGTGCTAGTGCATCAGCGTTACCATCAAGGCTTGCAGTTGTAGTCGCTCGGCTATATTCATAGGCTGCTCGTCTACGCTCTGCATTAGTACGTGGTGCTTTACCGCCATTGTTAGCTTTATAATCAGTTAGCCATTGAGGTTCAATACCAGTACTTACCACATCATTGATAGATTTATCTGCATTGTCAAAGTCGCTTGCATAGGTTTCTCTGTATTGCTCTTTTAAGGTATGCAATAAGTTATTGAAGTTACGTTTAATGTTCGTAGGGTCAGATAGTACCTCATTAAGTACTTCACGATCTACATCAGATGCACCCTCAAATTCATTACGAATAATATCATCCTTGATACGTTCCGCACGTTTAGAGGTATCATCTTTCAATACAGATTTAGCAACATCTACTTCTTGCTTTGCACGTTCTAAAGTAGCCAATGATATACCGCCACGTGTAAAGTAAGAGGTTTGTTTCAATGCCTCTACTGTTTCATCTGATAAGTTCATAGATACTTGTGCGTAACTACCAATAGGAATTTCAACAGGTGCATCAGCTTCAATAGCTGCTTTGACTTCCTCTTGTGTAACTAAGCCATTATCCACCATATCACGGATAGCAAGTTGTCCGTTTTCAGATTGGACTAATTCAGCTACATCTACATATTGAGTTGACACTCCAACCTTATCGCCCTGTGCTTGTACGATTTTTCCGTAGAGTTCAGGGTTTTCTTTTGCAATTTTATTTGTAGCACTATCCTTACGAACATTATTCATAATGACTGCACCATTGCGGTTTTGCTCTACTATGATTGCTGCTTGTTGTTGCTCTGGTGTCAACTTCTGAAAATCACGGAATGCCTTTGCAGTCCGTACACCACCTACTGCACCACCTATAGCACCAAACCCTATTACAGCTGGCAACGCTTGTTTCAATGCATCTAGTGAACCTATAGCAATATCACCTACGCTATAATAACCCTCTAAGTCATTATCCTTGCGTGTTATGTTATGTTGCACCTTTTCGTTTACATCTTGCAAACCCTCTTCAAACAGTTCAGGTACACCAGCTTTAATAGAGTTTTTAGCCATTTGTGCAACAGTTGTTCCAATACCTCTATCAAAGGTTTTAACTGTATCACCTACGCCAGCACTAATAGCTTTTGCAATCATGCCTTTAGGTGCTACCGCTTTAAACGCTTTACCCATAGCTGCGGTTGCTGCAAACTCAATACCAGCATCAATAGCAGCATAAGACATAGCGTATTGATTAGCCTCTTGGTCTGTGTATACACGATTGCCATTTGCATCTTTCTTTTGGATGAGTTCGATGTACTTGTTACCGAATGACATTTTATACATATTGTATGCCATGTCAGCACCGCCACCCCATTTAGCACCAGTAGCAGCACCAGCACCTACACCTACCCCCTCTGTAGCTAAACCACCAACTAATGCACCAACGGCTGCACCAGCAACCGCACCTACACCACCTTGTTTAGCCATCATGTAACCTTGACCAGATGTTGCACCAAGCACCTCTTCTAATGGACTTCCACCATCTGGTCTTCTATAACTTTGTAAGTTGTTTTGTAATCGATTGACTTCATCGGTTAATTCGCTAATCTTTTGTGGATCAGATTCATGTGCTAACGCATAACCAACATCGCCCAACTTCATTTGGTCATTCATTGCCCAAATACTTTGTTGCATCGCATCGAATACACCTTTTGTATTTCTTATTGATTCAAGATTATTTAAGGCTTGAATGCCCTCGGCTTGTGAGCTGTATTTTACCTTGTAGAGTTCTGGAAACTCATCATAAATATCTTGTAAAACTTGACCTCGTTCTACTCGTCTTGATAGATAATCAGCACGTTCAAATGCTCTATCATCACCAAACATAACAGTATCCGCACCAATATTTAAAGTCTTAGCAATACGCAATGCTTCATTAGCACGTAATTGTTCGTTGTTATATAAAAACAATCGGTCTGTATTACTAACAAAGCCAGCAGGTAAAGCATTAGGCAATGATTGTCCTAACTGACCTATCGCTTGAAACAGATTAGCTTGTTGTCCAAATGGTGAAACTGTTTCACTTCCATCTGCATTTTTAACATTGATAGGCGTGTTAGCTATTGTAGATAATGCATCTGCCGTGTTTTTAGCAATATTTGATACAGTATCTATTCCTGTGCCAATAGCCTGCCCTATAGGTGTTAAACCACCTACAGGACTAGACTGTACACCAGCGCTAGCAGTAAAGGAACGTAGACTATCCCCATGACCACGTATTAACGCTTGAAACTCCTCACGCTCTTTTTGATTAATATCAGCCATTTGTATATCTCCGTTGTAATGCATTGTATTCTGATTCGTAAATATCTTTAGTTGAGCCATCTCTATATGTTACTCGGATATAGTGATTGCCTACTGGTTCAGCGTGTACAATACCTAATGCTTGATTACTTGCGCCACTTATTGTAGATGAATAATCATCTCCATCTCCAAAGTATGGTTTACTTGTACTACGCAATGTGCTTGTCGCTACTGCAGCATCAAAAATTTCATCTTTTTCAGCATCTGTAGGCGGTCTATGATGTTTGATTTTAAATTCCTCAATGCGACCTGCCATCTCTTGTTTAACGCCATATTTAAAACTACCAGCCAATGTTTTATCTTCTGGCATAACTGTAGCAAGTTTATATTCATATGGTGTTAAATCAATGTTGCTAGCTTTCTTGTTGTTATCATCGATTTCAAGTAATGATGCATCTAGTTCATCATCCATAATTTTATTTGGCAGCACACGTTCCGCATATGCTCGTGTTTGTTCGTAAGTGTGAGATTTAGCATATTGCTTAATTCCCCATTTTTCTTGCGCCGTCATTTTCAAACTTTTTTCATAAATTTTATCTAGCTTTGGTCTTTCGCTAGCCATTTTGCCACTCCAATATTCTTGTTCTTCTGGAGTTGTCGCTCCTGCCAGTTGGACTTGTGCATATTGGAACGCACCACTTACATCACCATTAGCTATCTTTTGATTTAAGATTGTTTGACCTGCTTGTAAGCGATCATTAATAGCAATCTTTCTAGTTTGCTCTTGTAGTGTATAGTAATTTTTGTATGCTGCCTTAGCCTCATCTTCAGCTTTTTTGATTTGGTCTTCTGAATATTTAGGACTGCCACCGCTAGACATTGGTGCATTTCTCATACCAGCTGAATAGTTAGCTTCCGAATCTGCGTAATAAGAATTAGCTTTTAAAATATGCGCCCATGTGTCTACATCATTAACATCTTTTAGACCATCATAATATTTTAAAAAACTTTGAACATAATCATCTGCAAAATCTTCATCGGTCTTATATACTTTGTAATAATTAGTTCCACCATCTTGTTGTCGGTTTTCTTCGCCATTCGGTTCAGCTTGTGTTAGTCCAGCATAATTTCTGTTTTCTGTTTGTAGCTTACCAAAGTTAGCACTACCACCTGTTTCGTGATAAAGCTGGCGATATACCATTTCAGCGTTATAACCATATTTTTTAGAGATATATTGTGCGATTCCCCATAAATGAGTATCAGCACCAGCACCGCTTTTTATCGCTTCCTCGTTTTGAGTTTCCATCTTTGCTCTAACATACATGGCAGCACTACTCATACCTGTATTCAAATCGTGTCCATACATCTGATACAACTTAGCATATGTATTATCATCATTGACTAATTTGTTAATATTCATCTGACTGGACATTTTTTTGTATGGTGTCAATACATCTTCACTAACAACACCGCTTAATGAAGTTATTAAGTTTTCAACTTTTGTTGAATCGTTTTCCGCAATAGATCTATCAAGTAAACTTTTCCCAGTTTGATCTGTATTAGCACGAATTTTTTCGTTTATTTGTTCATCATCTAACCCTAACTCTTTACCTGTAGACCGATACAAATCACCCATTAAAGAAATAGTTTTCATTTGGTCAGCCATGTTATCTGAACGAATAGCGGAATCTCTTAGATTTGTAATTTGATTTTGTGTGGCTATACTTAATGCGGTTTCATACTGACCTCTCGAATATTTGGATATGTTATTGTAATCAGTTGTTTTAGATGTTTCAACGGCTTTATTAAAAGCATTGATAGCATCATTGGTTCTGAATTTATATTTATCTAATATATCCTTTTGTATTTTTTCCACACCAGCATTATAGTCAGGCAATATAGATTGAGCATTCATACCTTTGCGAATCATCAACCCATCTTTATCATCATTAAGTAATTTGTTAGTGCTATTATTAAATTCGTTGATGGCATTGGTTACATCGATATAATCTTTTCGTTTGTCAATTTCTATCCATGTATTAGTCGCATCTTGCAACGCTTTGGCCATAGCATTTAAGCCACTTGTGTTACCACCATAAGCCATTTCATTTACGTTAGCTTGTACGCTACCATTAATTGTGTTTAAGCGTTGGTTACTATCATAGCCTATTAACTTCATTAGATACCCCACCTATTATTTCTAATAGCACCTTTGGTTACGAATTTCATCTTAGGCATACCAGCAGCCTCTAGTGCATCACTAGCTGGTGTGTAATAGTTATTACCGCTACCTACACTCTTACTTGCATACTGACCTTTCAAGCCATAGATACTTGATGCACCACTCAATATCGTTCCTAGCATTGCCATTCTAGCTTGTGATTTAGCATTACTTGCTGCTGCTCGTGCGGTGCTTGCCTCGTTGCGGTAATTCATGCCGTTAAGATATTCATTGTAGATACTGTTATTCTTGTTAGTTTCCCAATTCTGAATGTCTTTGTTGTATTCGTCATAGCTAGATGCCATCAACTGTAACGGTGTACCGCTCATGGTTAAACCACTTGCACCAGTTTCCGCTACGTTCTGCCCTTGGATAAGTCGCATCTTATCGGACATTTTATCTCGCTCTTGCAAGGCTTGGTCAGCTATTTGTTCTTGCTTGCGATCACTAATACGTGCGTTAGCCTCTGCCACCCTTGCTTGTTGGTTATACATTGCAGCTTGTGCCTTACCTTGTTGATGTTGAGTAAACAACGTACCAACCATGCTTGCTGCAGTTAATGCAATAGGGTTACACATTCGCATCCCCCTTTCTCAATGTGAATAAAACCATATCCCCATCGTTAATATCGTAATAAATAACCGCACCTAAAGATTTTAGCCATCTAATGGTGCGGTAATTTTCTTTGTGTATGTAATTAAACAAACATTCCCTAGTTTGTAGCCATTCCCCAATGATATTTCTACTAACTCTCAAAAATTGTTTTTGTAGTGTTAAACTACGTTCAAAATCTTTACTCCCCAAAAAGTAAATGCAATGCATACCATTTAATGATGTGTTTGATACCCCATATACACATAATGGCTTATCATTATCAATAACAATGCGACTTTGATAATCTTCCCCAAGAATATCGTTCATAAAGTCATTTTCGCTATAGTTTGAATTTTTTCGATTGATATATTTAACCTCTAAGGCATCTATCGAACGTAAGTTGATATATAACTCACGAATTAACGAAACGTGCTTAGATGGGCAAATTTTACATTCCATGAACATTTGGGAAACCACCGCCAATTTCTACCTCTCTTGTTACCGCTAATAGGTTAAATGGGAAAGGTTTTGAGTGTTTTATACAGATTTCTGTATTTGTATTAACGCTAGTTGCTATCTTAGGTAACACAATTACTGTATCACCAGTAAATAGCGTTTTAGGTTTTAAGATTAAATCATCAACATCATCAAAGGTTCTACCTACGCTACCACCATATGAACGATATAACCGCAACGCAACTCGTGATATAGTTACCAGTCTACATTGCAATGTACCATCGTTAATTTGTTGCTCTACGCTAGGTATTTTGATTTTAGTAGTATAAGGTAAACCAACAGTAATTACATTCGCTTTACCATCTAATTTAATTACACCAGTAGGTGGCACTTCCCTAGATGGCATCTGTTGTCCATCAACTACTATATCCACCATCTGCCCTACTAGATGAGGTGCGTTGATGTAATCAGTCTTAATTGAATTAGCGACTTTAACATAGCAATCTAGGAACACATCGGAGTTATCCTCTGTGTACAACGGAATACTACGTTCAATGCATTTAACATTTTTGTTGTTGATAACACGATCTACTACAAAATAGATTGTGTCTTGTTCGCCCTCTGCCACGCTTTCTACATATCGATACTTACCATTCGTTACAAAGTGCGACCAACCATACACCTTTTGTTCAGGTATATAAGTTAAACAGTTAAGTTGCCCATCATCTCGAACGTAGTAAATAATACTGTCTGGGTCTTGTGCATAAGCACTTGTTACCGCTACATGACCTTTAACTAATGTTTTAACAAACAATGTAAGGTCTTGCCCTGTGTAGTTATCTGACTCGTAACTATAACCCATATCACGAACAGTACCGCCACGTTCTTGAACGAATACACATCTGTTACCGATAAACTGTGGTTCACATTTCAATGCACCACGTTGTGTTTGTGTTTTAAGGTAACAGTTAGTAGGTGTAATAGTCTTGCTACCATCTACTATCCATTCATTACCACTTGTAAGCACTATCAAGTCATTAGCTGGTATAAGGTGTCTAATTTCGTACATCTTACGATTGATAACAGGTAGTGTGATTGCACTATCATCTGTAATCGTACCGCCTACCTTTTCAACACCAAAGTTAGGATAATCACCAGTACGGCTAAACCATATGAAGTTAGGCTTGCTATCAGTTGCAGCAACTACAAATCGGTCTTGGTAGAATGTACAAAGTTTCGGATAACCTCTACCCCTATTCCAACTACCTAATTTCCATTGATAGCTTGGTTCACCCTCTTTAATACCATTCAGAACATTAACCTTTGCACTCTTAGCATCGGTTACGCTTTTAATCTCAACGATACCATATTGAGTGAATGGCATAATGGATAAGTCGCAATTAACAGAACCACTCTTAATATCAGATATGTATTTAAGCCTTGCACCAGCCTCTATCTTACCTGTATCAGTAACATTGTAGTCATTCTTAGAGGTATACGTTCTGTAGTCTTTCCACGTCTGACCATCATTGTTAGAAATCTGTAGTTTTACTGTACCTTCCCATGTACCATGTGTTGTGAATTTCCATGATAACTCGGTATCAGTACTGAATGCTCCAACATTGTAATTGATGTTGTTATAGGTTTTTTCTGTAGATGGAGATGTTAAACCTCTACGCACTTTCTTTTCGACTACTTCGCCAGCTGATTTAGTATGTACTGCCTCAACATAATAAGCAATTTGAATAACACTTCCTACCATATCAGATGTAAATAGATCTTTAGTCGATGTGATTGTATCACCGCTAACAGTCAAGGTATGCCCATTATCGGTATTAATATCATCGTAAGGTTGCTCGGTTAACTTGTACGCACTCATTCGCCAGTCAGTATCACTATATCGTGATAGCGTTTGAATAGGGTACTTACCACTACAAATGAACATTACATCGCCACTTTGGATGCAGTTTAATTCACTTACAATGTCAGCCTCAAATGGTGTTTCTACTTCAACATTGGTATATACACCATTTCGCCATACTCTAACGTATCTTTCACCAAATTCAAGCATGAATGATTGGTTCTTATTCGTGGTAAACTCAAATAATCTAACAGGCTTATCATGGTATTTAGCATATCCGATAAACTGTGAACCTTGCCTACGTGCTACCGCTCCATAAGGTCTAATCACCGCATTTTCAGCAAGTAGTAATGCACTTTTATATTGTTCTAAGTCAAATCGACTAGATACATCTGGCGATACTTCACCAGTAGTAAATGCGACTTGTCCGATATACATAGGTTGCATATCACCAACTCCTTGCCTTTAGATAATTAGACACATAAGGCATATCAAGTCTACGCTCTTTAGCGCTCATAGATTTTGCCTCTTGTAATGCTGCTTGATATAGCTTGTACGCTTGGTCAAATAAACCGCTATTGCCAGTTAGTGGCATAGCTAAATCAGATGCCATCTTACACACTAACGCTTTAACGAATATAGGGTTCATTACATCTGCATCGGTTACATCGTACACATAATCAATGTGCATTAGCGGCACATCAGATACGATGTACTTTGTATTGTTATCTGTTAAGTAAACATCATATTCTCGTTGCTTTTCTGCTCGGTATCGTTCACCCTGTGGAATGACCGCAAGTATACGAACACACTTTTCAGGGTACGCATATACATAACCCCAACCATCAATCTTATGTTCTGACAATACCGCTCGTTCACGCTTACGTGCAAAGTTCCATTCAAACTGTTCTAACAATACTTTACGTGTTAGATCATAATGTAATCTGCATTGTCTAGCAGGTTCTGTTTCTTCCGTCATAGAACGTATTCGACCTGCATTGATAAGCGATAACGCTTGATTGCAAATATCAGTAGGTGTCATATTTCCACCTTTCTATAAAAAAAGAGGGATGCATAAGCACCCCTCGTTCAATTATTCAGCAGTTTCTTCCGCTTTTTTACCTTTGGTTTTCGCCTTTGGCTTTTCTTCTGTAGGTTCTACAGTTTCTTCTGTTTCCTCTACAGTTTCGGTTTCTTCTGCACCAACAGTTTCAAACAAATCTTTGAAGTAGTCCTTATCGTATTCAGCCACTTCTTCTTTTGTAAATTCAACTGTTGTTCCCTCTTCAATTAAACCCTTTGTATTGTGATAAAGGGTTACTTTTGCAACGTATTCCATATTATCCACCTTATTTAATGTTAATGCCACTTGTTAAGAATGCGGAGATAGTACCGCCAGTCATATTATTGGCGTTGATGCGGATATATTTCTTACCGCCATTAGCCAAACGCACTTTGTATTCTGTGCCAGCTGGTGCATTCGCTACCATTGTAATGCCATGCAACAATACCGCATTAGCCATGTTATCAGTATCAGAAGTGTACACATTAAACAAAGGTGTACCAGTTACTGTTTTGTCGATGCGAATTACAAGGAATAAGTTAGGGTCAGCATCGCCACCATTACCATTCATAATTACATCGGAGTTAGTGTTTGTTGTAATATCTTTTTTCCAAAAGAATGTATTTTGAGTATCAATAATCATATATGTTTATCCCCCTATTAATTAAGCAGTAACTCGTGCTTCTGTGGAAAGTAATGCATCGATTTTACGTACTGGAATACCATTAGCACGTGTAACCATTTTACCCATTTCCATATCTTCTGTGATTGTAGAACCATGTACTTTGTTCTTTTGCAAACGTAAGAATGTACGCAATTCTTGGTTCATGTACCATACAGGACGGCAGCCAGTAAGAGATTGCATTCTTTCTTCTGCACGGATCATTAAGTTAATCAAGTTAGGACCTGCGGAAATATCTTCTTTAATAGCTTTCATATCGATGTTAGCGATACGCACTACATAGCGCCAATCACGAACCGCTAAACCGATGTTTTGTTTGAAGTGAGTGCGGTAACCTTGGAACATAGAACCATCAGGTTTAGTGATTGTTACTTCGCCCAAATCTTCTTGTTGTAAGCCTGCCTCACTACCACGTGGATAGATACCATGTACTGTAAGTGGACTCCAACCTACAAGCCACATGGATGCAAGGTTAGCAGTACCTTCTGCATCAATAATATTTTTAGCGCTATCAGCTTTCTTAGGGTCTAATGTGTTGAAACGTGCGGACAAACCAATGAATTTTTCAGGTGTTGTTTCATCACCATAGAAAAGTGTACGTGCGATTTCTTGGCCCATAGCCTCTACAAATGCACTATCTTCTGTAGCACGGAACGCCACAGGGTCATTGGAAAGTTTAACCAAGTCTTTATCTACTTCGGAGTAAGCCTCTAACATACCACAAGTATCTGTGATTTGTTTTGTAGTAGATTTAGATGGTTGAACACCGCCATAAAGCATACGCCATGTAGCATCTGGCAAGCCAGTACGTACTGTTGTTTTATTAGATGTACCATCGTTACATTCAATCATTGTCATGTCTTGAATGATTTCGTTAGATTGGTTTAATTGTTCAATGATTTGTGCGATTTTTCCGTTAGGATCCATTCGCTTTTGCAAATCAATTAAAGTAGGGTTTTGTGTTCCGATTGTAGCCATAAATTATTTTCTCCTTTTATTTTTTGAACATACTCGGATAAAGATTGCGTCTGATTGCCTCTTCTGACTGCGCGCCACCAGTTGGTTGACCGCCACCTGCGTTACTATCTTCTGCAGCCATATCAGCGATTTTTTCAAACACACGGATAACTTCAATACGATTACCCAAGCCGTTTTCAGCTAGAATTTCACGAATATTAGGAATTGTTTTTTCAATCAACTCAATACCTGCACCTGCTTTAGCCACAGTTTCATCAAATTTATTTCCTAATTCTTTAATTGCGTTTTCTTTGTAGCTTTCGTATTGTTCGGCTAATGCTTGTTGCTTTTGTGTTTCATAAGCAGTTACAAGGTCTGTAGCATACTTGTTACCAAATTTAGCTAACTCTACTGCTTGCTCTTGCGTAGCACCTACGCCATTAAGCATTTTAGAAAACTCATCTGCGATTGATTGGTCTACTTGACCGCTATCAAATGCTTTCGTGAAGTCATACACAATAGGTTCTGTAGGCGGTTCTTGGTTACCGCTTGTGTCAGTACCGCCACCTAAGATTGTGTCTTGTTGTTGATCTTGTGTATTCGTATCTTGCGGTGTACCACTTTCCGCACTACCTGTGTCAATATTCGTGCCTTGTTCTAGTTCTTCTGCCATGTGGTTTATTCACCTTTCTCCTCTAAATCTTTAAATAGTTTTTGTTGATTGATATATTCAAGTTGTGCTTGATGGTATTTAAGTACACCCTCAACACCATCACCGATAGCGCCAAGCATTTGCATATACTTTAGACCTACACTTCTTTTACCCTCATTGAAAAATGTTTCTGAATTTCCAGTAAACGAACGCTTTAGAATGTCCGTATTGTCTAAAAGCCTACAAAAAAACCACCTACCAAGTTCAGTACTTAGTACGTGGTTCAACGCATCAATATCACGATCACGAATATAATCTTGTTTTGTTTTCATCTACACCCCCATACCCATTAATTGTTGCATTACTGGGTTTCCGTCATTGGCTGCATCTGTTGCTTGTTTAGCAGCACCAGCCATCTGAGGTGCTAATTGTGCCATTTGTAATGCTTGTGCTTGTTCCTCTTGCTCTTGTTGTGCTTGTTGTTGTTGCTCCATGATTTCTTTGTATTCATCATTAGAACGAATAACCCTAGCTGGTACACCAAGGTTTACACCATAAATATCGGCAGCCTCTTCAAAGTTGAATTTCTGAACGATGTTCGCATTACCCTGTGCTAATGACATAATGAATGCATAGTACTGTTCAATATTCACCAATGAAGACATTTTCTGTGCTTGTGCTAATGGTGAGATGTATTCAATCTTTACATCTAAACCATTCAGCATTTCCGCTACTTCATCGTCAATCGGTGGAAATATTCCAGCTCTATCCAAGATGCCATAAGTACGTTCAATGATTGGGTTTAAAAACTCGCTTTGTAATCGTTCGACTACAGGACCCAACTGTTGCATCTTTTCTTGTGTGCGCTCCATAACCTCACGTGCAGTCATTTGTCCTGCATCTAGGTTATCAAGCATCAAGAATAAGTCAGCACTATAGGCACGTTTAATGCTTTCAGATACAAACTGTATCTTAGCTTGTACGTTAGCAACATCAATGCCTACATTGAATATCGGTTCAACTTTACCGCCTGTATCAACTTCTGTTACAGCACCTGGGAATAAATTCACGCTACCGATTACATCAGATGTAGCACGCATAGGTGGTTTAATACCCAATTCAATAGCGGTTACTAAGTCCTTTTCAAGTAACTGTAGCATTTGTGCATCTGATTGTGCGAACCATGCACACCCTTTACCATAACCGCTTAGATCATGAGTGGTGTGTCTTGCAATAGGTATCGCCCATTCTTCAAAACCACTATGTCTTAATACTTCATCTGTGTTACTCCCCTCTACCCAATAGATAGAGGAATAAGGCATATTCTTATTACCTAGCTTTCCGTTGCGGTCTTTGTTTGGCATTACCAACCAACACACAACAAAAGTACTTGCATTACCCTTTCCATCGTCATAGGCACGTTTAACTTTATCAGGGCAAGCATCATAGCCAAACTCTTCCACTAATTGGTCAGCCGTCATTCGATATTTGCGACCAAATGTATTTACATCACCAATACTGCCACACTCTAATGCGTATGTACCGATTGAATAAGATGTAAATCGCACACCTACTTTTGCATCAGGCATTACTGACATAGGTGCTTGTCCAAATGGTAACTCCATATAGGTTTGATGTACTGTATTGTAGAAATTAGACTTAGCAAATACTGCGTACATTATTTGTTCCCTATCGTCTAACACTTTCGCCACTTTACTATTAGCAGCTAGTTCAACATTCTCTAATGTGAGTTTAAACCATTTACGGCTTGGCGGTGTCATGCCACTCATTACACCACTAGCAAATATCTGGCAACTTTCCCAAGCTACACCATTATTAATTTTGTCGGTGTAAACTTTCGATTGGTCTTGTTCATCGTCAAACACACCAAGGAAAGGTAGTTGATAATCTCGAATATCTTTCCATCTTGAAATGTACTTTTGACGATTATCAAACATTGCCTTAAACTTCGCCTTAATTTTCGTGTAATCACGTTTTTTAGGTTCTGTATTAGTCGGTTGTCTAGCAAGCGTTGATAGTATAGTTCCTTGCATATCTAACCCCCTAATGTGTTTTTAGTGCCAGTTGCCGTAGATAAGATAGTACTTTCAAAGCCTTTCTTACCTTTCTTTTTCTTCATATACCAATCTTCACCAGTTGTTGTTGTAGTAGCATCATCTGTTTGTACAGTTGGTGCTGGTGCTGGCATTGGTGTATCAGGCATCTTATTTTTCATGCACATTAAATCACCCCTTATCTTTTAAATGGATCATACTCCGTATTAGCATGAACCCTACTCCCTACATTCACTTTTTTATTGACCCTGAACGCAAAGGTCAAGGCTAATGCATCGCCCTTGTTTGGAGATGGTAAGCCACGTTCTTTCATATCTTTTTTGCTTTCAAGTTGTATTCGTCCATTCTTATCGATGATAGCCTCTGGACTTGTTAAATCATCATACAAGCCTTGGTCATTAGGTGGAATAGAACCGCCCTCTTTTAGCCAGTCTTTCATCTCACCCCACATATACGCTCTCATGTTGAGATACATATCATTAGGTGCTTTACCACCAAAGGCAACTAACCGCCATCGTCTGCCCATCGACTTACCGATGCTATAAATACCTGTTCCGTAGCCTTGGTCAATAAACACCGCATCTGCTTTGTACTCATCCTCAAATTGTGCAATGAGATTAGCCATACGCATATCATCGTCATTCTTTTCTATTGTGGCTAAACACTTCATCGAATAGCCTTGTCGCATTACGATTTCTAACGTATCGCCACCAGTCCACGCTGGGTCAACACCGATAATTGTCGGTAGGTTAATAAAATCATTAGGCTTATATATTCTCTTTTGTGCTTCATCTACGATTGATGCGGAGATAAACTGTGTATCAGATGCACTAGGGAATAACCCTCTAACACGAACCTTTACAAAGTCGCTATCCTCACCATGAATGTCTACCCATTCTTGCAGTTTGGCTTTGTTTGAGATTTTAACAGTCCTACTATCTATTTGATATGTAGTCCAATAGTTACGATGTTTTCTGAAACATTCTCTAAACCTACCACTATTACGTGTAGGGTTACCAAACACGCACCATATAATCTCGGTTTCCTTATCGGTTAAAGCACCCTCTGTTACTTCCCATATCTTATCGGATATTGCGGATGCCTCATCGAATATGATTAGTATTCGGTTACCTTGATTGTGTAAGCCTGCGAATGCTTCAGGGTTGCTTTCCGACCACGGAATAGCATCAATACGCCATGTCTTCTCGTATTGCTTATCAGCACTAAACAATGCAGTAGCGGTATAGGTGAATAACTCTTTACCTATAAACAGGTTGTACCATTTGTTAAGTTCCGCCCAAGTCTTAGACTTTAACTGTGTATCAGTATTAGCAGTTACTACACCTCTCGTATTCTCATGTGTAGCAATAGCAAACAAAATCAATAATGAAGAAAAGGCGGACTTTCCAATACCATGACCAGATGCAACGGCTATTTGTATTGCCTTAGCTAATGACTTTCCCTTACGTAGTTCTTCACCTATTTTCTTGAAAGTCTTTACTTGCCATTCGTCAGGACCATCAAAGTTTTCTAAAGGTGTTCCTTTTTCACCCCAAGGAAATGCGAAATAAACAAAGCCTAATGGATCATGAGTGAACGAACCCAACGCATCAATCAGTTGTGCCTTGTTGTACTTCATCTGATTTCACCCTTGCTTGTTTCATCCTATCGGATATATCAATCTCTATTTCTGCATCAAGTTTCACCTTATCGGTAAATAGCATATGCCGTTTACCCAATAATTCCGCTGCCTTAGTTCTATCTGCTACAGACACATCTAAACCAAACGCATCTTTCTCCTCGCCATTCATAACCTTAGTTAGGTACTCCAACACTTCATCAGCAGTTGCAATCGTATTTTTGCTACGTTCGTTCATAATTGCATCTATATATTGGCGCACGTTTATTTTTGTTAATAATTGACTTCCTTTACTTCTTGCCGTCTTTTCTGAATATCCAGCAGTAATTGCACTTTGTGTTCCGTTGGTGGTCTTAACGTATTCATCGGCGAATATGCGTTCTTTCTTAGTTAGTTTTTGTGCTAATTCTTCTATATTCGTCAATGTTACTCACCACCTTTATACGTTCTAACTAAAAATAGCAACACCTCATGTTGTTTGGTGCTGCTATACTCCCTTTCTTTTTTATAGAGTTGTCCTTGTTTAAAGGTCTTACCCTTTTTGTACTTTTCAGGGAATGTTAGTTTATATTCCTCTTCCGTGTACATTCGACTGACTATGTATACCTTACAAGGCTTATCATATTTACTCCATGATTGTCTTGTATCTACAACGTACCGCCTACCATTCATCCGTAATGCGGTTAATAGTTTTCTTATTGTTGGTTGGTAATTCACATCCAACACCACACAATACCAATCAAGATTAGTACCGCACATAAGATAGCTAAACCATCGATGAGTGTAATCATGTTATCGCCACGATGCTCGTATGCGTATTTTGCTTTAGCCTGTAGTTCTTTATCGTTTAAGTTCTTTGCTGCTTGTTTGAATAGTTTTCTATCTTCAATAAATTGTTTAATTGCTTTAATCATTTAAGTACTTCGCCACCTTTCCTTTTTAACTTGCCATGTGATCTAACACATAAGCCACATTTATTTTTGCTTGCGCCGCTATGCGCAATATATGTTTGGCATCTGCCGTTGTATTCGATTGCGTTGGCAGTACATATGCCATATTTGTCATTGTTTAGACAATGTTTTCTATCGCAATGTATCTGTGTCATTCTTGCGCCCTCTGATAGATTTATGCAAAAAATGAGGTATATCCACGTAGATATACCTCATTTTATGATAGTTTTATTCATTTTATTTGTATTAATTACTCAAAACCGAAGTTATACCATCGCTCTCTTGTCGATGTAACACATAGGAATTAGCATTTCTTCTAAAACTCTATATCGTGTGTTAAGTACCTAGGAAACAAATATAACTCCAGTTTTCAATAATCACTCAAAACTAGGCGTGTTGATGATATGACAATTTACTCAATTTGGAGTTCAAATGTGAATAAGAAATACAAAGTTGGAAAAGAGAAACACACCTAGTTTTCAATGATCATTACACACTCAATACCAACAACTAACAATTTGATGGATCGTAATCGTGTTAGGTTAAGTAACAACAAGAATATGAATAAGTTTCTTTTGGAGGCTGCTAGTTGTCAGTATTCAATGTGTATAACCAATTAGGGCAGGTTCATATCTTTAAGGTTAATAATGTATAAGCTATATATTGTGAGGATATTCGACCCACCCTTATCAGTTAGCAGTAAATTTACATATAAAGTTTTGTCTTAACACATACTTCAAAATTGAAATTAGAAAAAAGTATAGTGTTGTTTCCTTAGCTATCAATTATGGTTGCGCTGCTACTCTGCGACCGTTAGCGCTATACGTTCCATTTCGCCCATATACAACAAAGGCACGCTCTTATATGGGCGTGCTTGTTGTTGTGTTTTGATGTCCTAAGGAAAGAGTGAGTAGTAGTCGCTTAGTGGCAACTTCTACACATATATTATAACTAATAGCAAACTATAGGTATATGGACATTCACGGACATTTGCGGACATTACTGGACAAGTTTTCTCCCAAATTCCAATAATGCTTTTTGCTTGTATCTCTTTGCTTGTTTCGTAGAGTAACACCCAATCATTTTATAAGCATCTTCTGTTGTATTGTTGAGCACAAACTCATAACGCAAGATGATTGCCCCTAGCTTTTCGTCTAAGCTATCTATCTTAGTGATCGCATCGCATTTTAACTTAGATAACTCATCAATACGCTTATCACGTTCTGCTACTGTATCAAGAAATCTAGCTACGCTACCCTCTAAGCCTTGCGGGGTTCCACCGCCTGTTACTCTGTCTTTTGAGTAATCAATAGCACCTATAGATGTAAGGTTCGCTCTTAATTGATTGATTTCTTCCTTGATAGATGCAATCTGTACATCAATTAATTTAACAGGTTGCAAGTACTCAACCGCCATTTCTATTAGTTTCTTTTCGTCTAATTCCCCCAAATACTCACCCCCAATATAAATGCTAGACACATTACAATTACCACCAAGCCTAATATAACTGCACTTTTAGTTCCAAACTTTATATCAATAAAGTTTATCAATGAGAAAGTAACTATAGATGCAACGCCACTCACAAGTAATGTTTTAAGCATAATCTATTTATACCTCTGCTAGTTTTGCGTATTTCCAACTTGATACATCATTGCTATTTTTACAAGACCACGATGTAGCACCATTACACCATGCATAAACTTCCCCATCTTTAAAAAATGCAAAATAACGATTTTGCCACTCGGCAATTCCAAGACCCTTAACTAATATAGGTGTATCAACTTGCACTTCATTCCAATCAATAATACCTAATTCTTCTGCAATGCTTACTAAATCATTACATTCTAGTTTAGGTAATATATTTCTAAAAGCCGATGCACCAATAGCACTTTCGCAACTACTTACTTCCCATGCGTTTGTGTAAGCCTGCATACGTGGTATTTCATTTGTTAAATATACATTCCCATAAACATCCATTACCAAATACCGCCATCCCTCATCATATAGCTTTTGTAATAGCCACTCTCTACCTTGTTTATCTGTGATCATACTCTACCCATGCTCCTTTTTCCTCATTCCAAACAAACATCACTTCATCTTCCAAGTAAAAATCATATCCATCACCTACAACTTTACCAATATAAAATGTATTCTCATCACTCTCTACCGCAAGCTGGCACAAGAAATCAAATGCATCTTGGTAACTTTGAGGTCTTATGTAAAAGTCGGAGTGTTCTACATATCCACTATAGCTTGTCATGTACACCTCGATGTTTCTTATTAATTTCACTACGATATTGAGATATAACACGTTCCTTTACATCCAACGCAAGTTGCTCTAGCGTAAAGTTTAAACATCTCAATTCAATCAATGGTAATTCTATGCCTATATTGATGTTTCCGTGTTTGTACACTAACTCAAATCTACCAAAATAATATGTAACTTTAGGTTCTAGCAATTCATCGTTATAAACAAAGGTCAACGCACGTTGCAATGTGTAAATCGTATCATCTATACCTATTCTTTCTATATCATCATAAACTCTCATACTCACCTCTTATGATAGGGCGAATATTTCACCGCCCATATCCTTTACTTAAACAATGGATATAACAACATAAATGTAAAAACAACCAATAATACAAAGCTCCAAACCAGCATTCCTACCAATATAGTAGAAACTATTTTATCTTTCATATCAACACCACCTACACAATTAACCACAACACCACTAATGAAATCACAACTAACATCGATAGCACTATTAACGCTGCACACATTAACGCACCATTACGTTCCATATCATGCATACGTTGTAGTTTTTTATCGTTGTGATCTAATGTCATTTTTCCTAACTTTACAGTATAAATCGGACTACACACTATCTATTCACCACTCCTACTAACATCCATATAAAGAAACATATCGATACTATCAAGCCACCGATAGCCATGTAACCAATCATATTATTCATCTTTCGGTTTGTTTCCCTAATGCGCCTTTCAAATTCTAATTTATTAGCTATAATCTCGCTTTCATAATTAATTCGTAAAATCGCTAGTTTTAACTCTAACTCTCGTTCTTTAGTCAATGGTTCTCTAGTTAATTTATCCATTATTTATTTTCCTGTGCTGCCATAACCACCAGCACCACGTTCTGTTTCGCTTAATTCATCTACCTCTACTACATCGACCAATTTAATCGGAACGATGATTAGTTGTGCGATGCGATCACCTTTATTTATTGTGTAGTTTTTGCAAGATACATTCTCATACACAATGCTAATCTCACCTCGATAATCTTCATCGATTATTCCAACGCTATTGGCACATCGTAGCGGTGTATTACTCATACTACTTCTTGGTGTTAATAACCCCATGTGATTAGGTGGAATTTCAACTGCTACACCTAATGGAATTTGTCGCTTACTATCTGCTGGTATTGTTACACTAAATGGACAATATAGGTCTAACCCAGCTGACACTTGCGGTAAATCGGAGTCCACCTTTCCCCTTGTTGGTAGTTGTGCGTATTCACTAACCAACTTTACTTTCATTTTTTCTATCAAAACTCCACCCCTAACATAACTAACGCTTTTTTCACGGTTTTATAATCTGCTCCTACTTGATAACTAATTGCCCTTAATGACATTCCAGCGTTATGCATTCGCAATAATGAATTTCCATCTAACTCACTTGCACGTGTATATCCTTTCTGTGGCTTTGTACCTTTCAAACCTAAACAACATAACGCTCTACCAGCACTTATATCTCCATATACACAAGCTGCTAGTGCTAACCAGTTAAGGTTATTATCTGGTACAAACTCACTAATATTAACCATTACTCCACTCACTTTCCTTATATATGCGGAAGAAATCATCCGCACTTAATACCACTAACCAAGATTTATTGCTTTTCTTCCAAGCCACAATAGGTATATCACCATTGTTTGCTTGTTTTGCATCATGTTCCGCTTGCTCATATGCCTTGCGGACATTTAAGTTTTCAACGAATTTTACTTCTTGATGTATGTTAGGTAGTCCTACACAGTCGCTAGCATCACCTGTATTGCCGCAATATTGGACTGTTCGTCTTACCTTATCGAACCCATTGGCACGGCATACATCTCGCCACATTCTTTCACCACGTTTACCTTTATCTCTGCTATTTATTGGCAATGATCATCACACCTCTTTAAAATATCTTTTACTAACTCCAACGGAATATTTGACCTTGCACTATACCTATCCTTACCCCAATTAACTCGCCTAAAATCAACACCTGATACGATATTTTCGCTTAACAACTTTAGGTTTATATTGCTTGCAAATTTAGTTGGCTTTTTAACGTGATAGCCATAGTTGTTGTAATAGGTTAGGTTTTCATACGGAATGTTAAACCCTATTACGTTTTTGATGTATTCCCATATCCGCCCATATGCTGGGTTTTCAATCACGAATACCTTAGGTTGATAACGCTCAATGATTTTCAATGTGTTGTAGATGCACATTTCACCATTGATGCGTGTTAAGAATGACTTGTCATACTTGAATTGGTAGTTCTCATAATCAGCTTTATTTCTGATTGTGAATTTACTTCCTTGTTCATATTCACCAAACAAGTTGATAGTCATATCCTTTTCTTGTTTCCAACACGCATTGCCACCTTTCATGGCACTTGCTACGCTCCAACTTTCACAGGGCGGACTAGCTAGAATTACATCTGGTCTATCTAGCAAGTCCAACTGTTCCCATAGTGCGTTTGGTTTATGTAGCGTATTAACTGCAAGGTCTTGGTTGATACACGCATCACCAATGCCTATTGATGTGATAGTGTGTTGCCCCCCCATATTCACGTTATATTCATCTACCGCTTGACGATAACAGCCGTTGCCATCATCAAATAACCCCCATATATGCATCCTCTTTCCTATTCACCTCTAATCAATCACCACATATCCATACTTTGCTTTCCTCATGCGATGCTTTACTTTCTTTACGTTATCCCCAAGGTACGCTAACACATCATTCTGTTTGATTGTGTTCTTTTGCATCGTTTCCCTTTTGCGTTTGTACATTCGATACGCTGGACACTTAACGTGGCAAGCTACCTCTCTGTATTCGCATCCCTTACATGGTGCATTCATTTTTCAGTCCTTATCCTCAAAAGGGTTTATAGTTTCAAGCACCACAAAAGAAGTATTATTGTATCCGTGGCGTTTTTCCCATTTACGAAATACATCGGTTAATTCTGCTTGTAATTCGTCTATATGTTCTTGTTTTACATTTAGCAAATAATCTTCCGACCACTCCGCTATTTCATCATCAAGATCACTATCAAAAACATTTTCAATTACACGCTCCGCATCAACAGTAGGAACATAATAATACGGGTTCCCAACTCTAATTTTTGGTACTTCGTCAGCTGGATAAGTATCCGCAAATTCCTTAACCGCATCTTCAATGCTTTTATGCGGATATCCTACATACTCATCAATGCACCAACACCACTCATTTTCGTTTTTTACTAGCATGACTACTCCTTGATTTCTTCAACTTCGATAATGCAGCCTATAGGAGATAGAGTTACTAATATTCCGTTTATGTCCTCAAACCATATGCACTGCATTCTTCCGTCAAGCGCTCTTCCTAAATCTCTTGTAAAACTTTCTTTCGTTCCATAATCTTTCGTTACAAAAATCCTAACTCCACTATTTGTAAATGTTGTAATCCTAACCATGCAATCACCTCTTAAAACGGAATGTTTTCGTCTTGTGGTTGCTCAAAACTATCAAAGTTGCTAGATGCAGTTTCATCATTTGTTAATGATGTACCTACAAAGTTTGCTACCACTTCGGTTACATATCGTTTTTGTCCGTCAGCCGTTTCATAAGAACGTGTTTGAAGTCTGCCCTCCACAAACGCTCTATTGCCTTTACGCAAATTACCAATGCTTTCGCCTAGCTTTCCCCATGCTACGCAATTAATGAATGCAGTTTGTTCTTTTGTTTCACCATCGCTTGATGTAAACGTGTTTGTTGCTGCTACGTTAAAAGTGGCTACTGCTTTTCCAGATTGTGTGTAGCGCACCTCTGGATCACGTGTAAGATTTCCTAAAATTTGTACTGTATTCATAATTCTCCTTTATATCTTTTGTTCGATGCACATCGTACCTTTATATACCTTGATGATTTCCTCTAGGCTTTCAAATGTGCGTGCATCTGCTTTCATAATCATTTGCATTTGTTGAGTTGCCTCTTCTTGTGTTTCCACATTTAGAGGTATCTCAATGGTGATTACCATCTTTCGTTTTTTACTTAACAACTAATCACCCCTTACCAATAACTGATTTGATTTAATTCAGCATCTACTTCATCAACAAACACATCGTAGTTAGGATGAATATGGCAATCGACTGTTGCCTCATTCCTCATGATTTCAAGCAAGTTTTCAATCTTTACTCTTGCCTGTGCCTCGCTAGTTGCCATGATTTGAAAACTAACATTAAAGCTAACGTTTACACTTACATCAAACTCTTTCACTCTTTCTTTCATTTATCCCCCTATTGCCTGTTTTAATAACTCTTTTCCTTTATCTGATATTTTGCTTTTGTTGATTGTTTCTGTTACATCTACTGGTTCTTTTGCTACCTCTACCAAGTTTCCTGTAGTAGTCATTTCTATTTGCTTTTGACCAGCACCAATCAATGCACGTTCACGTTCTGCTTTCTCTCTTGCTTTAAGTAACAAGTGATTGTCTTTAATCGAATTAGACAATCTCAATCGTTCACGCTCTCTTGTTTCTTGCACTTCGTAGTTTTTAACGAATTGCGCCCTACATGATGTTTCGTTGAAGTTATCGCCGTTTTGAGGGTCAAACGATTTCCAAATTGCTTTGGCACATTGTTTTGTTAAACCATCTAATTTGTCTA
>OGJT01000242.1_pt1 | contig 33444 bp, 27 predicted proteins | sample 1572331 | NCBI WGS metagenome assembly OGJT01 (sample SAMEA2582094, study PRJEB24529) | metagenome | biome: Human gut stool | place: China | collected 2011
GTGCGAAAGTCGTAACCTGTTCTGACTCTGCGGGTTATGTATATTTACCTGAAGGATTTGATCGTGAAAAATTAGAGGCTTTATTAGAGCTAAAAAATGTAAAACGTGGTCGAGTAGAAGAATTTGCAAAACAATTTGGTCTTCAATATTTTGCAGGCAAACGCCCTTGGGAAGTGAAAGCCGATATTGCTCTTCCTTGCGCAACCCAAAACGAATTAGAGATTTTAGATGCGAAAGCCTTGATTAAAAATGGTGTGAAATTAGTTGCTGAAGGTGCAAACATGCCAACTACTATCGAAGCAACAGACGCATTCTTAGAGGCTGGTATATTATTTGGTCCAGGTAAAGCAGCTAATGCTGGTGGCGTAGCGACCTCTGGCTTAGAAATGGCACAAAGTTCCCAACGCTTATATTGGACAGCGGAAGAAGTTGATGCCAAATTGCATCGTATTATGTTAGATATTCATGCTAACTGCAAAAAATATGGTTCTATTGCAGGTCAACAAAATATTAACTATGTGGTAGGAGCTAATATTGCAGGTTTTGTTAAAGTTGCTGATGCCATGTTGGCACAGGGCGTATATTAATTCAACACATATAACATAAATGTTTCTTATCAACCGCACTTTAATTAGTTAAAGTGCGGTTATTTCTTATCACTTAATTTGATACTACATTTCTATATTTGGAAACAACATTTTAATGACGTTCTTAGTCAATCTTCTTGATTTACCTTGATAGGGGAAAATATGCATCATCATCATTGGATTAAAATTAGCTTCAATTACTCCCCAGGAGTTTAAGGATGGTTCAGCTTGTTTTGTTAAATCAGGAATAATTAAATCGACCCCGCAAACTTTAGCCCCCATTGCATGAGCAACTCCTACAGCAATCTGTTTATAACTCTCATGCATTTTATCAGTCATATCAATAGAATCCCCTCCCGTACTGATATTAGAATTAGCACGTAACTGCACAATTTGACCAGCCTGAGGTACACTATCAGGTGTTAATCCTTGTTCTTTTAACTGTAATAATTCTATGTCACCTAAAGCGATCTTTTTGAGAGGTGAACGAGAACCATCTCCCCGTAAAGGATCTGAATTTTTTATCTCGATCAATTCACGCACCGTATTCTTCCCATCACCTATAACATTTGCAGGTACACGCAACAACACCGCAAGCGTTTCATCCCCCAAAACAAAGAAGCGATATTCTGTACCAACTAAATAATCTTCAACCATCACTTCTTTATCTTCGCGAAAAGCAATCTCAATCGCTTTGACAAAATCCTCTCTATGTGTCACACCCTGTTTGAAAATTGTGATACCTAAACCATAATTCGTGGATTTTGGCTTAATAACGACAGCGCGCCCTTCAAATAAAGCATAATGTGCAACGGCCTGTTCAATCGATGTAAATTCCAAGCTTTTTGGTACATTAAAACCAGCCTTTGATAATACTTTCTTCGTCACTACCTTATTTTCCATAATCAATGGAGAGATATATTGATCATGGCTAGTCATATTACCATTTTTAACATATTCAAGGTGTTCACCAAATTTAAGCGCAAGAAATTGATCATTCTCATCTAAAATGTCAGTCGTAACACCTTTTTGAATTAAATCAAATAATAAAGCTTGAGTGGAGAGTTCCATATTATCAAATGCAGATAAAGCATAAAAACGTTTAAAAGCTTGAGCTTTATATTGTTTCGCAAGTTTTACCCCCAAGGCTTTATAACTTCCCTCCTGCTCAATCGCTTTGAGCAATTTTCCATTTACTGTTAGACTTGGTTCTGCCAATTGTGCCAATTTTTCTTTCGAAATTTTAACCGCTCTTTCATCTGCATTGATAATTTTCAACATATCAATAATTTGGCTTAATATTGCTTCACCTTCTTCTCTAAATGCTGTTTGCTCACGAGGATCTTCAAGAGATACTTGATATAATCTTTGTTTACCAAGCTCTACTTCTTTTTGACCACTTGTCTCATCAAGCCATAACATTCCTAATAAGAAAATATGAATAAATTTTGCATCATCTAGACTGATACCATATGGCTCAAGTGGATTCAAATCAAACAAACGAAATTCTGCATACTGAACGCCTTTTTCTAGCAATTCACGAGCTTTTTTCGAACCTCGTAAACGAACATTAGAATAAAATTCTTTTTCTGCAATCAAATGACCAGATTTAACTTGAAACTCTAATGTTTCTACATAATTTTCAAGGTTATCATGATTCACCACAACATTAGATGAATTGACGTAACCATAGGGACTAGAACGTAAACTACGTACTAACTGCCCCTCTTTCAAAGGAAAATTCAGTACACCATTTCGAGAAAAATAATTTGCTTCTACTATCGGACTTGCTGCAAGTAAATAAACTAAAATCCACTGATAGCGTAGAAAATTATTAGCCAATTTCATATATAGGGCATTTTGAAAATCTTTAAGATGAGCATATTCATCTTGCAACAAGAATATAGCTTTCACAAATTCAGATGACAGTTGGAAATTGTAGTGAATTCCACTTACCATTTGCTTGTATTTGCCATATTGTTTAGACAGATGCTCGCGATATTCAACATCTTCCTGTTTATCAAGCTGCGCCTCTTGAATCTCATTTTCTGGTGGTAATCCCGCTGGCATACTAAATGGGAAAATGTATTCATTTTCAGGTAAAGAACGCAACACCACCTCATGAATTGCAGAAAGCCAACGTAGGCTATCTTCCAGTTTAGCATTTGGTGGCGTAATCAACTCAAGCTGGCTTTCGGCAAAATCTGTTTGAATATAGGGATGATAAGAACGATTACCAAATACACGTGGATGAGGCGTCGTTACAATATTTCCCTTATCGTCAATACGTTGACTTTCCTTTTCTAAACCAAATTGACCTTGCTGAAAAAGTAAACCTAGTTGATATTGTTTAACCCATTGTTGTAATTTCATTATGTACCCTTTCAAATAAAACTTTTGTTGAAATAATATCACACTAAAAGAGTCTGCTTTATGTTGAAATAGAACTGAATAGATGATTTAGTTATATAAAAATTAACTAAATAAACTAAAAGGGCCAAGTTCCTCAAATAACAGAACTCAGCCCTTAAATTATTTTTAATCTTCTATTTTATCCGTTTTCTCATTCGAATATTTATCATTTCGACCACAACAGAGAATCCCATTGCAAAATAGATATAACCTTTCGGGATGTGGATATCTAAACTTTCTGCAATTAAACTAATTCCGACTAAAACCAAGAAGGCTAAAGCTAGAATTTTCAAGGTTGAATGCGTATCTACGAAATCGCCGATTGTTTTTGCCGCAAACATCATCACGCCAACGGCAATAATAATCGCCAAAATCATAACAGGAAGGTGGCTTGCCATACCTACTGCTGTAATCACGGAATCTAAAGAAAATACAATATCTAGCACTGCAATTTGAATTAATACGCCAAGATAACTCACTTTATTTTTTCTTTCCGATTCATGATGGTCTTGATGATTGATTGCTTCTTTAATTTCGCTTGAACTTTTTACAATCAGGAATAAACCACCGATTAATAAAATCAAATCACGCCCAGAAATTTCTTGATTAAACACAGTAAATAACGGTGCAGTAAGCTTCATCATCCACGCCAGTGACATTAAAAGTAAAATTCTTGTCAGCATTGCTAAACCAAGTCCAACAATACGACCAGACTGGCGTTGGCTTTCAGGTAAACGCCCAACTAGGATACTAATAAAAATAATATTATCGACCCCTAAAACGATCTCCAAAGCAGCAAGTGTCGCAAGTGAGATCCACGCTTCAGGATCAGTAATCCATTCAAACATAATTTTTCCTATAATAGAGTTAAATAAATCCGAAAGTGCGGATCATAATGGCTTTATGATGAAAATCAATCGTTATTTACATTTTAGAGATAATTGATTAATCGTTTTTGAGCGTTTCAAAAATCGTTTCGGCAAGTTTAAGGGAAATTCCAGGTACAGAGGCTATTTCATCTAAGGTCGCCTTTTTCACACCTTGCAAACCACCAAGATATTTCAGTAAAGCCTGACGACGTTTAGCGCCCACACCTTCAATGGTTTCTAAACCACTTTGTGTAAAGGCTTTTTGACGTTTTTTACGGTGCCCGCTTATTGCGTGATTATGGCTTTCATCACGGATGTATTGAATCAAATGCAATGCCAAACTATCATCAGGTAAATGAATTTCGCGGTCTTGTTTGCTGATGATTAGTACCTCCTGCCCTGCTCGACGATCCACACCTTTTGCTACGCCAATTAAGTGCGGTCTATTTTTATCCCATTTTACTTGAAGATGTTGGAACACATTCAATGCACGATTTAATTGTCCTTTTCCACCATCAATAAAAATAATATCGGGAATTTTATCTTCTTCTAAATCACGCTCATAACGTTTCTGCAACGCTTGTTCCATCGCAGCATAATCATCCCCGCCAGTAATCCCTTCAATATTAAAACGACGATAATCAGATTTTAGTGGACCTTCTTGATTAAAGACAACACAAGATGCTACTGTTTGATTTCCCATCGTGTGGCTTATATCGAAACATTCCATACGCTTAATTTCAGGAAGATTTAACAGCTCACACAACGCTTGATAACGCTCTGATATTCGTGAAGATTGTTTAAGTTGTACATTTAAAGCCGCTTTAGCATTAACCTGTGCGAGCTGTAAATATTTACTCTTATCGCCTTTTACACTTTCTTGAATCGTTACTTTTCTGCCCGCTTGATCAGTAAGAAGTTGCTCAAGCTCTGATTTTTCAGCTAATTGACGATCGACAATAATACTATTCGGGATACTTCGTCCTTGATGACCTTGTAAATAAAATTGCCCTACAAAAGTTTCTGTAAGTTCCGATAAATCCGTATTTGCGGGTACTTTTGGGAAATAACTGCGATTGCCGAGTACTTTTCCTTGACGAATAAACATCACTTGTACACAGGCTAAACCGTGTTGGTAAGCAATAGACATAATATCCATGTCATCTAAACGCTCATTGGATACAAATTGTTTTTCAATAACCGAACGCACCGCCTGAATTTGATCACGATAACGAGCTGCCTGTTCAAAATCTAAATTTCTGCTTGCCTGCTCCATTTTACCGATTAAATAATCTAACACCTGTTGATCTTTGCCTTGCAAAAATAAGCGCGCTAATTCAACTTGTTGATTATATTCTTCATCGGAAACATATCCCTGTACACAAGGCGCGGAACAACGCCCAATTTGATACTGCAAACAAGGACGAGAGCGGTTGGAATAAACAGAATTTTCACATTGGCGAACAGGGAAAAGTTTTTGCAAAAGCGATAACGTTTCACGCACGGCTCCCGCATGCGGATAAGGCCCGAAATATTCACCCGCAAATTTTTTAGAGCCACGATAGGAAGTGATTCTTGGATGACGTTCTTTGGTTAATAAAATAAATGGATAGGATTTATCATCACGCAATAATACGTTATAACGAGGCTGATAAAGCTTGATGAAATTATGCTCTAGCAGTAAAGCTTCCGTTTCAGATGAAGTTAAGGTGGTGTCAATATGATGAATTGACGCTACCAATGCCTCTGTTTTTTTACTGCTCAGATTTTTACGAAAATAGCTTGAAAGACGTTTTTTTAGATCCTTTGCTTTCCCAACATAAATAACCTGATCTTTATCGTCATACATACGATAAACACCAGGTTCATGAGAGACATCCGCTAAGAACTTTTTAGCATCAAACATTTTAATTCGCCGCTAAAATTGCCCGCACTTTTTCCAAATCTTCAGCGGTATCAACTCCTACTGCAGGCACTTCTTTCGCAAGCTCCACATGAATGCGTTCGCCGTTATATAACACGCGAAGCTGCTCAAGTTTTTCTAGATTTTCAAGTTGAGTTGGTGCCCATTGCACATATTGTTTTATGAAACCCGCACGATATGCGTAAATGCCAATATGACGTAAGTAAGCGTCCGCAAGCTGTACCTTCTGAACATCCTGTAAATTCATAAACTGATCACGATCGTAAGGAATAACCGAACGGGAAAAATACAATACATAGCCATCTTTATCTGTTAACACTTTTACTGCATTTGGATTGAATAATTCCTCTGCATCATGAATTTTTACCGCAAGGCTTGCCATATTGACATTAAATTTTGCTAAATTATCTGCCACTTGTCGCACGATAACGGGAGGAATCAAAGGCTCATCGCCTTGAATATTGACAATGATTTCATTGTCAGGAATCGCTAATTTTTCTACAACTTCCGCTAAACGTTCTGTACCAGAATTATGATGAACCGAAGTCATACACACTTCCGCGCCAAAACTTTTGGCAACATCAGCAACATTTTCATTATCGGTGGCAATAATCACTCGGCTCGCCCCAGACTGCAACGCTTTCTCAAATACATGTTGAATCATTGGCTTACCTGCAATATCAGCAAGAGGTTTTCCAGGTAAACGACTTGATGCAAAACGAGCGGGGATAATCACGGTAAATGACATAATTTATTCCTTATTCTTTAATATTTCAGCTTTATCGGCAAGCAACACTGGCACACCATTTTTAATAGGATAAGCAATCTGTTCATAACAACAAATTAATCGTTGATTTTCTTGATCATATTGCAATCGAGCTAAACAACGCGGGCAAGCTATCACTTCAAGCAACTGAGGATTAATCTTTTCAGACATTTCTATATTGCTCAACAAGTTTGTCTATTTTGGCCCAAAAGAGCGGTAAATTTTCACTTTGTTTTTCAGCCTCAATAATCTCCGCATCGACAGGGACATACCACCAATTATCTTTGGCAAAAGATTGGCATTTTACGGCATCTTTTTCCGTCATAAAGAGCGGTTGATTTTCAGAAAGTTTTTCTAATTGAGACGCTTCAAAATGTTGATGATCTTGAAATGCTTGAGTTTGCTGTAATTGAATCCCTAACTTTTCTAACATAGTAAAAAAACGCTGTGGGTTGCCAATCCCTGCAATGGCAACACCAGATTGAAATTCCTTTAATTGGCGTTTTTCATTAGTTTTTAAATTAATCGCGAAATGAGGCACAAGACGCATAACCACATCTGAATACTGATTTTGTCCACCATTAGTGATCACAAAATCTACGGATTTTAATCGACTTGGTAATTCACGCAATGGGCCAGCTGGTAATACAAAACCATTTCCCAACGCACGCTCAGCGTCCATTACGACAATTTCTAAATCACGCTGTAATTTATAATGCTGTAAACCATCGTCAGAAATAATAATATCGCACTCTATTTGGCTTAAGAGTAATTCAATCGCTTGCTGGCGATTCGGGGAAATCACTACTGGCGTATTGGTGCGTTTCGCGATCAATACTGGTTCATCACCACCTTCAATCGGATTTGTATTTTCAGTGACGAATAACGGATACGTTTTAGATTTACTGCCGTAACCACGAGAAATCACACCTACGCGCAAACCTCGTTTTTTTAATTCTTCCACAATCCAAATAACCACGGGCGTTTTGCCATTTCCACCAACAGACAAATTTCCCACAATTATCACTGGTTTTGGTGCGCGATAAGAAAACTTGAGCCCCAAAGAGAATAAGGCGCGACGAAGTTGGCTAATCAACCAAAACAATAAAGAAAAAGGCGATAAGAGCCAAATAAGTTTAGAGTTGGAATACCAGAAGGGCATAGAAAATCCTTTCTAATAAGTTCGGATAAAATAACGCGAGTTTTTCAACTCGCGTTTTCGATAATCAAAAAATTAGCCACTAAACTGCATACTGTGTAATTGTTTATAGGCGCCATTTTGTTCAAGCAATGCCTTATGGTTACCGCGCTCACGAATTTCTCCGTGATCAATCACAAGAATTTCATCCGCATTTTCAATGGTTGATAAACGATGGGCGATTACGATAACAGTACGATCTTTCTTCAATTCATCTAATGCAGATTGAATTGCTCGTTCTGACTCTGTATCTAGTGCAGATGTAGCTTCATCTAAAATTAATACTGGCGAATTACGCAATAAAGCACGAGCAATCGCTAAACGTTGACGCTGCCCACCAGATAAGCTCGCACCGTTTTCACCAATGACCGTATCAAAACCTTGTGGTAATTTTTCGATAAACTCTAAAGCATAAGCCGCTTTTGCTGCAGCAATAATTTCTTCACGAGAATACTTATCCTGCGCTGCATAAGCAATGTTATTCGCAATGGTATCGTTAAATAAATGGACTTGTTGAGAAACCACAGCGCAGTTTTCACGTAAATTGGATAAACGATAATCTTGAATATTTACACCATCCAGTAAAATTTCACCTTGCTCAATATCGTAAAAACGGGTCACCAAATTAGCAATGGTTGATTTACCCGATCCAGAACGTCCCACCAAAGCAACGGTTTTTCCTGCTGGCACGCTAAAAGAAATATTATTTAATGCAAGTTCATCTTTTCCTTGATATGCAAAACTCACATTCTTAAATTCTAATTCGCCTTTCGCGGGTTCAGCTTGGTAAGTGCCATTATCTTTTTCTGGTTCTAAATCTAAAATGGCAAATAGTGTTTGACATGCTGCCATTCCACGTTGGAATTGAGAATTTACGTTCGTTAAAGATTTTAATGGACGCATCATCGCCAACATAGATGAGAAAACCACCGTAAAAGAACCCGCACTTAGGTTATCTTCCGCAATCAACGGAGTCGTCGCTAAAAACAATACTGCCGCCAAAGCAAGAGATGCAATAATCTGCACAACAGGGTCGGAAATGGAATCAGCAGTAACCATTTTCATACCTTTACGACGCATATTGTTACTAACTTCATTAAAACGCTCTTCCTCGACAAGCTGACCACCAAACGAAAGCACGACTTTATGTCCTTTCAACATTTGCTCGGTCGTTGCTGTTAATTCTCCCATTGAATCTTGTAAATTCTTACTCAATTTACGGAAAATTTTTGACACGATAGTGATCAACACCGCAATAATTGGCCCGATAACAAATAAAACAAGGGTTAATTCCCAGCTTGTATAAAACATTACGGCCAATAGCGAAATAATATATGCCCCTTCTCGCACAATAGTAATTAAGGATCCTGAAGAAGAACTTGCAATCATCTCAGAATCATAAGTAATACGAGAAAGTAATTTGCCTGTTGAATTTCTGTCAAAGAAACTCACTGGCATAAACATCAAATGTTTAAACAAGCGGCGACGCATTGTCATGACAACTTTGCCTGATACCCACGCCAAACAATAATTAGAAATAAAGTTGGTAATGCCGCGTAAAATAATCATTCCAACGACGACAAAAGCCATAATTTTCAAAAATGAATTATTTGCCTTGCCAAAACCATCGTCCAACAAAGGTTTTAACAAATAAATCAAGCCTGAATCAGCCAATGCATTCAAAACTAATGCAATACCCGAAACAACAAGCCCCGCTTTAAAAGGTTTAATTGTTGGCCATAAACGCTTAAAAGTTTGTAAGGTTGAAAAATCATTTTCTTGTAATTTTTGCTCTTGCATAATCGCTATCTAATGGTAAAAATTGCGCGCATTGTACCTTTTATTCGCTCGAGAATCCAATTACACGCGCATACCAAGGGGAAAATTCTGTGCGTGCTTGTTGGATTTCTAATCGATCTTTAAAAAAATTTACCCGAACTTGCCCTGAAATAGCGGTATTTTCTACCGCACTTTTATAACGATGTAGCCTTTCCATAACCGAATAATGAGGGAATTTCCACGGATTCCAACGCCCACTAGAAATAATCGCTATATCTGGTCTAACCTGAGAAAGCAAGTATTCACTTGTCGATGTTTTACTACCGTGATGTCCTACTTGTAACACATCAATTTTTCCTAAAGTGCGGGCAAAAATTTGCTCATTTTTTGTTTCAGCATCGCCAGTTAGCAAAACTCGATGCTTTCCATCATCGACTAAAGTTACACAAGAATGGGGATTATCTGCTCGCTCCACAATAGAATATGGTGAAAGTATTTGAAAATGTAGCCCTTGCCAATCCCAATGACGTCCAGCAGTACAAAAAGTGCGGTGATTTTCCCCATATTTTTTTGTGAAGGGGTAATAAATTCCACATTCGGATACGCCTTTAAAATTGTCGAAGCACCACCTGCATGATCGTTATCGTCGTGGCTCAAAATCAACTTTTCCAAAGTAATCCCTTCTCTATGTAAATAAGGCAAAATTTCTAATTCAGCCATATTTCCTCCTTGCCATGCAGGGCCTGTATCATAAAGAATCCCTTTGCCATTTTTCACAATCAACGTAGCTAAGCCCTGTCCCACATCTAAAGTATCTACCTGCCAAATTGGCTTGCTTAGTTGCTTGAACAACAAAATCATAAAACATAGCGACATAATGCCGAAAGAACATCTCAAAACCTTGATTCGATCATTTTTTGGCAAAGGTTTACTGAGATTTAATGTAAAAAATCTTGCCCGTTTTATTTGCCTGATTGATGATAAAACCTTGGGTTCTCGGTAAATACTCCAAATAATTAACATAAACATGCCACAACAAAGTGCGGTTAGAACCAGCGCTAAATTAAATGAAACACTGAACCAATTTCCTTGAAAAAGAGAAATTAACCAAGTAATTCCTTCGGCTAACTTATTCGCAAGTTGCCAAGAAAAAACCGCACCGTTGGTAAAAACAGCAAATAAAATCAAAGGAACAAGCAAAAAACTATAAAGTGGTACGGCAATAAGATTGGCTAAAAACCCGCTCAACGATAAGCCATTAAATAAAAAAAGTTGCAAAGGCGTAAAAAAGAGCAATAACCCAAATTGCAAATCAAATAAACTCAAAATCCACCGCACCTTTGATGAAAAGGGACGATTTTTCCATTGAAAAACTGAAAAAGGCACATAACGATACCAGACAATCAAACAACCAACTGCACCACAAGAAAGCCAAAAACTGACAGAAAGAGGCATTAATGGATCGCAGAAAAGCAAGAATCCGACAACCAGCATAAAAAGCTGAAGGGGTGAATAATGTCGCCTCATTATTTGAATGAAGAAAACGAAAACAAGTGCTGAAATGGCACGAAAAGTTGGCACGCTAAAACCAGCCAAATACGCATAAATTAAAGCAAATAAAACACCAAAAACTAAAGGAAAATAAGGATGAATAAAACGGGTGGGGAAAAATACTTGCAAAACACGCGCCAAGTAAAATCCAATTCCCATAGCCAACCCAATATGTAAGCCAGAAATAGCAATAAGATGTGCGGTATTGGTTTGTTGGTAAATTGACCAAGTAGTTTTATCTAACCAAGCCCGCTCACCAAAAGCTAATGCAATTAATAAACCTTGCAGTGATAACCCTTCCGTTTGCTTCTTTACTTGTTGCAATTTTTCTGCTCGCAATGATGAAAAATCAGCAATTTTTACCGCACTTTTTACAGTTCCGACAGCCGTAATCTCCTTTGAAAAATACCATTGTTGCCGATCAAATCCACCAAAATTTAATCTCGCAGAAAGGGGACGTAAAGAAATTTCCGCTTGCCAAATTTCTGATAATTTAGGCACCTCTTTTGCTTTCCAATTTAAAAAAATTCGTTGCTCTTGTAAGTTATCCGCCAATGTTGCTGTGGCGATAAGCGTTTGATAATCCTGTTGGTGCAAAATTTCTTGAATCTCAAAAGTCACCACTTGTTTTTGAGCGGTAATACTTTGAGCCTGTTGTAACAAGCTAAGTGCCGAATGGTGTGTATAACCTAGAGAAACAACAAAAAAGGCAAGATAAACTAAAACGTTTCTACGGAAAAAAATAAAAAGAAAAATCAAAACAAGCGCAATAACGAGAGCAACTTGCCAAGGCAATAGCAACGGTTGCGGTAGAAATAACAACGTTAAATCCGTAACAATTAACAAGACAGCTAAAGTTATTAAGTTTAATTTCATTTTTGTAAAAGATTAATCATAATCTCTCTAAGCCTAGGCTAGTTTTATTTAAATATGCAAACGGTTGCTTTAGATTTTGCGATCTGTATCGTAAAAATAAATTTTTCAGGAAAATTTACTTGCTAAAACAAACAACTTCTGATATTTATACCGCCCTCAAAAATTGGGTTCCTAAAAGTGCTGTCAGGAACAAACTAAAATAACAAGACAGGAAGTCGTGAAGTTCACGCTTAAATTCTGTATGTATTAGGAGTGAGAGATGTCAAAAGCATCGTTGAGCTTGCTAGATTTAGCAGGCGTAAAGCCTTATCAAATGAAAAAAGATGAAGAATATATGAGTGAAGATCAAATTCTTCATTTCAGAAAAATTCTTAATGCTTGGCACGAGCAAATCGTGGAAGAAGCTTCTCGCACCGTTGCACATATGCAGGATGAAGTGACCAATTTCCCCGATCCCGCAGACCGAGCAACTCAGGAAGAGGAATTCAGTCTAGAATTACGTAATCGTGATCGCGAACGTAAACTAATGAAAAAAATTGAAGCAACCTTGAAAAAACTTGATACCGATGATTTTGGTTACTGCGATTGTTGTGGTGAAGAAATTGGCATTCGCCGTTTAGAAGCACGCCCAACAGCAGATCTTTGCATTGATTGCAAAACTTTAGCTGAAATCCGCGAGAAACAAGTCGCTGGTTAATTCATTCTATTGAAAAATACAAAAGTGCGGTTAAAATTAGCCGCACTTTTTTGCATTTAAAAATGCGGAAAAATCCCCTTGCCTTTTTCTTTACAGAAAAAGAGCTAAGCCATTTATTTCCAACAAAAAAACGGAGTAAATTATTCTTACTTATATCAAAAATTTGTTTGGCAAGAAGACAAAAAAATCAAAAGAGGTTGCCAAAACAAGTGCTCATTCTAAACGAGTTGAGCGTTCTAATAGTCAAATGCCAAAAGCGCGGCCAAAAAAATCAGAACAAACACACCGCTACGATAAAAATGTGATTAAAGCGGCTCAATTTGATATTTCACCGCGTGATTTTAGCCGTAATGCTCTCACCGTAGTGGAAAAACTGCAACGTCAAGGTTTCGAAGCTTATATCGTCGGAGGATGTATCCGCGATTTATTGCTCGGTAAAAAACCAAAAGATTTTGATGTTGCAACAAACGCCCGTCCTGAGCAAATCCAAAACATTTTCCAACGCCAATGTCGTTTAGTGGGCCGCCGTTTCCGATTAGCACATATTATGTTTGGTCGAGATATTATTGAAGTTGCCACTTTCCGTGCCAATCACAGTGATGCTCGCAATGAAAATCAAGCGAAACAGAGCAATGAAGGCATGTTACTGCGCGATAATGTTTACGGTACTATTGAACAAGATGCAGAACGCCGAGACTTTACGGTCAATGCGCTATATTACAATCCGCAAGACAATACCTTACGTGATTATTTTGATGGTATTCATGATCTCAAAGCGGGAAAGCTACGCTTAATTGGTGATCCAGTTACGCGTTATCAAGAAGATCCTGTGCGTATGCTACGCTCAATTCGTTTTATGGCAAAACTTGATATGTTCCTTGAAAAACCGAGCGAACAACCAATTCGTGAACTTGCGCCTTTATTAAAAAATATTCCGCCAGCCCGCTTATTTGACGAAAGTTTAAAATTATTGCAGGCGGGACAAGGGGTAAAAACCTATCGTTTATTACGCCAATATGGTTTATTTGAACAACTTTTCCCTGCATTAAGCGCATATTTTACAGAGAAAGAAGATAGCTTTGCAGAACGCATGATCGTCACCGCTCTTAATTCTACGGATGAACGCGTTGCGGATAAACTTCGTATTAATCCTGCATTCTTATTTGCAGCATTTTTCTGGTATCCATTACGCGAAAAAGTGGAAATTTTGAAAAATGAAGGTGGTTTAAATAATCATGATGCTTATGCTTTGGCGGGGAATGAAGTTTTAGATTTATTCTGTCGCACTTTGGCTGCACCACGTCGTCATACTGCGGTCATTCGGGATATTTGGTTCTTACAACTGCAATTATTAAAACGTACTGGTTCAGCACCAATGCGTACCATGGAACATCCAAAATTCCGTGCTGGCTTTGATTTACTGGCGATGCGTGCGGAAATTGAAGGTGGCGAAACGATTGAATTAGCCAAATGGTGGCACGAATATCAATTCAGCAATGGTGAACAGCGCGAACAGTTGATACACGAGCAACAACGCCTACATCCCAAACCAAAGAAAAAATACTACCGCCCACGCCGTCGTAAAACAACGCGCTCAGCAGAATAAGGGAAGAGATGATTACTGCATATATTGCCCTTGGTAGCAATTTAAACACACCAGTAGAACAATTACATTCTGCGCTTAAAGCAATAAGTCAGTTACCCAACACGCATTTGGTAACGACGAGCGCTTTTTATAAAAGCAAACCGCTCGGCCCACAAGATCAACCCGATTATGTGAATGCCGTTGCAAAAATTAAAACCGAGCTTAGCCCGCTTGCTCTATTAGATGAATTGCAACGTATTGAAAATGAGCAAGGTCGAGTACGTTTACGTCGCTGGGGGGAGCGTACATTAGATTTGGATATTTTGCTTTACGGAAACGAAATCATTCAAAATGAGCGCTTAACGATTCCCCATTATGATATGTATAACCGTGAGTTTGTCATCGTGCCGTTGTTTGAAATCGCCTCGGATTTGGTCTTACCTAACACTCAACCGCTAACAGATTTGGTCAAACAATTCGATAACCATGAAATGATAAAATTAAATCCCTAGAAATTTCACCGCACTTTTATGAACCTAAAAAGTGCGGTAGAATCTGCCCACATTTTTCTTCATTCATGACCCGTTATGGAAAGCTTAACTCAATATATCCCTGATGAATTTTCTATGCTCCGCTTCGGCAAAAAATTCGCAGAAATTCTTTTAAAATTGCATACAGAAAAAGCCATTATGGTTTATCTTAACGGTGATCTTGGTGCAGGAAAAACAACGCTAACACGCGGAATGCTGCGAGGTATCGGTCATCAGGGTAATGTAAAAAGCCCAACTTATACGCTGGTTGAAGAATACAATATTGCAGGCAAAATGATTTATCATTTTGATTTATATCGTTTAGCAGATCCAGAAGAACTCGAATTTATGGGCATTAGAGATTATTTTAATACGGATAGCATCTGCTTAATTGAATGGTCTGAAAAAGGCCAAGGCATATTGCCTGAAGCGGATATTTTAGTAAATATTGATTATTACGATGATGCACGAAATATTGAATTAATCGCACAAACAAACTTAGGTAAAAATATTATAAAAGCATTCTCTAATTAATTTATTTATGAAAACAAAAATTTTATTTTTTCTTTTTTTCTCAACGTTTAGCTTCTCTCTTTTTGCAGCCCCAATTACGATTGCGATTGATCCAGGTCATGGGGGAAAAGATCCCGGTGCAATCAGCCGAAATTTGGGCATTTATGAAAAAAATGTCACTCTTTCGATTGCAAAAGAGTTAAAAGCCTTACTCGATAAAGACCCAAATTTTCGTGGCGTATTAACGCGCAGCGGTGATTACTATATTTCCGTGCCTGAGCGTTCAGAAATCGCACGTAAATTTAAAGCGAATTATCTCATTTCCATTCATGCGGATTCATCCGAATCACCTGAACGTCGCGGTGCATCAGTGTGGGTGTTGTCAAATCGTCGAGCTAATGATGAAATGGGTCAATGGTTAGAAGACGATGAAAAACGCTCCGAATTACTTGGTGGCGCAGGAAAAGTGCTTTCGCACAATAATGATAAATACCTAGATCAAACTGTACTTGATTTACAATTTGGTCATAGCCAACGTACAGGTTATGAACTTGGAAAACATATTTTAAGTCATTTTTCTAAAGTGACGACTTTAAGCCGCAGCGTTCCTCAACACGCAAGCCTTGGCGTTTTACGTTCTCCAGATATTCCTTCCGTATTAGTGGAGACAGGTTTTCTATCAAATTCTGATGAAGAACAAAAACTTAACTCACCAGCTTATCGTCGTCGTATCGCCTATATGATTTATGAGGGATTAGTGGTTTTCCGCGGCGGAAAAGCTAAATCTTTTATAAGTGATGATATTGTTCAGAATAGCAAACAAAGTGATACAAAAAATACTGAAAAAAATGACCGCACTTCCGATAAAAATACTAATGAGAACAGCGTAAAAGATAGCGGACTTCGCCATACAGTCAAAAATGGGGAAAGTTTAGGAAGCCTTGCGAATAAATATGATGTCAAAGTAGCAGACATTGTGACGTTAAATAAATTAAAACGCGAAGCACTTTGGATTGGTGAAACCATCAAAATTCCAGATAATGGAAAAACTCAGAAAGCACAAAATGAAAAAATAAATTCATCAAAAAATAAAGAAAGTGCGGTGAAAAAGACAGAGAAAACGACTGAGAAAACCAATACTGTAAAAGTAGAAAAATCAGAAAATAAAACGGATAAAAATACATCCTCAAATAAAACGAAACAAGAGGAAATCTCATCCACTAAAAAATCTGATGAGAAAAAAGAAATTCCGCTTTACCATGTCATTCAAAAAGATCAGACAATCTATGCTGTATCGCGAGAGTACAATATTTCAGTCAACCAAATTTTAAAACTGAATCCAAAATTAAAAGATGGTAAAGCCCTGAGCGGACAAAAAATTAAATTAAGAGAAAAATAAATGCCAATTAAAATTCTTTCCCCACAACTTGCTAACCAAATTGCTGCTGGTGAAGTGGTAGAACGCCCTGCGTCTGTGGTGAAAGAATTAGTGGAAAATAGCCTTGATGCAGGTGCAAATAAAATCCAAATCGATATCGAAAATGGTGGGGCAAATTTAATCCGCATTCGTGACAACGGCTGTGGCATTCCAAAAGAAGAATTAAGCCTGGCGTTAGCCCGACATGCTACGAGTAAAATAGCCGACCTTGACGATCTAGAAGCCATTTTAAGTTTGGGGTTTCGTGGCGAAGCATTGGCGAGTATCAGCTCGGTATCGCGCTTAACGCTTACCTCTCGCACAGCAGAGCAAACTGAAGCGTGGCAAGTTTATGCGCAAGGCCGTGATATGGAAACCACGATCAAACCCGCATCACATCCTATCGGCACAACAGTTGAAGTTGCCAATCTTTTTTTCAACACGCCAGCCCGCAGAAAATTTTTGCGTACAGATAAAACAGAATTTGCTCATATTGATGAAGTCATTCGTCGCATTGCTTTAACAAAATTCAATACGGCATTTACATTAACGCATAATGGGAAAATCATCCGTCAATATCGTCCTGCCGAAGAGCTCAATCAGCAACTAAAACGTGTTGCAGCTATTTGTGGAGATGATTTTGTCAAAAATGCCTTACGAATTGATTGGAAACACGATGATTTACACTTATCGGGCTGGGTAGCCACACCAAATTTTAGCCGAACTCAAAATGATTTAAGTTATTGCTATATTAATGGTCGAATGGTGAGAGATAAAGTGATCAGCCATGCTATTCGACAAGCCTATGCACAATATTTACCAACCGATGCTTATCCTGCATTTGTGTTGTTTATTGACTTAAACCCGCATGATGTGGATGTCAATGTTCATCCAACCAAACATGAAGTGCGCTTTCACCAACAACGCCTCATTCATGATTTTATTTACGAAGGCATCAGCCATGCGCTAAACAATCAAGAACAGCTTAATTGGCACACAGAGCAAAGTGCGGTAGAAAATCACGAAGAAAATATGGTGCGTGAACCCCAACCAAATTACAGCATTCGTCCTAATCGTGCAGCTGCGGGGCAAAATATCTTTGCGCCACAATATCATGAAAAACCACAGCAAAATCAAGCGCACTTTTCTAACACAGCAGTGTTGCCAAATCATGTAAGTACTGGTTATCGAGATTACCGTTCTGATGCACCGAGTAAAACTGAGCAACGTTTATATGGTGAATTGTTACGTACATTACCATCTACAGAGCAAAAGGATATATCGAATACTGCACAACAAAATATTTCAGATACAGCTAAAATCATCTCAACTGAAATAATTGGGTGCTCATCACATCTGCGCGCCCTTTCACTTGTTGAGAATCGCGCGCTGTTATTACAACAGAACCAAGATTTCTTTTTGCTTTCATTGGAAAAATTACAACGCTTGCAATGGCAATTGGCTTTACAACAAATACACATTGAACAACAGCCTTTATTGATTCCAATTGTGTTTCGCTTAACTGAATCACAATTTCAAGCATGGCAACAATATTCAGATGACTTCAAAAAAATTGGCTTTGAATTTATCGAAAATCAAGCACAATTACGCTTAACCTTAAATAAAGTGCCAAGTTTATTGCGTACACAAAATCTACAAAAATGCGTGATGGCAATGCTGACTAGAGAGGAAAATTCATCACCATTTTTAACCGCACTTTGCGCACAATTAGAATGCAAAGCCTTTAATGCTTTAGCGGATGCACTTAATTTATTGAGCGATACAGAACGTTTACTCACGCAAACAAATCGCACGGTATTTACCCAGTTGCTAAAACCTGTTAACTGGCAGCCTTTATTAAACGAAATTTAGATTCTTCATGAAACCAACCGCAATTTTTTTAATGGGCCCAACAGCCTCCGGTAAAACAGATTTAGCCATTCAACTACGAAGCTCGCTTCCAGTCGAAGTGATTAGTGTGGATTCAGCGCTCATTTATAAAGGAATGGATATTGGCACAGCGAAACCATCAAAAGAAGAACTTGCCCTTGCGCCTCACCGTTTGATTGATATTTTAGATCCATCAGAAAGCTATTCCGCAATGAATTTCCGCGATGATGCACTACGCGAAATGGCGGATATTACCGCACAAGGTAAAATTCCGTTACTAGTGGGCGGCACGATGTTGTATTACAAAGCCTTAATCGAAGGGCTTTCCCCCTTACCTTCTGCTGATGAAAATATTCGTGCCGAGATCGAACAAAAAGCAGCTCAACAAGGTTGGGCAGCATTGCATACAGAACTCGCCAAAATCGATCCTATTTCTGCCGCTCGAATTAACCCTAGTGATTCTCAACGAATCAATCGTGCTTTAGAGGTTTTTTACATCACAGGAAAATCACTCACAGAACTGACGGAAGAAAAAGGCGAAGGCTTGCCTTATGATTTCATGCAATTTGCAATTTCGCCGCAAGATCGTCATATTTTGCATGACCGCATTGAACAACGCTTTCATAAAATGATTGAACTGGGCTTTCAAGCAGAAGTGGAAAAACTTTATTCTCGCGGAGATTTAAATATTAATCTACCATCAATTCGCTGTGTGGGCTACCGTCAAATGTGGGAATATTTACAAGGCGATTACGATCACGAGGAAATGATTTTCCGTGGTATTTGCGCAACGCGCCAGCTAGCTAAACGCCAGCTCACTTGGCTACGAGGTTGGAAAACGCCAATACAATGGCTAGATAGTTTGCAACCTCAACAAGCGAAAGAAACCGTATTACGTCACTTAGATTCCTATCAAAAAGGTTAGAAAAAATGACCGCACTTTCTGCCCTCATTGAACAAAAATTACAATCTCTTGGCACAATTCTGTGCCAATCTTTTCCAGAACTATCGCCAGAAAAAATTCACGACGCCATTCAAAAAAATTTAAACCATCCTGAACTGCCTATTTACCAATTAGGCTATGCTATGACAATGTCTGACTTTGTGGAAAAAGTCTTGCAAAAATACCCGCACTTAGGGAAACAATGGTGGGAAAAATCGCCCTGTTTTGCAGATTGCTCTACGTATATTGAACGTTTGAATAGAGAGTTAGCCAATGTACATGACGAAACCGCACTCTATCAAACATTACGCCAATTCCGTAACATTGAAATGGCAAAATTAAGTTTTTGTCAAAGTTTGAATCTTGCCACTGTAGAAGAAATTTTTGTTCAGCTTTCACAACTTGCAGAAAGTTTAATTATCGCTACCCGCGATTGGCTTTATCATCAAGCCTGTACGGAGATGGGCACGCCAATGGATGAACAAGGCAATCCGCAACAGCTTTATATTCTAGGAATGGGGAAACTAGGTGGCTTTGAACTCAATTTTTCCTCAGATATTGATTTAATTTTCACTTATCCATCACAAGGGGAAACATCCATTGAGAATACGGATGCTCGACGTTCTGTGGATAATACAAAATTTTTCACACGTTTAGGACAACGCCTTATTTCTGCCTTAGATGAATTTACCTCTGATAGTTTTGTGTATCGAACCGATATGCGTTTACGCCCATTTGGCGACAGCGGTGCGCTTGTTCTCAGCTTTGCGGCAATGGAACAATATTATCAAGATCAAGGTCGAGATTGGGAACGCTACGCAATGATTAAAGGGCGAGTATTGGGCGCACAAACAAAGGATCCCAACGTATCTAAATTGCAAAAAATGTTACGCCCTTTCGTGTATCGCCGTTATATTGACTTTAGTGTGATTCAATCTTTACGCGAAATGAAAGGCAAAATTGAGCGAGAAGTACGCCGTCGTGGTTTAAAAGATAATATTAAACTGGGTGCGGGTGGTATTCGTGAAGTCGAATTTATCGTGCAAGTTTTTCAACTCATTCGAGGCGGGCGAGAAATCAATCTGCAACAACATTCACTCTTAAAGATCTTGCCTGAAATTACCAAACTAGGATTAATTACCGAGCAACAATTCCACGATTTACGTGAAAGTTATATTTTTTTACGTCGCGTAGAAAACATTCTACAAGCAATTAACGATCAACAAACTCAAACATTACCAACCGATGAAATAGATCAAATTCGTTTAGTCGAGGCGTGCAAAACATTCACTTGTTTAAATGAAAATAATCAAACCATCGAAAAACATTATCCAATAGAAAATTGGGACGATTTTTACCGCACTTTACAACAAAAACAAGAAAAAGTGCGGGCGGTATTTACTCAATTAATCGGTGATGAACAAGATGAACCTTCACAAACTGATAGCCAATGGCAAGATTTTTTAGAAGCAGATTTTGAGGATATTGAACAGACATTATTAGAGAGTGGTGTATCAGAAAATAATATTGACGAAGTTTTAGAAAAGCTTGCTCAATTCAAAGACAGCCTAAATCACAGAGTGATTGGTTCACGTGGGCGTGATGTTTTGAGTCATTTAATGCCAACAGTACTTGCACTCATTTTTGAACAAGAAAATTACCGCACTTTGCTTCCCCGCATTCTAAATATTATTGAGAAAATTTCGAGTCGCACAACTTATTTAGAATTATTATTGGAAAACCCTCGTGCCCTTCAGCAAGTTATTGAACTTTGTGCACAGTCTCAACTTATTTCAGAACAACTTGCTCGCCACCCTATTTTATTAGATGAATTGCTTAATACAGAAGCGCTACGCCATCCGTTGCCATTTACCCAATATCCTACAGAGTTACACCAATATTTGCTTCGTTTACCACCTGATGATGAAGAACAACTTATTGATGCTTTACGTCAATTTAAACAAGCAACCCTATTAAAAGTGGCCGCGGCAGATATCTTGGGAGCATTACCGGTGATGAAGGTAAGCGATCATTTAACCTATCTTGCCGAAGCGATTATTGAAGTTGTTGTGAATCTAGCTTGGAAACAAGTTTCGTCTAGATTTGGTGTACCTGAACATTTACAAAATGACGAAAAAGGATTTTTAGTGATTGGTTATGGAAAACTGGGGGGGATTGAACTCGGTTATAAATCTGATTTAGACCTCGTATTTTTGTACGATGCCGTAGAAAGTCAAACAACAGGTGGCAAAAAAGTGATTGATAGCAATCAATTTTATCTGCGTTTGGCGCAAAAGATTGTAAGTATTTTCAGCATAAATACTTCCTCTGGCGTACTTTATGAGGCAGATATGCGCCTGCGCCCTTCTGGCGATGCTGGCTTAATTGGCTGCTCTCTTTCTGCATTTGCCCATTATCAATTAAATGAAGCTTGGACATGGGAAAAACAAGCGCTTGTGCGTGCTCGCCCTGTATTTGGTGAATCATCTCTTAAAGCTAAATTTGAGCATATCCGCCAACAAGTACTTTCTGCATCACGAGATATTGAGCAATTAAAACGAGATGTTGTGGAGATGCGAGAAAAAATGTTCACACATTTGTCCCATTCAAAAGATGGTGAATTTAATCTTAAAACAGATCGCGGTGGTATCACTGATATAGAATTTATCGCTCAATATTTAATGCTTGCCAATGCCCCACAAAATCCACAATTGACAAAATGGTCAGACAACGTACGTATTTTCGATGATATGGCTGAGGCTCAAATTATTAGCCAAACAGAGTGCGACACATTAAAACAATGTTATGTTGATTTACGCAACGCTATTCACCATTTAAATTTGATAGGTAAATCCTCCGTTGTGGATGAAACTGAATTTGTCAAAGAGCGGTCATTTATTCAAACATTTTGGGATAAGCTATTTAGTTCATAAAATAGTAATTAAATCCCATTTTAATGAACTAAATCTAGCATTTCCTGCGCATTGGCTAAGGCTAATTCGGTAATTTCACTTCCGCCCAAGAGTCTTGCCAAGGCTGGTACACGTTCAGCTTGTGAAAGTGCGGTCATTTGTGTTTCAGTTTTATTATCCACAGTAAATTTTTCCACATTGAACTGATGATGGCCATGACAAGCAACCTGTGGCAAGTGAGTTACGCATAATACTTGGCAGCGTTCACTTAATTGACGTAAAAGTTTTCCGACAACACTTGCTGTTTTTCCGCTAATGCCCACGTCCACTTCATCGAAAATTAACGTTGGAATAGCCGATTGATCAGAAGTTAAAACTTGAATCGCCAAAGAAATACGAGAAAGCTCACCACCAGAGGCAATTTTAGCTAACGGTTGAGGTTGTTGCCCTAAATTACTACGCAAAGTAAAAACCACATTATCCGCACCGTTTGCTCCTACTTTATCTAAATCCGTATTCAACTCTACATAAAATTCAGCATTTTCCATTGCAAGTTGTTTTATCGACTGCGTGACATTCTGCGCTAAGCGAGCTGCAGATTGCTGACGACTTGCAGTTAATGCTTTAGCCGTTGCTTGCATTTGTTCAAATGCGAGTTTTTCTTGCTCAATCAACATCTCTTCACTTTCAGAAAAATCTAAAAGTGCGGTTAATTCTGCTTTTAATTTTTTGTGATGTTCCACAAGATCTTCAGGCTTAACTTGGTGTTTACGAGCAAGTTGTAAAGCCTGACTAATTCTTTGTTCGATTTCCTGTAAAAGTTGAGGATCTTGCTCGATATTACTCGATAAATTTCGTACTTCACTGGTTGCTTCTTGCACTTGAATCAACGCATCATTCAACATACTTTGCACTTCAGAATATTGCGGATCAAGTTCAGCTAATTCATCAATATATTGTGTTGCACGATACAGCAAGCTATCGATATTTACCGTGTCATTTTCACTTAAAATTTGCAGGGCTGATTGAGAAAGTTGAGTTAGCTGTTCACTGCTAGATAAACGACGTTGTTCATCTTCTAATTCCAAATATTCATTTGGTCGAAGATTAAATTCATCTAATTCATCCACTTGATACTGTAAAAGCTGTTTACGTGCCTCATTTTCTGCCACTTTTTGTTGAAAGGTTTTAACTTGATTTTGAAGATTTTTCCATGCTTGATAATCTTCACGCATTTTCCCAAGTAATTCAGGATGAGCGGCAAAATTATCAACTAACTGAAGCTGATAGTCATTTTTTAGCAATAATTGAGAAGCGTGCTGCCCATTAATATGAACAAGATATTGACCAATCTCTTTTAATTGAGACGCGGATACAGGAGTACTATTAATAAAAGCTTTAGAACGTCCGTCGGCATTAATCACACGACGCAAAATACACTCAGAGGGATTATCTGGATCTTGCAATTCCTGCTCATTCAACCATTGATAAGCAGGATTATGCGATTCTAGTTGGAAAGTTGCACAAATTTCTGCACGTTCTTGCCCTCCGCGTACCATTGAGGTTTCTACTCTTTGTCCGAAACATAAACCTAAAGCATCAATGGCGATAGATTTTCCAGCCCCAGTTTCCCCAGTAATTACAGACATTCCTTTCGCCAATTCGATATCAAGCTGGCGAACAATCGCAAAATTATTGATAGTAAGTTGAGTAAGCATAGCAAAATCCTTTAACTGTATATCAATCATATTACAACTGATTTAATTTACAGTAAAGGATTTTTTTACAGTGTTTTAACGATACACTTCGACTATGCTTTTTTATAAAAATCAAAATGATTTCAACCAACCTAATTTGGTGCTTAATACATTGTAATAATTATAATTTTTTAGATGAAGCAATCTGAGTTTATGCTCACTTTTTTGAATATGAACCACGTCATCAGGCGTAAAAGGTAAGGCTATTTGACTATCACAGCCCACTTCCAATTGAGATGTATTATGCTCAGCAAAACGAATCGATATTTTACTATCACCATCAATAACAAGAGGACGAGAAGTTAATGTATGTGGAAACATAGGCACTAGCGCAATCGCATTAAGATTGGGTGTCAAAATCGGGCCACCAGCAGAAAGAGAATAAGCCGTAGAACCTGTTGGAGTAGAAACAATTAATCCATCAGAACGTTGTGAAAATGCAAACTTATCATTGATATACACATGAAAATCGATCATATGCGCAATTTTTGCAGGGTGAATAACCGCCTCATTCACAGCATTCCCAGTCGATACAATTTCACCTGCACGCTCAATTTTTGCTTTCAATAAAAAACGTTCTTCCACGAAGAATTCACCACGTTCTAAACAAGCTTCAAGTTGAGCATAGGCATTTTTCGGGTCAATATCTGTTAAAAATCCCAAATTACCACGGTTGATACCAATCAATGGAATATCATATTTTGCTAATACGCGAGCACGTCCCAACATATTACCATCCCCACCAATCACGATAACCAACTGTGCTTGGCAACCAATTTCATCAAGTGTTGCAAGATTTTCTGCAGGAAGCCCTAGTTTTTCAGCAACATCTTTTTCCATCATTACTTGATAGCCACGTTCCGTTAACCAGTGAAACAAATTTTTGTGCATTTGTAAGTTAATGTCATTTCGAGGTTTTCCTACAAGTCCAATGGTTTTAAAGGAACGATATAAATTATTCATAAAATAAACCGCACTTGAATTTAACATTTTCGCCATTATATAGTTTTTTGTTAGACTATAGCTAACGACTATGGCGAATTTTGTATTTACGGAGAAAAAAATGTCAGAACAAGAACAAAAAGTTGAAACCCCAGAAGTAGAAAAGCAAGAAGACGCTGTTGTGGAAGAAACACAACAAACAGAGCCTTCTCAAGAACTTGATCCTTTAGAAGAAGCAATTGCCCGAGTGCAAGAACTTGAAGAGCAACTAAAAACTCAAATAGAAGAAGCAGCAAATAAAGAACAGGATATTTTACTTCGCTCTCGTGCTGAAATTGAAAATCTTCGTCGTCGAACTGAACAAGACGTTGAAAAAGCACATAAATTCGCATTGGAAAAATTCTCAAAAGACATTTTGAATACTATCGATAACCTAGAGCGCGCACTTGCCACTCCAGCAAATAAAGAAGATGAAAGCGTAAAAGCCTTATTTGACGGCGTAGAACTAACCTTAAAAGAATTAGTTTCAACCGTTGGTCGTTTTGGCGTGGAAGCTGTGGGGGTTGTCGGTGAAGCATTTAATCCTGATTTACATCAAGCCATTTCAATGCAACCTGCTGAAGGCTTTGAAAGCAATCAAATTAGCGTCGTATTGCAAAAAGGCTACACCTTAAATGGTCGAGTCATTCGCCCAGCGATGGTAATGGTGGCAGCTTAAGCCATAAGATAAAAAAGAGCGGTCGATTTTTCGGCCGTTTTTTATATCCATAAATAAAAATTATATGATTAATTTTATTGTTCCCCCTCCCCTTCCGTTTTAAAAATGAAAACTTTGATCTCGCTCACAAAATCAAAAAATATTTGAGAAAAGTTCTCAACAACTTAATTTGATATTTTTCTAATAAAATCAATCTTTAACAAAATTATCTTACGATAAAAGGTCTAAAAACACTACATATTGTGTGTTGATTATCTTTTTAGATCTATATATAGTGCACACCTCATTTCAAAACACTATATATTGGAGCTATATTATGAGTAACTTTAGGGTCATCAAGCGCGATGGTTCTCGTGCAGAGTTTGAGATTCAACGTATCATCAATGCCATTAAAAAAGCCGCAAGTGCAGTCAATATTTCCGATGAATTTTATTGCCACCAAATTGGGCAAGAAGTAGGAAATGAAATTTTCACCCATCATCAAGGCGAGATTGATATTAATCAGATTCAAAAAATCGTTGAAGATAAATTGATGGCAAGTCGTTATCCTGAGGTTGCTCGTGCCTATATCGAATATCGTCATGATCGTGATTTAGCCCGCGAAAAACGTAGCCAGCTAACAAAAGAAATTGAAGGCTTGATTGAACAAAGCAACGTAGAATTACTTAATGAAAACGCCAATAAAGACGCCAAAGTGATTCCAACGCAACGTGATTTGCTAGCTGGTATTGTGGCAAAACATTATGCCAAACACCATATTCTTCCGCGCGATGTGGTGGAGGCTCACGAAAAAGGTGAAATTCATTATCACGATTTAGACTACGCACCATTCTTCCCAATGTTTAACTGTATGTTAGTGGATTTAAAAGGCATGCTTTCTCATGGTTTTAAAATGGGTAATGCGGAAATCGAACCCCCAAAATCTATCGGCACCGCAACGGCAGTGACAGCACAAATTATCGCCCAAGTGGCCAGCCATATTTACGGCGGCACAACCATTAACCGTATTGATGAAGTGCTTTCCCCTTATGTGCAAATCAGTTACGAAAAACACCTCAAACATGCCCAAGAATGGAACGTGCCTGATGTTGAAGGTTATGCAAAAGCATTGATTGAAAAAGAATGTTTCGATGCCTTCCAATCTTTAGAATATGAAGTGAATACACTACATACTTCAAATGGGCAAACGCCATTTGTGACCTTTGGTTTTGGTTTAGGTACAAGCTGGCAATCCCGCTTAATTCAGCAAGCTATTTTGAAAAATCGTATTCGTGGACTTGGAAAAAATCATAAAACGCCAGTCTTTCCAAAACTTGTTTTCACCATTAAAAAAGGCTTGAACCAAACTCAAGGCGATCCGAATTACGATATCAAACAACTCGCATTGGAATGTGCATCAAAACGTATGTATCCAGATATTCTCAATTACGATCAGGTTGTCAAAGTCACGGGATCTTTTAAAGCCCCTATGGGATGCCGTAGTTTTTTAGGTGCATACGAAGAAAACGGTCATGAAATTCATGATGGGCGTAACAATCTTGGCGTGGTAAGTTTGAATTTACCGCGTATCGCGTTGGAGTCTAAAAACGAAGAAGATTTCTACCGCACTTTAGATGAGCGTTTGGCTATTGCGAAAAAAGCATTAATGACGCGAGTTGCCCGCCTTGAAAATACCAAAGCACGCGTTGCTCCTATTCTTTATATGGAAGGCGCATGCGGCGTGCGGTTAAAAGCGGATGAAAATGTGGCACAAATTTTCAAAAATGGACGCGCCTCTATTTCGCTCGGCTATATCGGTATTCATGAAACCATTAATGCACTGTATAACAAAGGGCATATTTTTGATGATGAACAATTACGCGAAAAAGGCATTGCGATTGTTCGCCACCTTAGTGAGGCAGTTAAACGCTGGCAAAAAGAAACAGGCTATGCCTTCAGCCTTTACTCCACGCCAAGTGAAAACTTATGCGACCGCTTCTGCCGTCTAGACACCAAAAAATTTGGCGTGATTGAAGGCGTAACAGATAAAGGCTACTACACGAATAGTTACCACTTAGATGTAGAAAAGAAAGTGAATCCTTACGACAAACTGGATTTCGAAATGGCCTATCCCCCACTCGCTAGCGGCGGTTTTATTTGCTACGGTGAATATCCAAATATTCAACACAACTTAAAAGCATTGGAAGATGTGTGGGATTATAGCTACGATCGCGTGCCTTACTACGGCACAAACACACCGATTGACGAATGTTACGAATGTGGTTTCACCGGTGAGTTTGAATGTACCAGCAAAGGTTTTGTCTGCCCTAAATGTGGCAATCACGATAGTACAAAAGTGTCTGTCACTCGCCGCGTCTGTGGCTATCTAGGCAGCCCTGATGCCCGCCCATTTAATGCGGGAAAACAGGAAGAAGTGAAACGGAGAGTGAAACATTTATAGAAGTTCGGCTAAATTTAGCCGATAACTTAGTACATTTCTTGAAAATAATGGGGCGTTCAATACGCCCTTTATTACTCCTATTAGCTTTTCGATATTTTTATCAATAATAAATCTCTATCTACCTCAATCCCTTTGGAATCCTTAAACTAATAATTATTAAGAATAAAGAGACGGACTATGACAACAGCAGAACATTTCAATAACTTCGCATTATTACCGCCAATATGCTTTTAATGCGACCGTGAATCTCAGCGGAAAAATGGAGAACTGACGAGCCTTGTACTCATATTAAATGCTTAATTAATGTAAATGATAGGAGAAAAATTATGTGGTTACCTGCAGCAGAATTAATCGTTGTTGCTGTTGTAACAGAGATGGTTGAACGCCTTATGGAGAATTAGTGCCTCTCAGCTAGGCAAGTTCTGTAAACTTACTACATCAATATTAGCCAACAAAATAGGAGGAAGAATATGTTTGAACGCTTACTTCTTGTCGCTCGTGCTACAGCCATTGCAAGAGCAGGAGAAAACGCATCTAAAGATTAAACTTTGGCTGTATGCGGTGCCGAAAACCGCTATTGTGTCATAATGAATTAACATTATAGAAATGCTACTAGTGTATTAAAAAACTCTGCTAAAATGGACCGCACTTTTGGCTGAGTTTTGAAAAAAGAAGAATGATAAAAATTATTCAATATTTAATCAAATCAATACCCAACTATTCAAATATCAGAAAAAGTTGGGAAATTGCTCAGGGAAGCCTTGCCACACAAGGCTCTAACACCCCACAGCAGTCGAAAGACATTGCACCGTTCCAAAGAGATTGAAACATATCAGAAACCAAAATAAAAATTAAGATTAGGTGGATTTTATAATGGATAACGAAAATCTAAATTCATGCATCAATCCTGCAACAGGACTTCCTATGGTTGGAGATGTTGATATTAAAGGAAATCTTTATGGTACGGGGTCATTTAATTTTAATGATATTTGTCCTCAAAACTATGAAGAGGATAAGGATAGTAACGAAAATGAAAATGATGAAGATATAAGCAATTTAGCATTTGCTATTTTCATCCTTTCTCTCATTTTATTTATGGGATTATTCTACTACATCGTATTTAAATAAGGAGATCATTATGTCAGGTGTAAATAAAGTCATTATTATAGGCTTTTTAGGTAGCGACCCAGTCGAAAGACATTGCTCTGTTCCAAAGGGATTAAAATTAAGCTTTTTACTTCTATCTTAAAATTATTGCTAGCTTTGGCATTCCTAAAAATCTCCGCTAAAATAACCGCACTTTTATCGTCTCTTCAAGGAAAGCAATATGTCAGATATTCTCAATAACCTTATTCATCTTCTTAAACTTGAAAAAATTGATGATTTAATCTTTCGTGGAGAAAGCCAAGATTTAGGTTTTCGCCAAGTATTTGGCGGACAAGTTGTGGCGCAAGCATTATCAGCGGCAATGCAGGTGGCGCCAGAAGATCGCATTTTACATTCTTGTCATGCCTATTTCCTTGCCCCAGGAGACAGCCAATATCCGATTATTTACAATGTGGAAACCTTGCGTGAAGGGCGTAATTTTTCTGCATTACGCGTGAAAGCCATTCAACATAAAAATACCATTTGTCATGTAACTACTTCTTTCCAAGTGCCGGAAAAAGGTTTTGAGCATCAAAATACAATGCCAAATGTTGGTGCGCCTGAAGACTTTACTGATGAAAATGTGATGCTACAAAAAGTAGCTCAAACCTTGCCTGAACCACTCAATGAAAAATTTTCGGCAGAGCGTCCATTTAAGGTGCGTACCAAATATTTAAACAATCCATTTAACGGGACAAAATTGCCAGCCGAGCAATATTCTTGGTTTAAAACCAATGGTGAAACGCCACTTGATATAAAAATTCATCAATGTTTATTGGCTTATTTTTCTGATTTTCACTGTATTTTGACCGCACTTCATCCGCACGAAAAAGGCTTTTTACAAAAAGGAATGAAAGTAGCAACCATTGATCATAGTATTTGGTTCCATCGTCCGTTTAATTTAAATCACTGGCATTTGCACGCAATTGAAAGCAATAATGCCTTCGGAGGCCGTGGTTTGGCGCGTGGGCAGATTTTCTCGCAAGATGGTCAATTAATCGCGACAACACAACAAGAAGGCTTGATCCGTTTTAACAAATAAGAGAGAAAAAATGACCGCACTTATTACACAATTTTGGCAACAAGTTGAAGCCGCGCTGAAAACAGCGAATCCACAAGAAAAATGTAATTTAGTTAATGATCTCTATGATAATTTTCTGCCACAAATTCAGTTGATTAAATTAGAAGATTTTCCCGAAGTCGTGCCGCAAGATAATATTGCCGCTTTTCCTGAAAAACCGCTCTTAGTTGCACCGAAAGATGTGCCAAAACGTTCTTTTGCCACAGAAGAAGGCTATGCAGCCACATTGCACGCTATCGCACATATTGAGTTTAATGCGATTAATTTAGGCTTAGATGCCGCTTGGCGATTCGGGCGTAATGCACAAGAAGAACTTGGCGATGGTTTGGCTTTTGTGAAAGATTGGCTGCGTGTCGCTCGTGAAGAAAGTACGCACTTTTCCTTAGTCAATGAACATTTGAAAACATTGGGTTATCAATATGGTGATTTTGAAGCCCATGCTGGATTATGGGAAATGGCGCAAGCCACCTCGCACGATATTTGGGAACGAATGGCGTTAGTTCCTCGTGTATTAGAAGCAAGAGGCCTCGATGCAACACCGGTTCTGCAAGAGAAAATCGCACAACGTAAGGATTTTGCCGCAGTGAACATTTTGGATATTATTTTGCGTGATGAAATTGGCCATGTGTATATCGGCAATCATTGGTATCACGCACTTTCTAAAAAACGTGGTTTGGATGCGATGAAATGCTTTACTGAACTGTTACACAAATACCGTATTGTGATTTTTAAAGGTGTCATTAATACCGATGCTCGTATTCAAGCGGGTTTCACGCAGCATGAGTTGGATTGGATTTATGAAGTGGAACAAACATTAAAATCTTACATAAAAAAATAAATATCTTGATGCCTTAGACTTTTTTCGTTTGTGCTATTTCTTATTTCCTCATAATGATCTTCAAACTGGAAAACAGAACGCTCAACCCACTCATCATAAAATAACTACAACAAACAACCACTCAAATTAAAATGATAGGTGATATAAAAAAAGCCATACAATTTGTAACTGTATGGCTTTATAGAACATAAAATTAAATGTGTTGATTAATAAAATTTGCCAATTGTGTTTTTGGTAATGCCCCAACTTGAGTAGCAACAACTTGACCATTTTTGATCAATAATAATGTTGGGATACTACGAACACCAAATTGTGCTGGCGTTGTTTGGTTATCATCCACATTCATTTTTACAATTTTTACTTTACCTGCAAATTCAGGAGCAAGCTCATCTAAAACAGGCGCAATCATTTTACAAGGACCACACCACGGTGCCCAAAAATCTAATAATACAGGGATATCTGAATTCACAACGATACTTTCAAAATCAGCATCATTAATATGTAATACTTCGCTCATTTTTATTTCCTTATTTTATGAATAATGTTCAAAACAAGAACATTTTTGATTTACTAGTGAAATGAAGAATAACACTGTTTTAACAAATGTAAACTTATTGTTTTAATTGTCAAAAACTAAATAGCAAGTAAAATCTCACTTCATCCTTATTATTTCAAATTAGAAAATGCCTGTAATAAATCAGCCTTAATATCTTCTACATCTTCAATACCGACTGAAAAACGCAACAAGGTATTAGTAATCCCGCGAGCTACACGCTCGGATTCAGGAATATCCATATGAGTTTGCGTTGCTGGATAAGTAATAAAACTTTCTGTTCCGCCTAGACTTTCTGCAAAAGTAATCAATTTGATGGATTTTAAGAATGTATTAACCCAAGCTTCATCTTGCAAACGGAAAGACAACATCCCACCTTTATTTGGATAAAGCACAGATTCAACTTGTGGTTGAGCTTTTAAAAATTCCGCAATAGCTTGTGCATTTTCTTGATGACGTTTCATGCGCAAAGAAAGTGTCTTCATACCACGAATAGTCAGCCAAGAATCAAACGGAGAAAGTACTGCACCCGCACCGTTTTGAATATAAGCAATTCGATCACAAAGTTCTTGTCCTTTCGCAACAATCAGCCCGACAAGTGCATCATTATGACCTGCAATATATTTAGTCCCGCTGTGAATCACCACATCAGCACCTAAATCTAATGGGCGAGAAAGTACTGGCGTTAAAAACGTATTATCCACGATCAACATCAAATTATGTTTTTTCGCAAGTTTTGCAATTTCAACCACATCACATTCTTCCATTAAAGGATTTGATGGGGTTTCAATAAAAATCGCTTTCGTATTTGGGTTAATGGCAGCCTCAATTTCTGAAGCAGATGCTGTATTAACATAAACAGGTTTTACACTATTGTTATTTTTATAAGAAAAATCTAATAGTCGATAAGTACCACCATACACATCGCTAGAAACGATCCATTCATCTGGTGCAGTGAAAAGCGTCATCAAAACTTGAATTGCTGCCATCCCAGAAGAAAACGCAAAACCACGATCTCCATTCTCTAATTTAGCTATCGTTTCTTCTAATACTGTGCGAGTTGGGTTTTTGGTACGCGTATAGTCAAACCCTGTACTCTCACCAATTCCATGATGCCCATAAGCCGTAGAAAGAAAAATTGGCGCAGAAACTGAACCAGTTCGCTTATCACTTCGATTACCAGCTTGCGCTAATAAGGTATCAATTGCATATTGTTGTATCATAACATCCTCTAAAAACAATAAAAATTCACCGCACTTTCATGCTATAAAATATACTGAACATTTTGGCATAAAGGGAAAAGTGATAAAAGCAGAAATTATATAATTGAATAAATTTCTATTTATTCATCATTTTGTGAGAATTATTTAAACAAAGTGAATCTTTTTTAAACGGTTAAAAAAATTTTTTTACTCTATGATTGACAGCTTTTTAAATTTCCGTAAAATGCGCACCACTAACAGCGAATGCGGGAATAGCTCAGTTGGTAGAGCACGACCTTGCCAAGGTCGGGGTCGCGA